>OCAS01000310.1_pt1 | contig 46066 bp, 39 predicted proteins | sample 1550751 | NCBI WGS metagenome assembly OCAS01 (sample SAMEA2580301, study PRJEB22360) | human gut metagenome | biome: human gut; feature: human-associated habitat; material: faeces | place: Denmark | collected 2008/2010
AGCAGGCATCCGCCCCTCGCCGAAGGCGACTTATCATGGGCGGATGCAGTAACAGGTCGGCCTAAGGTTGAACTGTTACCAGCAGATCAGGGCAATTACTGTGAAGGTGGATTGAACAGTTATTTGGGATTTTTAAAATATACTGAAGGAGTGAGGGTGTGAAGAAGTTACTTGTTTTCTTGAAGGATTATAAGAAGGAGACGGTTCTGGCGCCGTTGTTTAAGCTGCTGGAGGCTTCCTTTGAGCTGTTGGTGCCGCTTGTTATGGCGGCGATTATTGATAAGGGGATTGGAAATGCCGACAGAGGGTATATCGGCAGAATGTGTTTTGTCATGATCATGCTTGGTGTCGTGGGGCTGGTATGTTCCATTACGGCCCAGTATTTTGCGGCGAAGGCGGCGGTCGGGTTTGCGGCAAAGATGAAGCATGCGCTGTTTGCCCATATCCAGAGCCTGTCGTTTACGGAAATGGATACGGTGGGGACGTCCACGCTGATCACGAGAATGACCAGTGATTCCAATCAGGTGCAGAACGGGGTGAACATGGTGCTGCGTCTGTTCCTTCGTTCCCCGTTTATCGTGTTCGGTGCTATGGTTATGGCCTTTACCATTGATGTGAAGGCGGCTCTTGTATTTGTGGTGACCATTCCGCTGCTTTCCGTTGTGGTATTCGGAATCATGATGCTGACCATGCCTCTTTATAAAAAGGTGCAGGGAGGGCTGGACAGGGTGCTGGGGATTACCAGGGAAAACCTGACCGGTGTCCGTGTGCTTCGGGCTTTTAATAAGGAAGAGAACGAAATCGACAGGTTTGAAACAAGCAATAATACGTTGACCTCCATGCAGAAGCATGTGGGTAAAATCTCCGCGTTGATGAATCCCGTAACCTATGTGATTATTAACGGCGCGATCATCGTTCTGGTCTGGACCGGCGCGTGGCGTGTGGAAAATGGCATAATTACGCAGGGCGCGGTGGTTGCGCTGGTCAATTATATGTCCCAGATTCTGGTGGAGCTGATTAAGCTTGCCAATCTGATTATTACAATTACCAAGGCTATCGCCTGCGGAAACCGTATCCAGAGTATTTTTGAAATAGAATCCAGTATGAAGGACGGGAACGGCTGCCAGGATGATGGACACAGAGGTAGTGTATCAGGCCAGGACACTGGCGCCGTTGGGAAAAAGGCTTTGGACAGGCTCCCTTCCGTGGAGTTCGATCATGTCTGCCTGACCTATAAAAATGCAGGGGCGGAGTCTCTGACGGATGTTAGTTTTAAGGCCTATAGGGGAGAAACCATAGGAATCATCGGAGGAACCGGTTCCGGAAAATCTTCCCTGGTGAACCTGATTCCCCGTTTTTATGATGCCACAAAGGGACAGGTACTTGTGAGCGGTAAAAACGTGAAGGATTATTCGTTAGAGGAACTGCGCCGGAAGGTGGGAATGGTGCTGCAGAAGGCGGTTCTGTTTAAGGGAACCATCCGGGAAAACCTCCGGTGGGGAAAAGAGGACGCTACGGAGGAAGAGCTTTTAAGGGCGCTGGATATTTCCCAGGCAAGGGAGTTTGTGGATACCAAGGACGGCGGGCTGGATGCTCCTGTGGCTCAGGGCGGGAAAAACCTGTCGGGCGGGCAGAAGCAGCGCCTTACTATCGCCAGGGCCCTTGTAAGAAATCCGGAAATCCTGATCCTGGACGACAGCGCTTCCGCGCTGGACTTTGCAACCGATGCCAGGCTCCGTAAGGCGATCAAGGAAATGGAAGACGGACCCACTGTATTTATTGTATCCCAGCGGGCTTCCTCCATCCGTTATGCGGATCAGATCATTGTAATGGATGATGGGGAAGTGGCAGGCATAGGCACTCATGAGGAGCTGCTGGAAAACTGTCCGGCTTACCAGGAAATTTATTATTCCCAGTTTGAAAAAAGGAAGGAGGCGTAAGCTCATGGCAAAAGCAAAAGAAGATAAGACAAAGCAGAAGGCAACCCTTGTCAAGGTGCTCCGGTATCTGAAGCCTTACTGGTTTTACTTGGGGCTTTCCCTGGTACTGGCCGCCGTCAGCGTGGCGCTCACCCTTTATGTGCCCAAGCTTACCGGGCGGGCCATTGACCATATCATTGCCAGGGGGCAGGTGGACTTCCCGGCAATTCTGGCCGTCCTGAAACAGATAGCCATAGCCATTGCCGTTACTGCCCTGGCTCAGTGGATCATGAATATCTGCAATAATAAAATGACATATCACATCGTCAGGGATATCAGGAACGAAGCCTTCCGCAAGATAGAAATCCTTCCATTAAAATATATTGACAGCCATTCCTACGGCGAGATTGTCAGCCGGGTCATTGCAGATGTGGATCAGTTTGCGGACGGCCTGCTCATGGGCTTTACCCAGTTTTTTACCGGCGTAATGACGATTGCAGGGACTATCCTGTTCATGCTTGCAACCAATGTGGGAATTACCTTTGTGGTAGTGCTTATCACACCGTTGTCCCTGTTTGTGGCGGCTTTTATCGCAAAAAAAACCTTCACCATGTTCCGGCTTCAGTCGGAAACAAGAGGGGAGCAGACCGCTTTGATTGATGAAATGCTGGAAAACCAGAAGGTGGTGCAGGCCTTCAGCCATGAAGAAAAGGCGATGGAGCAGTTTGATGAAATCAATGAGCGGCTGCAGAAATGCTCCCTGAAGGCTATATTTTATTCCTCCATCACCAATCCTGCCACCCGCTTTGTCAATAACGTGGTTTATACAGGAGTCGGGCTGGTAGGCGCGCTGGCGGCGGTGGCGGGCCGGATCAGCGTGGGCGATTTGTCCTGCCTGCTCAGCTATGCCAACCAGTACACCAAGCCCTTTAATGAAATATCCGGCGTGGTAACGGAGCTGCAGAACGCGCTGGCCTGCGCGGGACGCATTTTTGATTTAATAGAGGAAGAACCCCAGACACCGGAAAAAGAAGGGGCAATGCACCTGAATAATATCCGGGGAAATGTGGAGCTGTCCCATGTGGCATTCTCCTATACGCCGGAGCAGAAGCTGATTGAGGACTTCAATCTGCAGGTAAAGCCTGGACAGAGAGTGGCAATTGTAGGCCCTACGGGCTGTGGAAAGACGACCATGATCAACCTGCTGATGCGTTTTTATGATGTGGACAGCGGCCAAATCCGGGTGGAGGGAACGGATATCCGGGATATGACACGCAAGAGCCTGCGCGCCGGTTACGGTATGGTGCTGCAGGATACCTGGCTGAAGGCGGGAACTATCCGGGAAAATATTACCATGGGAAAGCCCGATGCCACGGAGGAGGAAATCATAGCGGCGGCCAGGGCCTCCCATGCCCACAGCTTTATCAAACGTCTGCCGGAAGGCTATGACACAGTGATTTCAGAGGATGGGGGAAGCCTTTCCCAGGGACAGAAGCAGCTTTTGTGCATTACCAGGGTCATGCTGTGCCTGCCGCCCATGCTCATTCTGGATGAAGCAACCTCTTCCATTGATACGAGGACGGAAATGAAAATCCAGGAAGCCTTTGCCCGCCTGATGGAGGGCAGGACGAGCTTTATTGTGGCGCACCGGCTTTCCACAATCAGGGAGGCGGATGTAATCCTGGTGATGAGAGATGGGAAAATAGTGGAACAGGGCCGCCATGAGGAGCTGCTTGAAAAGAATGGCTTTTATGCAGGATTGTATAACAGCCAGTTTGCAGTCTGACGGGGGGCAACGGGAGCTGAAGCGGCGAAGAGGAGTGCAAGGGGCTGTGGCGCAGCGGAGTGTGGACGGCAGCCAGCATAGAAAATCTTTGTTTCCAGACAGCCTGCAGGACATTTCCCGGCAGAAAAAGACAGGATTAATAAGCAAACAGAGAATAGAATAGATTCATCCACCGTAACAGCCAGGATATCTGAGCTGTTGCCAGACGAAAACACAGACAGGAAGAAAGGATGAAGCATTCTATGGAAAAACAGAAAGTAAGCTATTATGAACTGGAAGGGACGTACCGGGAAATAGGAAGACAGATAGCAGGACAGGAGGATACGGGGAAATGGTATATTCCTGCCCCTGAATATTTTACCAGGGAGGCGTTGGAGGAAGCGCTTGGGCTTTACGATATGTACTGTCCCGGCATCCGGGAGGAGCTGGAGGGATTTTCGGAAGCGGCCGGTATTCCGGTTAAGGACATTGCCTATACCTGGATGACCATGCTGGTACCCCGCTGCTCCGGCCTGATACTTACCGGAAAGAAAACACTGGACGGGCATCCAAAAATCGCCCGCAATTATGAATTCACCATTGAGGATGAGGATTTGAAGCTTTGCAGGACCGCGCCCGCGGGAAAATACGCTCATATCGCAGGTACGATCGTGGAGTTCGGCAGATGCGAGGGAATCAATGAAAAAGGGCTGGCGGTATCCATGTCCTCCTGCGGCTTTCCGGTCAGCAACATGCCCGGCATGCGTGCGCCGAAGATAAAAGGGCTGCAGTTCTGGGCGGTTATCCGCAGCCTGCTTGAAAACTGCGCCGATGCACAGGAGGCTTTGGAAAAGGTAATGCAAATGCCCATTGCCTATAATATCAACCTTTACCTGGCGGATCCTTCCGGCACAGGGATTTTATTCGAAACCATGGACGGAGAAAAAGCATATGAGCAAATCAGTCCCAAAGAAGGCCTTCAGTATCTGTGCGGCACCAATCATATCATAATAGAGCAGCTTAAGCATCTGGAACCGGCCGGTATGAACAATTCTATTGTAAGGTATGACAGATTGAAGAAGTTTGCAGAAGAAAAGGAACGGTATTCGGAGGAAGAAATCCGTAAATTTATGCTTGCAGAATATCCGGAGGGAATGACTGCGCATTACTATAAGGATGGTTTTGGTACGATTAAAACAGTAATTCTTGATCCCGTGGAAAAACGCTACAGTATCTGCTGGCTGGGGCAGGAGGAAAACGGTTGGAAGGATTATCTGGTTGATGAAAAAAAGGGAGCCTGTGTGGAAGAGCTGCTTTACAGAAATGAGGACGGGAATCCGGAATTCTTTGCCTTCCGGCCCATTGGATGATCTGTATTGTTACAGGAATAACTCAGATGGAGACGGGAACAATCCGGTATCCGGTTGAATAAAATTTCAGAAGAACCATTATTACTTTAGTCAATTATAGGTACAAATTTATTTTATCTGTCCTTTGAGGTGAAAAGCCTAAGAGGGCAGATTTTTTGTAATTGATAACGTAGAGAAGAAGCATAGAAAAGGGAACCATTACGTTGGTAAAAATGTTAATATGTTTTAAATATACATTGATATATTTGTTAAATACAACAATAAATATTATTTTATTTAATTGTAACTAATAAAAGTGCTGCAAATGTATTGACTTATTTTGTTTTATGTATTAGATTTAGATTTACCAACTGGTTGGTAAAGAAAGGAGAGCAGTCTATGGAAAAGTACAGAGACAAAGCACTGCCAGTAGAGGAACGCGTTGCAGATTTGCTTGGGCGTATGACACTGGAGGAAAAGGTAGCACAAATGGCGACCTGCCTTTATTCGGATTTAGTTGATGATTCTGATGGCTGTACATCTATCCGGGAGATGAATCTTTCCCCTGAAAAGATTGGGAAGCTGTTTGAGAACGGAATGGGGCAGGTGGCTATTATCACAGCCTGTAATAAAGATCCTGCAGATGCGGCTGCTATTGTAAATGATATCCAGAAAATAGCAGTAGAGCAGACCCGGCTGGGCATCCCGGTTATTTTTGACGCGGAAGGGGCAGTCGGACTGATTGCACGAGACAGTACACATAACCCGATGCCAATAGGTATGGCTGCTTCCTTTAATCCAGAACTGGTAGAACATATGATGGGACTGGCCAGAGAACAGATGAAATCTGTTGGCGTTCGGGAAGTATTTGCACCTGTAATCGATATTACTAGAGATCCCCGTTGGGGGAGGTTGGAAGAAACCTTTGGGGAAGATCCCTATCTGGTATCCAGGATGGGAACCGCTTTTATCAAAGGGCTGCAGGGAGGTGATCTGCGGGAAGGTGTGGCAAGTACGGCAAAGCACTTTCTTGCATATGGGCTTTCGGAAGGCGGAATGAATATGGGTTCCTGTAAGCTAAGCGAGCGGGATATTTATGAACAGGCAGCCATGCCGTTTGAAGCTGCCGTAAAAGAGGCGGATATTGCAGGGGTAATGAGCTCTTATAATGATATTGACGGGGAACCGGTGACAGGCTCCATACGTTGGTGTAGGTCACTGCTGCGGGATAAATGGGGATTTCAGGGTCTCCTGGTACAGGATGCGGGCGCTATGCCCAGACTTGCAGGAGTGCAGAGGGTTGCTGATACGATGCAGGAAGCCGGTATTCTGGGAGTAAAGTCTGGACTTGATTTAGAATTAATGTCCGACTGCTGTTTTGGGACAACTTTGATCGATGCGGTTCACCGGGGATTAGTGGAAGAGCATTATATTAATGAATCCTGTGCCAGACATCTTACATTAAAATTCCGTCTTGGGCTATTTGATAATCCATATCTTGATATCGGAAAGGTACAAAAGGTTTTCAATTCACCGGAACGTGCTGCCACAGCAAGGCGTATGGCACAAGAATCCATCGTCCTTTTAAAAAATGAGAATAATATCCTGCCTCTGAACAGAGAGAGCGGCAAGGTGGCGCTTATAGGTCCTCAGGCGGATTATTTACGCGGATTATTTACCAATTACAGCCATATCGCCATTCAGGACGTATTTAAAGTAGTTGCTCAGGACAGCCTGTTTGCTAATGCCACTGATGAATATCCAATCCGTGGAGTGACTCTTAAAGAAGGTATTTTATCAAAACTAAAAGCTTCTCAGGTGGTTTGCGTACCAGGCTGCAGTATGGATTCTGAGGATACCAGAGAAATAAAGGAAGCAGTGAAAGCAGCAAAAAGTGCTGATGCCATAATACTGGCGGTAGGAAGCGTCAGCGGTTTTTTGACCTCCCATAATTGTGGAGAGGCGCGTGACAGCGCTACGCTTCGCCTTCCGGGGGCACAGGAGACATTGGTGAAAGCAATTGCTGCTCTGGAAAAACCCTTTATTCTGGTATTAATTGGCGGGCGTATTTTCGGCATAGAGGATATATATAATAAAGCTGCAGCTATCATAGAAGCCTGGCCTGCCGGAGAAGAAGGCGGTAATGCAGTTGCTGATGTGATTTTTGGAGATTATAACCCGGCGGGGCGCCTTCCTGTCAGCATTCCCAGAGGGGTGGGACAGGTACCTGTCTATTATAATCATAAATGTGGAGGCGGCAGAAGCATGCCCCATGGAAGCTATACGGATATGCCTTGTACGCCGATGTTTGCTTTTGGGCATGGATTAAGCTATACATACTTTACTTATAACAGGCTGACCATAAAAAAGGCACAAATTTCTGGTGATGAGACCGTGGAAATTTCATGTATTGTGGAAAACAGTGGAGAAAGGGAAGGAGATGAGGTAGTTCAGCTATATCTTTGCGATGTAGCTGCTGATATATCCAGGCCGGATAAAGAGCTTAAAGGCTTTTTGCGTATTCATTTACAGAGCGGAGAAACAAAAAAGGTTACATTCCGCATGAACATCAGCCAAATGGCATATTACGACAGAGAGTTCAGGTATGTTGTGGAGCCGGGCCTGTTTAAGGTGATGGTGGGGGCGGCATCAGATGATATCCGACTTTCCGGTGAACTCAGACTTACAGGAGAAACAATGATTGTAGATGAGAATAAAAAGCATTTTTTTACGGACGTGTCCGTAGAGAATCTGTAGATATTCTGTAAAGCTTTTTAATGCAGAATCAGCAAGGAATTCAGGAGGAGCCAGTATGAATGAAAACATTAAGTTAAAGGAAAAAATAGGATATGCAATGGGAGATACAGCCAGCAATCTGATCTTTGGTCTGGTTTCCAGCTATAGCCTTATCTTTTTTACTGATGTGGCACTGCTTCCGGTAGGACTTATAACAACGCTGCTGCTGGTGGCCAGAGTATGGGATGCAGTCAATGATCCTATGATGGGAGTTCTTGTGGACAGGAGCAATATGAAATGGGGGAAATATCGTACCTGGTTTGTTTTTCTGCCGGTTCCGCTTTTGGTAGCAGTGGTTGCCACATTTACGGTTCCGGATATTGGGACGACAGGAAAGGTTGTTTTTGCTTTTATTGCCTATAACATTCTTATGATGCTCTATACGGCAATTAATGTTCCCTACGGAGCGCTTATTACTACAATTACGGCAGATTCCAGCCAGCGTATAAGCTTCAGTTCCATACGGACTCTGGGAGCGACGCTGGGAAGTCTTATCGTTTCGGGAACAGCACTATCTCTGGTAGCCTTTTTTGGTAAGGGAGACGATGCCAGAGGCTACATGCTGACAGCAGGCTTTTTTGGTATTATTGCCGTATTGCTGTTTTATTTTCTTTTCTTTACAGTTAAGGAACGGGTAAAGGCGGAAACGTCCAGGGAAAAAGGGCTGGGAAAGGATTTGCTTGTGGTGGTAAAGTCTCCTGTATGGCTATTGTTCTTCTTTATGGTATTTATGGTTTTCGGAAACATGTTTATGCGGATTAGTTCTACCACTTATTATTTTATTTATGTGGCCGGCCGGCCAGATTTGATAGGAATTTTCTTTATGATAGTGACTCTGGTACAAATACCGGGTGCCATTTTGGTAAATCTGCTAAGTAAGGTTATGAACCGGAAAAAAATATTCTATTTCTGTGGGATATCGTCTGCCGTAGTGTTTGCAGGCTGCTACTTTGTAAGAAATCTAGTCTTATTCTTTGTGTTGGAAGCATTGGGGGGAATACTTATTACTATGTTGATTCCTCTGCTTGCAGCAACCATTGGGGATATCGCAGATTACTTTGTCAAAGAAAAAAATATAAAAGCCGGCGGTGTTATCAGCGCGTCGATGACGCTTTCCAATAAGCTGAGCCTCAGTATTGCAGGAGTTCTGGTAGGAGGGCTGATGTCAGCAGCAGGCTATATTCCGAATACGCAGCAAAGCGCTGTATCTATGGGGGTTATTAATGCTAATATGACAATAATACCTGCTGTATTTAGTATTCTCTTTTTAATTATAGCCTTTTTCTTTCCACTGAAGGAGGGGGAGAAGAATAGCTGACAGGCAATTTAATACATATCAGGGTGCGTGCCTTTTGCGGCGCACCCTGTTTTTGCTTTCATTGACAAGCCAATTGAAAACGCGTAAGATAAATAATACAATTATGAACGAGATAATGACAGTTGTAAGACTGTGATTTATAATAGGAAAAGAACGGCGGCAGGAGGTTTCTAATGGGGGCAAATGATACAAAGAAAAAGCTGATGGTGGCAGCAATTACACTTTTTGCCAGTAAGGGAATGAGTAATGTAACACTGGATGATATTCTGAAGTGCAGCAATACGAAGAAAGGAAGCTTCTATTATTATTATGAAACAAAAGAGGCTTTGCTGAACGATGCATTGGAAACACTTTTCAGGCCTATTATGCAGACCCGTGTTAACAGATTGAGAAATTCTGGGAAAGCTTTTCGGGAAACGATAGAAGATTTTTATTACAATATGTGTAAGGAAACGCAGGAACTGTTGTATCAGCTTTTGGGCGAGAATGAAATTAATTCAAGGGATATTGGATTTCTTATGATGGAGGGAATCCGCAGTAATTCTTTTGCCAGGGACTCATTTTATACAAATCAAAGAGAAATCCATGAAGTTATCAGAGAAAAAATAGAAAAGGAACAGGCAGAAGGAAGAATTACGGGGAAGGTGGATTCTAATGAACTGACGACGATGATTGTTACCTGCGGCGAAGGGGCGGTGTATCTGTCATCTTGGAATGAAGCACAGTTTGATAATGCAAAAACACTTAATATCTGTTTTAAATATATCTGGGATTATCTGGATATGCTGAATAAATAAAAAAGAAAAAGATGCTGTTTAAATAAATGGTATGGAGGGAATTGCAAAGCGACAGGGTATCCGCTTTGCGCTCCGGAAAAGAGACGGCAGTCGGAGGAAGGCGTATTTGTTACGGAGATCATGCTTCCTCTGGCATAATACGTAAATTCCATCGGTGCACTGGCGGAACTAAGGGGGACCGGCGGAGAAAATGCAATGCTATATGAAGAAATTAGGAAAAGTTTTAAAAATTACTTTCTATTGTATGTTTACAATGATTTGCCTGTTCACCATTTCCATTCCCGTGGTAAATAACCTGACGGCAAAGGGAGTGGAGAACCACTTGAAAAGCCTGCCGCTGCCGCCGGATACGGAGCTTGCTGCTTCTGTTTCCAGAGCGGACAAATTAACCGGGAATGGGAACGGCATGCAGTATTTTGGAGCCATCCTGCTTCGGAGTGAACTGACGCTTGATGAGCTGGAAACTTTTTACTCACAATATCGCAGGACGGAATGGGAATGCAATGTGGTGAGCCAAAAGGAGCCGGGGCTTGATTTTTTGGATTATTACGATGAATTAAGGTTCAGCCAGTATGAAGATGTGCCTGGAAATTTTTATATTGTTTATTCCTGGGGAGATGGGGTAGAGCCGTTTGTAACGTGGGATTTGCGGGGACATTAGCAGAGATTTAGATGCAGGATAACAGTAGATGTGTAATTTCTCACATAGGCCGCCATTTTTAAATCTTTGATACGAAATATTGAAAAGAAAACAGAGGTAATACTATGCTTGTAAATCAGCCCTTGCTGCTCCAGGCCTGCCTGGACGGAAAGTTCGGAACTATATTTGAATATGGGAGGAGCTGTGTTTGTGAAGCTGGATTTATCTATCTGCTGGGAGAAGCAGAGGAGGGTATCCTTTCTGAGTTGAAGAACAGATGGAACAACCGGATGTTTATCTGCATGACGCGCCAATGGGAGGAAGCACTACTGACATCTTACCCGGGAATGGTGCATGTAACGCGGTATCAGATGAAATATGAACCGGGCAGTACGGATGAAAAAGTGTTTTGCAGATACATAGAAATGCTGCCACATGAATACAAATTGACCATGTTTGACCGGACTGTATTTGAACAAAAACCCTTTATGCATGCAAGCACCTATTCATCCTATGAAGATTTTCAAAGGAATGCATCCGGTGCGGTAGTTTGGTATCAGGGCCAGATTGTTTCGTCCGCCTCCTCTTTTCTTTCCTGGAAAAACCAGCTGGAGCTGGATATTGTAACTGCAAAAGAGCATAGGAGAAAGGGGGTGGGAATTACCTGTGCCTCTGCAATGCTTCTGGACTGTAAGGCGAGAGGGTTTGACGTACACTGGGATGCACAGAACCCGGCGTCACGCAGCCTGGCGGAAAAAATGGGATACCGGTTGGATTGTACCTATCGGGCGTATTCGTTCATGACTCCTGAGGAACCTTAAAAATATTAAAACCTGACATACTGTTGTCACGCCTGTTTGTTATACTGAATGAAAAAGGGTAGGTATTACAGAATGGAAGAAAAAAATCATCGGCAGAATGATGCGGGCAGGGCGGCAGAATTTGAAGCGGAAATGATCGTAAAGGGGATAGAAATATCCTGGACCACCTGGGGAAGAATGCGTGGGGAGAGACTTATAACGGGGCCTGTCAGTTATCTGAAGGCAGAAGGAGACAGCGGCTTTGAGCGGATTTATTCGGTGGATATGAAAGAAAATCAGGAGCTTGAAATACCGAAGATGATATCTTTGATAAAGGCAGGTATTCTTCCCGATTCCATACTGATTACTCCGATGACAAGACCCTCTAATCTGGCGGAAATACTGGCAAACAGAGGATTTATAATAAATGAACAACCTCCCTGCATGCTGCTGTATCTGGATAATTTTAGGGAAAATAGATATCTCATTAATCAGTACACCATATCTGAGGTAACTAAGATGGCGGAACTGAAAAGCTGGCTGGATATTATAAATAAGAACCTTTTTGAAGGGGAGCTTGTTACGACAGAGCAGTTTGGCGATGTACTGAGGCTTGATAATACCAGTTTTTATCTTGGTTTTTCGGAGGGCAGGCCGGTGAGCACCTGCATGACAATCTCAGATGGTGATACCGCTGTATTGGAAATGGCTGCGACTTTAAAGGATTACCGTTGCAGAGGCTTTGCATCCTGTCTTATCGGGAAGGCGCTGGCAGATTTGCAGGAAAAAGGCATCCGGACGGTTTCGCTTCGCGCAGAAGAGGACGGCGTCGGGGTTTATACACGCCTTGGCTTTAAAGCCTGTTTTAACCGTGTAATTGCTTTTTACAATAGGAAAAGTATCTGATACAGTATGTGGGAGGTATATGCTTCTCAAAAAACAAAAATGCACCTGAGCCTGGAGGGGATTGAACAAGAAAATTGCGGCAGGATTTGAGCGTGATGTTGCACAAGAAGATTGCCGCAGAATTTGACAGTGTTGCAATAATGGGCTACAATCTGAAAATCAATGCTGATGAAATCCGGGTTACGTAGAAGGTCAGCAATCTCCTGTTTCTAAAGGTGAGGGAAAGGATCGATTACCATGAAAATTGACAGAATTAAAGCGGAAAAAGTCTTTCGGGATTATGTGAGCGCCTATAATGCGCAGGATGATAAGGTCAGGCTGAAGATAGAACATACCTTCCGTGTGGCTGCGTTATGTGAAAAAATAGCGGCTTCGCTGGGCATGGCGGAAGACGAGCGGGATTTGGCCTGGTTTACCGGGCTGCTGCATGACGTGGGGAGGTTTGAGCAGCTGAGAAATTACGGAACCTTTATAGATGCTGAATCCATTGACCATGCGATGTATGGGGCGCAGATTCTTTTTGATGAGGGGAAAATCAGGGATTATACGGAGGATTCCTGCGAGGATGGGCTCCTTCGTACCGTGGTCGGCGTCCACAGCGCTTACCGTATCCCGGAGGGGCTGGATGAAAGGACGCAGAGGTTTTGCCATATCCTGCGGGATGCGGATAAAATCGATATTCTGAAGGTGAACGTGGATTTTCCCCCGGAGGAAATCTATAATGTTTCCACCAGGGAGCTGAAAAACTGTATGGTTTCTGAAGCTGTGATGACAGCTTTTTTTGAAGAGCATGCCATACTGCGTACCCTGAAAAGGACGGCGGCGGATCATCTGGCCGGTCATATTTCACTGGTGTATGAGCTGGTTTTCCCTGAGAGCCTGCGGATTGTGCTGGAGCAGGGATATCTTTCGAAGCTGATGGCTTTCGAATCCGAGAACCCTGTGACGAGAGAGCAGTTTTGCAGGATGAAAGAATATATGGAATTGTATGTGAAGAGAATACAGGCGGCGGAATGATGCCGCCATTTTGGTATATGCCGGAAGGGGATTGTATTTTTACGGGAAAAGAGAAATGCCATGAAGAAGCTGGAAATAAAGCATGTCAGATTAATCTATGATGAATGGAAATGCATAGAGAGAAAGAGCTACCGTCAGAAAAGGATAAAGAACCCGGATTTTTCAGGCTTTCTGGCTCTGATTGATATCGAAAAGGTGAAGGAAAAGCAGGTCTGGAGCTGGGGGAAGGAAAGTCTGACCGTATGTGACGACGGTATGAAATGGCTCATTATTGTTCCGGAAAACGGAAAATATGCTGTAACTGTATATATGAATCAGGAATACAGGCCGGTGTTTTGGTATATTGATATCATTGACGGTATAGGTGTTGATGAAGACGGGATGTTTTTCGTCAGTGATTTATTCCTGGATTTACTGGTATCGCTGGAGGGTGAAGTTAAGGAGGAGGACAGGGATGAACTTGAAGCGGCGCTGGAGCAGGGCGTGATTACGGAATACCAGTTTGCACAGGCTGACAGGACCGCACAGGAGCTGCGGCTTTATTTGGAGAAGAATTTTCAGGAGTTTCGGGTTTCCTGCGGCCGAAGGCTGGAGGAAATTATGGTACAGGGAAATTAGGGCGCGGAAGGTGGTTATTTCCGGAGCCTTCTGTTTGTATTCGGAGGATGCAATTGTGTGTAATGAAGAAAAAATAATTGCAGCATGGAATGCGGAAATGTATGAAAAATATGAGACAGAGACAGATGACGTGGACTTTCTGCTGTCTGTGATTGGTTCAAAGCCTGTGAGAGTATTGGAGGCAGCCTGTGGAGGCGGGCGTATCCTTGTACCGTTGGCGCAGGCAGGACATGCTGTAACAGGTTTTGATATTGACGATTGCCTTCTTGAAAAAATAGGGGCAAAGGCAGAAGGACTTGATAATATTGTCTGGTATAAGGCTGATGCAGTAGAAGATGCTTGGGGGAGCGGATTTGATGTTGTAGTTCTTGCAGGAAATATTTTGTTTAATATAATGTCGGAGACAGACTATGCTCAGGCGCAGCAGCAGATGATTCGAAGGGCTGCAGGAGCGCTGGCTCCGGGAGGCCATATTTATATCGACTATCAGTTTTCAATGCATCCCGGGCTATTGTTCCGGTCATCCGGTAAAATGGTAATCTGGGAGGGAACCGACAGCGAGGGCAATTCAGGGAGAATGTTCCTGACGGAACAAAGCTTTGAGGAATCTACGGGAATGCTTTCTTTTGTTCGTAATTTTGACTTGACGCTGAAGGACGGAAGAAGATTAGAAAGGAAGATTCCTTCTAAGAAGCATTATATACAGTTGGAACAGCTGCATGACTGGCTGGATTCTGCCGGCTTTGCCATAGAAAAAGAGTATGGAGACTACGCTGGAAATCCAATAGGAGAGACAACCGGCAGAGCCATTCTATGGGCAGTAAAAAAATCCGTGGGTAAATAATGAGTGAAATGGATTTCCCGTGATCATGCGGCACATGGTTTCTGAAGGTGTTGAAGGGAACCCTTGCCGGAAAGTCTCAGGGAGAGGTTATTACGAAGGATATGATGAAGAAACAGGACAGGTAGTGTTCCTGGAGGAACAGCTTGGAATAGGAGAGGCCTTATGAGAATACAAGGAGATAATATCTATCTCAAAATGCTTGAGCGCAAAGATTGTAAAACCCTATGGAATGACTATGAGTATGATTTTAATAATCCGACGGAAGAGTTTAATATAGGGCATTCCGATGAAAAGGCAGAGAAATGGTTTGATGAGATTCAAAATCTACAGGGAAATACAAATGTAAGACTCGGGATTTTTCTTGCTAACGATATAGTGATTGGAGACATCGCACTTCAGGATATTGACCGAATTAACAGAAATTGTTCTATTGGCATAGGAATTGCCAAGATAGTTAACCGTTCTAAAGGATATGGAGGAGAGGCAGTAAGACTGATGCTTGATTATGGTTTTACTTATCTGGGCATGGAGCGCATATATGCGAATACTTTGGATATTAACACAGGGGCACAGAGAATGCTTGAAAAGAATGGGTTATGCCTGGAAGGTATTGAACGAAAAGTTAAGTATCTTAACGGAGAGATGCATGACAGATTGCATTATGCTATCCTGAAAGAAGACTATTACAAAAATTTCGTGAAAGGTATTACACTTGGTGGAGTCAAGGGATGATGAAGCGTATGTAACTTTGATTGTACGATTGTATGAGTGCATAAGGTGCACGGACAGGAGCTATGATGAAAAAGACAGTTGATTATCAGAAACTGCGTGGGTTCAACTATACACAGCCGGATGCTGTGAATGACAGGGATTTTTGGGCTAATTACCATCATGATATCGTGGATAGGGATATGGGGTATGCTGAGAGGCTTCATCTCAACAGCGCCCGGATTTTTCTCAGCTATGATTTTTACAAGGAAAATCCCGACAGGTTCCTTGCCAACGTAAAGGATTTTGTACAGACGGCATGGAAACATGGCATTTCTACAAACCCTATTATTTTTATGGGGTTCCGGTTCCGGGAGGATGAGCTCCCGCCGGGTGGATTTATGTTAGAGGCAGGGTTAAGGCCGATTTATAAAACGCTGGAGGATCCCACCAGCTGGCAAATCGGCGAGAGGTACTTTGACGCACTTTACGAGGCAATCGGTCAGGAGGAAGGACTTCTGTTCTGGGATATTGCAAACGAGCCCGGTTATACGGACAACTTTGTAACATGGTATGACGAGGAACCTGCTTATGTGCAGGATTATCAGGAACGCCCTGATATGGAGACACTCCGTTACAGGCAGGAAAAAACCTGGGAAATCGTCCGGCATTTCTGCAAATATGTGAAAAGTAAGGATCCGGATCATGATATCGGCGTTGGCAATATTTTTATTTACGAAACAGAGGCCAGCAAAACAGCTGAGCTGATCGATGTAATTGTGTTCCATGATTATTCCTCAACCCGTAAGCGTTTACGTGAGGCACTGGAGTATGCGAAAAAAATGGGCGAAAAATATGGCAAGCCCGTACTCGATAACGAAATGTGCTGTCTTGCCAGAGCTAACCCCTATGATATGTCTATTGAGCTTCACAACGAATACCAGACTGGCTGGTATCTGTTTGAACTGATGATTGGAAAAGATATGTGGTCGCGCGTACATGGGGTGGTTTATCCGGATGGCACGATCCGGGATCCTTCCATTGTTTCCGCTATCTCCGGTTTTTTCCGTAACAGAAGCGAGAGTGCCGTCCGTTCTGATGTGAATCAGGAGGATTATGTGAGGAGAGCCTGTATACTGGCGCAAAGAACCCTGCATGCCGCAAGGCAGAATCAGGGATTTGACCACAGTAACGATGTGGAAAATCTGCTGGAAGCCTGTGAGTATATTGCCAACCTGTTGGAGGCAGGGGAATTAGTCCCCATGGCTTATCCACCTACTGCCAGGATTGCATCCTACAGAAGGCAGCAGCATGTGGATGCCTATGAAATTGCGGACTATCTGACAGAATTGCTTGAAACGTTGAAAAAAGCATGCCATGTTATAGATATTTGAGACTGAGCTTAAAGGGGGCTGACAAAGGGACACGTTTTTCGTCAAATAATGAGCATGAATTAACGAGCGTATTATGCTGCGATACGATAGACTGAATATGGAAGGAGGACGGGAGATATGGATTGGCTGACACAGATGAATGAGGCACTTGACTATATTGAATCTCATCTGACGGATGAAATAGACTTAGATGAGATTGGACGTATAACCGCATGCCCGGCGGGATTATTTCAGCGAATTTTCCCTAAAATCATCGGTATTCCGCTTTCAGAGTATATTCGGCGTAGAAAATTGACACTTGCAGCGTATGATCTTCAAGTATCTGACTGTAAGGTGGTGGATGTTGCGATGAAATATGGATACGAAACTGCCGATGCGTTTACCGTGGCCTTTAAACGAATGCACGGCATCAACCCTGCGGCAGTAAAAGAGAATGGCGTCAGTTTAAAAGCATATCCACGTCTGACCTTTACACTACTTGTAAAAGGAGTAACGGAAATGAATTATCGTATTGAGGAAAAAGAGGACATTCGCACCGTAGGAGTTGTCATTAAAGCATCGCAGGAAAATAATCCGATACCGGACTTTTGGGGAGAGTGTTATGAAAACGGCACAGCGGAAAAACTCTGCAAAACATCTCCGGGCAAGCCGCTGATTGGTATATGCTGCAACATGAATAACGATGGAACATTTAATTACATGATCGGTATTGAGACAACGGCCGCAGTGCCTGACGGTATGAGCGAGCTGATAATTCCCAAATCGACATGGGCAATCTTTGAGTCCGTGGGTCCAATGCCGGAGGCGATTCAAAATGTATGGCAGAGGATTTATTCTGAGTTTTTGCCTCAGGGTATCTACAGCCACGCGGGAACTCCCGACCTTGAAGTGTATTTTGAGGGGGATAATTCGGCCTCCGATTATCGCTGCGAAGTTTGGATTCCTGTAGTCAAAAAATAGGACGCCATTATTGGAAAAGGGGCTGTGAAAAAACAGACGGAATAAAAAAGAGGATTTTCAATTCACACTTTCGGTTGAAAACCCTCTTTTTTGTGTAAACGATTTCCATCTGCATTTACGGCTCTGCTTCTGGTATAGTGCCGAATTCATCCGTTTTTTTCTGTCCAATCGGACACAAGATTCCATTTATAAATCAAAGTAATCCCACAAGACAAATTGGAAAATTCAGTAAGTCCATGTTTAACCATTACAGCAAAAATATTAGACAAAAATGTAGAATACGGTTGCCCGGTGTCGATTTAACAGCTATAATTGAATGACAGACAGGACTTTATACATAGCTTACGGAACGGAGGCTGTGTGAAAGAACACGAGAAAAAAGCAGAAGCGAAGAAAGGAAAAGCTTTAAAAGAAAAAGCTTCAGAAGGAAAAACTTCAAAGCGAAAGCAGGGACAGGCCCTGGCTTCACAGCAAAACATTGAACAGGCTGAAAAGACCAGCTGGCACCATGAGGATCTGGCCATGAAAACGGCGGCGCAGTATTTTGGGAAGGAACTTCTTCCGTTGCTGGGAATCTGGGGCGAGGTGGAATATATTGCACCCACCGAAACTGTTAAATTGGAGACCAGACAGTTTTACCAGGATTTTAATTATGCAATGAAGGAAGGTAACTGGGTGCATCTGGAATTTGAAAGTGATGAAATCACCCGGGAGGATCTGAAACGCTCCGGGAATATGAAGCAGCTGCCAGCAGAGCCTATAAGGTTGACATAGTTACCTATGTTATCTGTTCTGCCGATGTTAAGGAACTGCTCTGTGAGCTGAAAGCGGGCATTAATACTTACCGTGTTGAAGTTATCCGGTTGAAGGGAAAGGATGCGGATCGCCTTTTCAAGGCTATCGAAGAAAAGAGGGCAAAAGGCGTGGTATTGACGAAAACAGATCTTGTACCGCTCCTGCTGACACCCCTGATGTCAGGGAATCTGGAAATCGGGGAGCGGATTATAAAAAGCCTGAAAATCCTGCATACGGCAGAAGCGCCCATAACCCAGTTGGAGCTGGAAAAAATGCAGGCGGTTCTATATACTTTTGCAGATAAGTTCCTGGATAAAAATAAGTTAGCTAAGGTGAGAGAGGTGATAAAAATGACATTGTTGGGAGAAATGCTGGTAAACGATGGGATTGAATTAGGCCGTGAACAGGCGCTGCAGGTAGTAATAGAAATCTGCGAGGAGTTGGGCCTTACCTTTGAGCATACAGTAGAAAAGGTGGAAACACGGTTCGATAAGGAGCCCCGATCTGCAAGAGAAATTGTAGAACGTTACTGGAAATAATAAGCTTCCGTAAAAGTGGATCCCAGCCGCAGGGCTCCGGACGTGGCATGGATCCTGCACTCCATCGCATTAAAAGTCAGGAAGAAAACACAGTTCTCCGATATGATAGGTACATACGGAAGGGAGATGAGAAAATGAACTGGATAAACGATCTGCAGAAGGCAATCAACTACCTGGAGGATAATCTGACGGAGGACATCAGCTATGCGGATGTCGCCGGCCAGGCCAATTACTCGCCATATCATTTCCAGAATGTATTCAGTATTCTGTGCGGCTGTACACTGGGAGAATATATCCGCTGCCGCAGGCTGACTCTTGCCGGCAAAGAGCTTGCCTCGACGAAATGCAGGGTGATCGATGTGGCGTTGAAGTATGGCTACGATTCTCCGGACAGCTTTGGCAGGGCGTTTTCCAGATTTCATGGGATTACGCCGTCACAGGCCAGGCTGAGCGGGGCAAAGCTGAATTCCTTCTCCCGTCTTTCCGTAAAACTTATTTTAGACGGAGGAAGCACGATGAATTACAGGGTTGAGACAAGAGGAGAAATTGAGGTTATTGTCAGAAAGAGGAACTTTTCCGATAATTTGGAGGAGAACAACAGGCAGTTGCCCGCATTCTGGGAGGAATGCAGGCGGGATCAGACGCTGGATAAGCTTTCTGCCTATCAGGCGGCGGAGGATATTTTTGGAAATGCCCTGATTGGCATGTGCCTGAGTGAGAATGCACAGGAGAAAGAAATCACTTATGCGATAGGCGCAGGCTATCATGGGGAGCCGGTGGGGGAAGGGCTGAGTGTGGAACGGATCGCGGCAAACACCTGGGTGGTTTTTGAAGGCACAGGCCCTATGCCCGGCGCATTCCAGGAGCTGCAGAAAAAAGTATATTCCGAGTTCTTCCCCGGAAGCGAATACCGGCCGCTTAGCGGCATGGATATCCAGGTATACCCGCAGGGCGACATGCAGTCGCCGCAGTACCGGTGCGAGCTCTGGATTCCGGTGGAAACGGATAAGTAATTTCAGCAAAACAGATAAGCAGTTCCGTAAAAAAGGATGAGTGATTCCGACAAACAGTTAAGTAATTATAGCAGGGGGATTCAGGCTTTCTCGGGAGCCTGGATCCTCCTCGTTTTTTTCCCGTATTCCCCTGGGGAAAGGCCGGTAATGCGACGGAAGACCTTGGTAAAATAGCTTTGATCATCATACCCAACCATCTGGGAAATGTCCGTCAGGCGGTATTCTCCGCGGCGGATCAGCTCCTTGGCTTTGGTGATGCGCACATTGTTCAGATACCGGTTGAAGGTGGTTCCGGTTTCCTCTTTGAAAATGCGGCTCAGATAATCGGGGGACAGGGAAACGGCGCGGGCGGTATCCTCCAGCGTCAGGTGCTCCGCATAGTTGGTCCCTATGTGCTGGATGCATTTATGTATGATATTGGCATGCTTGGCGTCAGGGTAGGACTGGATGCTGTCCATAAAACGGTCAACCGTATGGTACAGCCAGTTGCTCAGGGCGCTGAAGCTGCCCAGGGAGGGGATGGTTTTCTGGCAGATATGGTTAAAGAGCATCGTCTCTTCTTCATCCGCCCCGTTTTCCGCCGCAGTCCGGGAAATCATGACGATAAGCTCCGAAGCCCTGGATTTCATCCAGTCCAGCCGTCCGCCTCCGGAAGCCAGAAGGGCGGCAAGCAGTTCCTTGAGCTGCTTGCGGGAGCTTTCCCGATCCCCGTGTGAGATTGACAATAGCAGGGCGCGTTCCTTTTCAAAAGGATAGCGGGGCGGGGCGTCCTGGTTTTTCAGGCCGGAGATATAGGCGCTGATCTGCCCCTGCAGAAGGTCGGAACGTTCGGCCTCCAGAAGCCTGTTTTCAGCGGAGACGTTATTCATGAAGCCGACGGCCATAAAAAGAAGAACAGACAGCTCCTGCACTTTTGTGGGCGGCATCTGCGGAACCTCCTTAAGAAGCCGGATCAGCTCCGTACGCGCTTCCTGAGTGAGCGGCAGATTGTCGGTGAGTTCACAGTCGATAAAGTCCTGGAAATCCACCATCATAAACGGCCCCACGGTGATCTTGGCGGTACTTTTCACCTCGCCGATGATAGGGGAGACAAAGCAGGTCAGTCCCAGGGGGCAGAAATAAATATACTTCCCGCCGAAACGCTCCGCCTCAGTCATTCCATAGTTATGGGCGCGGATACAGTTCTCATGGGGAAGCCCCGCCGCCTCGCACAGCGTACAGCTTCCGCATCCCTTCCCATGTTCATAAAAAATATGTCCGGCCGTATCCGAAACCGTACAGCCAAGCCCTGTGGACACCGAAAAAGCCCGTGCGCACTCCTGGGCCAGCTTGTGATCAAACGTATCCTGCACCATTAAAGAAGCCTTCCTTTGTAAAATACCGTGTAATTGTTCTATAAATTTAAGTGATCGTTTTATAAATTCAAAGTAATCCTTCGATCCATCCATAGTTGCAATATTGCTCTATCTGCATTATGCCCGTGAATTTTTGGTATGTCAAGGAAACAGGTCGGAAAATTACCAAAACGGGCGAATAACTACAAGGAAAAAGAAAAGGAGGATGCTATAATCAGGGCAAATAATGTAGTCATACTCAGTAAGGAGGATTTTTTTTATGGCTGTCTTGGAGGAAATTTCACAGAATCTGCAGAGAGGCAAAGCGAAGATAGTAAAGGAACTGGTACAGCAGGCGATTGATGAAGGAATCCCTGCGAAGGAGATCCTGGAGAAGGGACTTCTGTCCGGTATGGATATTATCGGGGAAAAATTCAAAAATAACGAAGTTTTTGTACCGGAGGTGCTTGTGGCGGCCCGCGCCATGAATATGGGAGCTTCCCTGCTTAAGCCTCTGTTAGCTGACGGGGACAACACCTCGGCCGGCAGGGTCTGCATCGGAACCGTACGCGGTGACCTGCATGACATCGGCAAGAACCTGGTAAAAATGATGATGGAAGGCAAAGGCCTGGAGGTTATCGATCTGGGAACGGACGTATCTCCTGAAACCTATGTGGAAACAGCGGTTTCCCAGAACTGCCAGATCATCTGCTGCTCCGCGCTTCTGACAACTACGATGTCAGTGATGAGCGATGTGGTAAAAGAAGCTGAAAAAGCCGGAATCCGTGATCATGTAAAAATTATGGTGGGAGGCGCGCCTGTAACGGAAGCCTTCTGCGAACAGATCGGCGCTGATAAATACACAGCTGATGCGGCAAGCGCTGCGGATGCTGCTGTGGAAATCTGCAGGAGCCTGGCAGGTTAAGGAAAACGGCAGACAGCGGGGGAACTATGGAAAAAGAAGCATTGAGAGAAGAAGTGCTACGCCTGGGAGCTTACCGGGCGGAATTTATTGAGACGGAACGGATCGAGGCGGATGCTTCCTTCCGCAAGCTGTGCGAATCCAACGCCTGCGGCAATTACGGCAGGAGTTACATGTGCCCGCCCGATGTGGGAGAGGTGGAAACACTCATGGGCAGACTGAAGGATTATCGTCTCGCCCTTGTTTACCAGACAGTGGGAACGCTGGAAGACAGCTACGATTTTGAAGGAATGATGGAGGCCGGAAAACGGCATAATGACCTGGCGCAGCAGGTGCGGCGTCTGACGGAACAGCTTGACTGTGAGAAGACGCTTCATCTTGGGGCCGGCGGCTGCAGGGTGTGTGACGTCTGCGGTAAAAAGACAGGCGACCCGTGCAGGCATCCGGAGCAGGCAATGTCTTCCCTGGAGGCCTATGGAATCAACGTTTCAACGCTGGCTGCGCAGTGCGGAATGCGCTATATCAACGGCAAGGATACGGTAACCTATTTCGGCGCCGTGTTCTTTTCATAAAGCCGGGAACCGGGAGGATGGAGTTCATGAGTAGAAATATGAAGCAATGGCTTGCGCAGTTAAGGGAAATGCCGGAAAAAAAGGCGCTCCCCGTTTTATCCTTTCCTGCTGTGCAGCTGATGGGAATCAGCGTAAGGGAACTGATTTCCGACAGTGACAGACAGGCGCAGGGAATGAAGCTGGTTGCGGACAGGACAGACGCCGCGGCAGCGGTGAGCCTGATGGATCTTTCGGTGGAGGCGGAGTGCTTCGGCGCGCCGATTTCCGTAAGCGATGATGAGGTGCCGACGGTAAAAAGCAGCGTCGTATCCACGCCGGAAGAGGTGGAAGCGCTTGCAGTGCCGGAAATCGGCGCCGGAAGGACGCAGATTTACATTGACGCCATTAAGAAAGCGGCAAAGATGATAGAAGACAGACCCGTGTTTGCCGGGATTATCGGGCCGTACTCCCTGGCGGGACGGCTTTTAGATGTGACGGAAATCATGTTTTATTGTTATGATGAACCGGAAATGGTGCAGCAGCTTCTGGATAAGGTGACGGAATTCCTGATTGCCTACGGACAGGCATATAAGGAAGCGGGAGCGGACGGCATCGTAATGGCGGAACCGCTGGCAGGCCTGCTCTCACCGGCGCTTGCGGAAGAATTTTCTGCGCCTTACGTCAAACGGATCGTGGAAGCGCTTCAGACGGATGATTTCCTTGTTATTTATCATAACTGCGGCAACAGCACCATCCAGATGATAGATTCCATCCTGGATACGGGTGCCGCGGCCTACCATTTCGGCAACGCCATCAATATGGCGGAAATGATGACCCATATCCCGCCAGATACCATAGCCATGGGAAATGTTGATCCTGCGGGACAGTTCCGGAACGGGACGCCGGAAAGCATCAGGGAGGAGACCTGGGCCATTATGGAGGCCTGCTGCAAATATCCTAACTTTGTCATTTCCTCCGGCTGTGATATCCCACCGCTGTCCAAATGGGAAAATATCGACGCCTTTTTTGAAGCGGTGCAGGAATTCTACGAAAAAAAGCGGATGGCATGAGGATGCAGGACATGGAAAAGGTAACGGTAAACGGCCGGATTTTTCAGATGGAAAAAGGAACGGTGCTGGCAGATGTCCTCCGGGAAGCCGGAGGACTGAAAATGCCCTGCGCAGGGAAAGGAATCTGCGGCAAATGCAGAGTCCGGGCGTCAGGGCTGCTCAGCGAACCGGATGAAACGGAAATAAAGAAGCTTACCAGGGCGGAGCGTGAAAACGGCATCCGCCTTGCCTGTCGTACCCGGGTGCTGGGAGAATGTGAGGTGTCCTTTGAAGAGGAGGCTACGCGCCAGACTCCGGAGGAAGCGCTTTTGGGGCTTCAGCCTGTGAGGCCTTTGTTTGAAGGGCTGGGCGCTGCGGTGGATATCGGTACGACGACGCTGGCGGCGGTGCTGTTTGATAAAAACGGCTTCCGGGCCAGGGCAGGGGCGGATAATCCCCAGTCTGTTTTCGGAGCGGATGTGATTTCCCGGATGGAAAAAAGCATGGCAGGGGAGCGGGAGGCGCTGGCTCTGTGTATCAAATCGGGGCTGACGTCCCTTTTGGAAGAGCTGGCAAATAAAGGCGGCTGTTCCCCGGCAGATATTGATACTTTGGTGCTGACCGGAAATACGGCCATGCTTTATTTTTTTACCGGAAGGGATCCTTCCGCCCTTTCCCATGCGCCCTTTGCCGCAGACTGGCTGGCCGGGGAATGGCTGACGGCGGAGCAGCTGGGTCTGCCAGGGTTACAGGCGAGGGCCTGGCTGCCGCCCTGTGTGTCCGCTTTTGTGGGAGCGGATATTACCACGGCCATGCTCAGTGTACGGACGGAAAAGCCCGGAAATGACCGTCTTCTTGTGGATATCGGAACGAATGGGGAGATTGTGTTGTGGAGACAGGAGGGAATTTTCTGCTGTTCCACAGCGGCAGGGCCGGCCTTTGAAGGGGCGGGGCTGAAGATGGGAATGCAGGGAACGGACGGCGCAGTTGCCCATGTGCGGGTGACGGAGAACGGGCTTGCGGCTGAGGTGATAGGCGATAAAGAGCCGATGGGCATCTGCGGCAGCGGCGTCATCGATGCGGTGAGCTGCCTGCTGCAGACGGAGGAGCTGGATGAAACCGGCTATCTGGAGGATGAGGAAGCGGTGATTGCCGGGGAGGTCCGCCTGTTCCAGGAGGACATAAGAAAGGTCCAGCTTGCCAAAAGCGCTATCTGTGCCGGAATCAAAACCATGCTGCACCGGGCGGGCATGCAGCCGTCGGAGCTGCAGGAGCTGTTGGTTGCAGGGGGCTTTGGCAGCTTTATCCATCTGGAGAATGCGATTGCCATCGGGCTTTTGCCGGAGGTGGAATTGGGAAAAATTACGGTGACGGGAAATGCGGCGCTTATGGGAGCGGCCATGCTGCTACTGGATAAGGAAAAGCTGCCGGAGGCGGAGCGGCTGGCAGCGGCGGCACAGACTGTGGATCTGGCGTCGGATGCTTTCTTCAAAGAATGTTATATGGAAGGAATGCTTTTTTAAAAGCGCTTGTAACTGTTGGATTCCTTCACAGTTACAAGCGTTTTACTACTAAATGGGGATTATAAAATGACGAACAGAGAGAGATTTATACGGACCTTAAAATGCGAGCCTATCGGCGGCCAGGTGCCCACCTTTGAGCTGGTCTTTTTCCTGACCATGGAGGCCTTCGGCAAGGTGCATCCCTCCCACCGTTTTTATGAGCAGTGGAACCAGATGAGTTACCGGGAGCGCAGCCTTCATATGAATGAAATGGCCCAGCTTTATATCGATATGGCAAAAAGATATGGCCACAGCGCTATTTTTATCCATCCCAATCCAGGGGACGTTGAGAATATCCAGTGGCTGCTGGAGCTGATCCGGGAAAAAAGCGGGGATGAATATTACATAATGATGCACGGCGACCCCACCTGGGCCATTCCTGACGGAGAAAATATGATGGAATTTTCGGCCAGAATGTTTGATGAGCCGGAGAAACTGAATGAGGAGAGCAGGATCAGGGTAGAGCAGTCCCTGGAGCTTGCCGCAAAGCTGGATGAAAAAGGGCATCTTCTGGACGGTTTTGCGCTTTGTTCGGATTACTGCTTTAATGTGAATCCGTTTTTCAGCCCGGATTCCTTTGATGAACTGATAGGGCCTTTCCTGAAGGAGGTCATTGCGGAGTACCGGAAGCTGGGGTATTATACCATCAAGCATACGGACGGGAATATCATGCCGATTCTGAAGCAGATCGCTGACTGCCGGCCGGACGCCATCCATTCCCTGGATCCCCAGGGAGGCGTTTCCATCCCTGAGGTGCGTAAGATTGTGGGGCCGGATATTGCGCTTGTGGGCAACGTTAACTGCGGGCTTCTGCAGACGGGCACCGATGAGGAATGCCGCGCGGATGTGCTGCGCGCGCTGCGGGAAGGCATGGCGGCGGGCAGGGGATATATTTTTTCCACCTCCAACTGCGTTTACACCGGCCTGCCTCTGGAGCGGTATGAAATGATGATGGACCTGTGGAGGCAGTACGGCAGCTACGGTGCTTATGAAAAAAAGCTGAAACAGTAAAAAAGGCGGCTGAGTAACGGCTTAGAAATCCTGTGTGAAGTATCGCGTGCAGTCGCCCCTCTTGTAAATGTACCGTCGGTCGGCTAAAATGGAGCTATCGATGACGGGGAGGGGAATGCTATGGATATGGAAACCTGGTTTGCGCCGGCAATTGAAATGGGGCGGCTGGTCCGGCAGTACCGGATTGCGCAGGAGGACGAAAAAGAGGAACTGGAGCGTCGGATCCAGAATTCCGCGTATATCTCCCGGTTAAATACGATGCAGAGCTTTAACAGCGTGGATTTTTTACGGGGGATAGTGGAGGAGCAGAAGGTGAACTTCATCAAACGGGATTTTTTCCTGAATCCCGCGACGCCTTCCTTCGGCGGGGAGGGGGAGGCCCACTACCAGCTGAGCTATCACAGACACGATTATATGGAATTTATTTTCGTGCTGAGGGGAAGCTATGTCCAGTCCATCAACGGCGTGCTGCACCGGCATCAGGCGGGGGATGTATGTATGCTCAATCCCAATGTGATCCACAGGGACGAGGTGTCAGGACCGGAGGACAGGGTGCTGTTTATGGGGCTGTCCGCAGGCTTCCTGAAAGGGGAGCTGGCTCGCTTTTTTGCCCCGCATCCGGAGATCGCGGCGTTTATGGAGAATCAGTTCGGGCGCACGGATCAGCAGTATATTCTGTTCCACAGGGAGGATTTTTCTCCGGTGGAGGGGCTTTTGGAACAGATTGTGGAGGAGGATGAACGAAAGCTGCCCGGACATCATCTGGTGATCAAGGGGTATCTGGTCCGCCTGTTCGGGCTTCTGGCGGAAAACCACGGTTATACCTGCCACTATCAGAGCCGGAAGGAAATCGAGGAAAACCTTCTGGCGGAAATACTGAACTATATGCAGGAGCATCTGGATACGGTCAACCGGACGGAGCTTGCAGCCTTCTTCCATTTTAACCCGGATTACCTCAACCGTTTCCTGCTGCAGAAAACCGGGGAAAATTATTCCTCCCATCTGCGTTTTATGCGCCTGCAGGCGGCTGCGGAGCAGCTGAAGGCTACGGATAAGAGTGTGAATGAAATCATCAGGGAGCTGGGTTTTTCCAATAAGGGGCATTTTAACCGGATGTTCAGAGAAAAATACGGCATGCTGCCGGGAGCCTATCGGAAGGCATGGGAAAATTGAATAACATATGTCGTTAAAATGAGCGGATACTATTCAGGAAGTCTGAAATGGTAACCGCTCTTTCTTTTTGCATCTGTTCATGTTACTGAAAGAATGCAAAACGACTGCTATATTGTATGTATGAAATGCACAAAACAAAGAAGGAGGGGACTATGGACAAGATTGCATTTTTAGGTGCCGGCAGCACGGTTTTTGCGAAAAACGTGCTGGGGGACTGTATGCTGACAGGGCCGCTGCAGGAATTTGAATATGCGCTGTACGATATCGATATGCAGCGTCTGGAGGAGTCCTGGCAGATGCTGTCCAACATCAACCGGAACTCTAACGGTGGCAGGGCGCGGATCGTAAAATATACGGACCGCATAGAAGCGCTGCGGGGAGCCAGGTATGTGATCAATGCCATCCAGGTGGGCGGCTATGAGCCTTGTACGGTGACGGATTTTGAAATCCCGAAAAAATACGGCCTGCGCCAGACCATCGGGGATACAGTGGGAATCGGCGGGATTTTCAGGGCGCTGCGCACCATTCCGGTGATGCTTGATTTTGTCAGGGATATGGAAAAGGTCTGCCCGGATGCGCTGTTTTTAAACTACACCAATCCCATGGCAATACTGACCATGGCGATGTGCAGGGCATCCTTCATACAGACGGTGGGAATCTGCCATTCCGTACAGGTCTGTGTGCCGCAGCTGCTATACAGGCTGGGGCTGCCCCAGGATCATGTGAAGTACAAAATTGCGGGAATCAACCATATGGCATGGCTGCTGGAAATCACGCGCAACGGAGAGGATTATTACCCGCAAATCAAACAGAGGGCCGAAGAGGGGACGATCCTCAAACCGTATACCAGGGAAATGCTGAAGGATTATCCACAGCTGCTTTATCCGGAATATGATTTCACCCCGCACAAACACGATGATCTGGTGCGCTTTGAAATCATGAAGCAGTTTGGCTGCTATGTGACGGAGTCCAGTGAGCACAATGCGGAGTTTATGCCTTATTTCATCAAGAAGGCTCATCCGGAACTGATTGAAAAGTACCAGATTCCGCTGGATGAATACCCGCGCCGCTGCCGCATCCAGATTGAACACTGGAAGCAACTGAAAAACAGTCTGGTGAATGATGAAAACCTGATCCACCAGCGCACGCATGAATATCCGTCCTACATTCTGGAAGCGCTGGAAACGGGCAGGCCGTTTACCTTTGCAGGGAATGTGATGAATGAGGGGCTGATTGACAATCTGCCGAAGGACTGCTGTGTGGAGGTTACCTGCGCAGCCGGGCAGGGAGGCATCCAGCCGTGCCATGTGGGAAGCCTGCCCCATCAGCTGGCAGCCCTGAATATGAGCAATATCGGCCTGCAGCAGTTGACAGTGGACGCGGCGCTCACCGGCAGCAGGGAGGCCATTTATCAGGCGGCCATGCTGGATCCCCATACGGCGTCGGAGCTGACGATTGACGAAATACGTAGCCTGGTGGATGAGCTGATAGAGGCGCATGGCAGTTGGCTGCCGGAATATCATTAAACAATAGAGAGGGAGGAATAACTCATGGGAAAAACTGCAGCAGTAAATGGAAACGGCGTGGCTGACACCAAACCGGCCAAGCGGAAAAATATGGCTTCCAACAAGGAGGTTCTGGGACATGCGCTGGGAGGCGTGGGGCAAAATACGGTTTATGCGCTCTGGAGCGGCTTCATCACCGCTTTTTATACGGATGTATTCGGCATGAACCCGGCAATTATGGCAGGAATTTTCCTGTTTGCCAGAATCTGGGACGGCATCAATGATCCGATGATGGGAATTATCGCGGACCGCTCCAAAAGCCGGTTCGGGCGCTACCGCTGCTGGCTTCTGCGTATGCCGCCGGTGGTTGCGGCATGCCTTGTACTGAACTTTACCGTACCTAATTTCGGGCCTACGGGAAATATTATTTATGCGGCAATCACTTATATCATTATGGGAATGGCCTTCACCAGCGTGGATATTCCCTACTGGAGCCTTCCGGCGGCCATGACCAGCGATCCGGAGGAGAGAACCAAGATTTTCACCACGGCGACCCTGGGGACCAACCTTGCCAATACCGTCGGCAACATGCTTATCCCTATCCTGCTTGTGGCCTTCGGCGGTACGGGAAGCGCCCATGCCTATTTTATGACGGCGCTGATCTTCGCGGTAGTGGGCTGTGTGCTGTACCTGACCTGCTTTGGCATGGTAAGGGAGCATGTGGAAGCGCCTACGGAAAAATTCAGCTTTGCGCTTGCCTTTAAATCCCTTTTTACCAATAAGCCGCTGTTCTGCATTATGATTACCAATCTGGTAATCAACCTGGCCTTTATCATGAAAATGACACTGAATTATTATTACACCACCTATACGTTGGGGGATGTGAAGCTGATGAGCTTAATGAGCCTGATCACCCTGCCCAGCATCCTGCTGGGGACCGTGGCGGCTCCCTTCCTGACGAAGGCCCTGGGAAAGAAAAAGACGTTGCTGGGCCTGATGATAGCCAATCTTGCGGTAAGCGCTGTTTTTTATCTGGTAGGCTATCACAACATCACGCTGGTGCTCGTTATGGGCGCGCTGCAGATTCTGTTCGTGGGGGCGGCCTTCGTGGTTATCAGCTCCATGACGGCGGATACCATCGAATACGGCGAGTGGAAAACAGGCCAGCGTAACGAAGGCGTTATCACCTCCACCCGTACCCTCATCACCAAAATCGCTTCCGCGCTGGTAGGCGTGGCTGTTGCCGTGGTTCTGTCCATGACAGGCTATGTGCCCAATGTAGAGCAGACCGAACATACCATGAATGCCTTTCATTTTGTGGTATCATTCCTGCCCGGCATCGTTATGATGATTGGGGCGATTCCTATGTTCTTCTATACTCTGACTGAGGAACGCCATGCGAAGATTGTAGCCGAGCTGAAGGAACGCAGGGCGGAAAAGGAAAACGGGACAAATAACTGAAAATAGGGTATTGTATACATATAGGAATGTATAGGTAAGAAAGGCCGGCGGCGGAAGCAAAGCCGGCCTTTCGGAAATGGAGGAGGAAAATGCAGCAGAAAATTCCGCTGAACTATAACTGGCTTTACAAACCGGATTTTGTGCCGGAGGACATAAAATGCACACTGGAGGCCGTGGGGTATGAGACGGTGGATCTGCCCCATACCAATAAGATGCTTCCCCTGAATTATTTCAGTGAAACTGAATATCAGTTCGTCAGCTGCTATAAGAAGCTGCTGGAAATCCCGGAAGAGTGGCAGGGAAAATCTATTTTTCTGGAATTTGAGGGAGTCATGCTGGCCTGTGATGTTTACTGCAACGGGATTTTGGCGGGCAGGCATGAGGGCGGCTATACGCCCTTTACCGTGGAGCTTACCGGGGCAGTGCGCTTTGGGGAGGAAAACATACTTGTCGTCCGCGTGGATTCCAGGGAGCTGGGAGGCATCCCTCCCTTTGGGAATGTGGTGGATTATCTGACCTACGGCGGCATTTACCGGGAGGTATGGCTGTACGCCGCAGGGCCGGTGCGGCTGGAGCGACTGTGGCTTGACTGCCCTGATCCGCTGGAGGAGGTGAAAACCTTACGCTGCGCATGTGATATTACTTGCGACCATGCCTGGGAGGGAATTTTGGAGCTTACGCTGTTTTCCCCGGAGAACAGCGTGGCCGGGAATTGGGAGGGAGAGATTTCCCTGAAGCCCGGCACACAGAAAATCCCGGCGGCTCTTGAAGGGCTTACGGATATTTCCTTATGGGATACGCAGCATCCGGTCCTTTACCGGGCGGAGGCAAAGCTGAAGGAGAAGGAGAGCGGAAGCTGCGTCAGCCTGAGCAGCAGCCGTTTGGGCTTCAGGCAGGCCCGGTTTACACCGGAAGGATTTTTCCTGAACGGCGTGAAATGCAAACTCATCGGCCTGAACCGCCATCAGTCATGGCCCTATGTGGGCTATGCCATGCCGGAGCGGATACAGCGCCGGGATGCGCAGCTTCTGCGCCGGGAGCTGGGCTGCAATGTGGTTCGCACCAGCCATTATCCCCAGTCCAGGCATTTCCTGGATGCCTGCGACGAGCTGGGACTGCTGGTAATGGAGGAGATTCCGGGCTGGCAGCACATCGGGGATGAGGATTGGAAGCAGCATTCCCTGGAGGATTTGAAGGCTATGATCACGCGGGATTATAACCGGCCCTCCATTATTTTGTGGGGCGTAAGGATCAATGAATCCCAGGATGATCATTCCTTTTACGAAAGGACCAATGCGCTGGCCCGCGCCATGGATCCGGGGCGGCAGACCGGAGGAACCAGGTATATTCAGCGAAGCGAGCTTTTGGAGGATGTGTATACCTATAATGATTTTACCCATGACGGGGGAAAAACGGTATTCCGGCCGCAGAAGGAAACCACAGGGCTGGACAGGGCGGTGCCCCTGCTTGTGACGGAGAGCAACGGGCATATGTACCCCACAAAGCGTTTTGACCAGGAGGCGCGGCTGACGGAACATGCGCTGCGGCATCTGCGGGTGATAAACGAAAGCCTGGGCCGGGAGGATCTGGCAGGCGGCATCAGCTGGTGCGCTTTTGACTATAATACCCACGGCAGTTTCGGTTCAGGGGATAAAATCTGTTATCACGGCGTTTTTGATATGTTCAGGAACCCCAAATACGCGGCCTTTGCCTATGCGTCACAGAAGGAACCGGAGAAGGAACCGGTGCTTGAGCCTGTTACGCTGGTAAGCCGTGGGGAAAGGGACGGAGGAGGCATGGTGCCCTTTTATATCCTGACCAACTGTGATTATGTGAGGGTTTATAAAAATGGGAAAAAGGTATCGGATTTTTATCCACGCAAGGAGGAATTCCCCCATCTGAAGCACCCTCCCGTCATGATTTTCCATTTGATGGAGGAAGAGCTGCTGGCTGATTTCTCCGAAGAAGACAGAAGGGGACTTACCGCATTCCTGGAAAAGAAGGTGACTGAAGGGACGCTTACCGCCATGCAGCAGGAGGATTATATATTCCTTTCCGGGCTGGCGGCGCGTTACAACAGGGAAATATCGGGGCTTATCGGCATGGTGATCAAATCCGCAGGCGGCTGGGGAGAAACGGAAAACAACCTGGTGCTGGAGGGATGGCTTGGGGACCGCATTGTATGCAGAAGGAAAGTGGGAGAAAGCCGGTATGCCGCCGGAATCACCGCCAGGGCTGACGATTCCGTCCTGTACGCAGACGGCGATACCTATGACGCCACCCGTATTACGGTGAAGGCGGTGGACAATATGGGAAATCTGCTGCCCTTTACCCAGGAATGTGTGGAAATCCAACTGGACGGCCCTGCCAGGCTGCTGGGCCCTGCGCGGTTCCCCCTTACCGGAGGCGTATCCTCCTTCTGGATCAGGACGGTGGGGAAGACCGGCACGGTGCGGATAGGCGTGTTGGGGGTGGAAAGCAAAGCGGAATGTACAGTTGATGTGAAATAGGGGAAACAATAGAAAAACTGTTTCAGATTATGGATGCTCCGGAGGCCATGGGATTGCGTGGCCCGCCGGAGCTTTTTTGCGCCTAAAAATCAGCTCGTGTGTATTCGGAAGGCGTGATATTTTTATAACGTTTGAAAACCTTTACAAAATAGCTGGCATCGTGGAAACCGCAGTCAAAAGCGATTTCCGTAATCGTTTTATTCGTATAAGACAGCTGCTCGCAGGCGGCCTCCACACGGTAATAATTCAGGTAATCCAGTGGTGTGCGGTGGGTCAGCTCCCGGAAATAGCGGCAGAAATAATTGCCGTTCATATTTGCGCAGGCGGCAAGGTCGGAAAGCCGGATATCTTCCGCATAGTGCTCATCTATAAAGGTAAGCACATCCTTCAGATGCAGCACTTTTTTCTGGGTGCTGAGAGCGGGTGCTTCGGAATAAAAATGGTTCTGGAAAAGCTGGCCGAACAGCAGGAAGGTATAGCCCTGCAAAAGAAGCGTATAGCCCTCAGGCTTGAAACGCAGCAAATCCAGCATACTGCAGAGAATATCGTTGATTTGCGTGCATGCTGCAGGAAAATAATTATGGATAAGTATTTTCTGGTTCAGAAGGTCGAAGATTTTATGTTCATAAACTCTGGTGGATGAGCCGGACTGAAAAATAGTATCCAGATCCATCAGCAGGCATTCATAACAGCAGCTTTGTGCTTCCAGGGGCGCGCCGCCGTGGGTGACGCCTGAGGAAATAAAAGCGCTGTCTCCGGGAGAAAGCAGCAGTTCACAATCTTCCAGCTGCAGCCGGAAATGCCCGGAGAAAACATGGACGATTTCACAGAGGGGATGCCAGTGATAAGGCATGGTGTAGCGGGGATGAATATAAGTAACATGGTAGAAAAAATAGGGGAAGTCCTGGCTTCCATGTCTTTGCTGCTCCGGATAGTCTAAAAATTTCATAAAAAAAATTCCTTTCCTTTTTCAATGCGGGCCCTAACCATATCTATATTTCCTTACTATAACACAAAAAGTGAATTTATTACCAGAAATCACTAAAATTTTACAAGAAGAAAAGGCTCCGGCACATTAAAATAATAGTATGCACAAGCGGAAAGGCCTGGGAGGAAACGTTTGTAAGTCCTTTCAACTATGGATGGATACTATATCGCAGGAAAGCCTGCGGTATGCGGGAGGTATAAAAATGAAAAAGACAGTAGCTGCCATGAATAGCAGAAAAAAGAACCAGACCTGGAAACTGATGAAGAGAAACTGGTGTCTGTACCTGTTTCTGGTTCCCGCCGTGGTATTTATAGGAATATTCTGCTATGCGCCGATGTATGGCGTACTAATGGCCTTTCAGGATTATTCGCCGGGGAAAGGGATAATGGGGAGCAACTGGGTGGGTTTAAAATGGTTCCAGACCTTTTTCCATCTGCCCCGTTTCTGGCAGATAGTGAAGAATACACTGGTGGTGAGCCTCTATTCCCTGGTGGTAGGCTTCCCTATCCCCATAGTGCTTGCACTTATGATAAACAGTGTAAAAAGTACCAGATTCAAAAAACTGACACAGACGATAACCTATATGCCGCACTTTATTTCCACAGTAATTCTGGTCGGTATGATGTCGGTTTTCCTCTCTCCCAGATCGGGGTTTTTAAATCATCTGATTGCTATGCTGGGAGGACCGGATGACCTGTATTATATGGGCAGCGCCTCAGCCTTTGCACATCTTTATGTCTGGTCGGGGATCTGGCAGAATATGGGCTGGAGCTCCATAATTTATCTGGCAGCGTTGGCCGGCGTGGATCAGGAGCTGCATGAGGCGGCCATGGTGGATGGGGCGAACAAGCTGAAGCGGATTATCCATATTGATTTGCCCGCCATTATGCCTACGATGGTTATACTGCTTATCATGAACGCAGGAAACATTATGAGCGTAGGCTATGAAAAAGTATATCTGATGCAGAATGATCTGAATCTTACCACGGCGGAGGTGATCTCCACCTATGTTTATAAAATCGGCCTGAAACAGCAGCAGTACAGCTACTCGGCGGCCATAGGGCTGTTTAACAACGCAATAAATTTTTTCCTGCTTGTGGTGGTGAATAAGATATCGAAAAAGGTATCCGGTTCCAGTCTGTGGTAGGAATAACAGGAGACAGGAGGAGACGATATGACGACGCAGGGAGCCCTTTCCCGGAAAAAGAAAAAAATCCGGTTTACTCAGGATACGGTTTTTGACATTGTGGTTGCGGCAGCGCTGCTGTTGATAATAGTTATTATGGCATATCCGATTTATTTCGTTTTTGTAGCTTCTTTTTCGGATCCGGCGTATGTCAATAACGGGAGTATGCTGCTGTGGCCGAAGGGCTTTACGCTTTTGGGATATCAAAAGGTGTTCGAGGATGCCCGGATTTGGATCGGTTACGGTAACACACTGATTTATACGGCCGGGGGTACGGCGCTGGGGACGCTTGTAACCATGATGGCAGGCTATGCCCTGTCCAGAAAGGACCTGCCCTTCCGTAATACTTTGATGGGTTATTTTGTGTTTACAATGTACTTCGGCGGCGGCCTGATTCCTTTTTATATGGTAATAAAGAAGCTGCAGCTGACCAATACAAGAACCCTGATGGTAATTATCAGCGCAGTGGCAGTCTATAATATCATTATTACCCGCTCCTTTATGGAAAGCAATATACCAGAGGAACTGCGGGATGCGGCCAGAGTGGACGGCTGCGGAAACGGACGGTTCTTTTTCAGAATTGTAATGCCGCTTTCCAAGGCGATTATGGCGGTACTGGTACTTTATATTGCGGTAACCTACTGGGATTCTTATTTTAATCCCATGATATTCCTTACCGACAGAAGCAAATATCCGCTGGCGCTGTACCTGAGGGAGATCCTGCTGACAGCGGCGACCGGGGCCGCCAATTCCATGACCACAGATGCGGATGCGGCGCGCAAGCTGCAGACCATGGTGCAGGTGATTAAATACGGCGTAATTGTAGTATCCACGCTGCCTATTATCTGTGTATATCCTTTCCTGCAGAAGTATTTTGTAAAGGGCGTCATGATTGGCTCTATTAAAGGGTGAAATCAATGGGTGACAATCCATTTTGATGAATAAAGAAGGAGGAATAGTAATGAAAAGAAAAGTACTGGCGATTTTAATGGCGGCAGCTATGACTATGACCGTCATGGCTGGCTGCGGCGGCGCGGCACCGTCGGAAACAAAGGATCCGGGGGCCCAGCCGCAGACCGGAGCCGATGCGGCGTCCGGTGAAAAGACAGGGCAGGAGGAAAAAACCACCTTTAAGATTGCAGTGGTGCTCCATCCCCTGACTAAAGATGAGGATTTTAATAATAAGGAAATCTACAAAAAAGCAGAGGAAGCCACGGGCGTACATATTGAGTGGATTCCCATTGCCTCCTCGGATGCGGAGGATAAGGTGAATATTATGCTGGCTTCCGATTTGCCGGATGCATTTCTCGGTCTGATAGGCGAGAACCAGATTGCGAATAATATGGATTCTTTTGCGGATCTGGCAGCTGACGATGTCCTGAAAAACTATGCGCCCCATGTGTATTCAGACTATGAAACGATTCCGGGCGGCCTTGACCTGGTAACCTGGCCCGACGGCTCCATCCGTTCTCTCATGACAGGCAGACAGACCAGCTATGAAAACGACGCTATGGGCATTATGTTTATGAACAAAGAATGGCTGGACAAAGCAGGAAAGGAAATCCCGAAAACAACAGAAGAATTTATGGATGTGCTCAGAGCCTTCCGGGATGGGGATATGAACGGCAATGGAGATCCTGCAGATGAAATTCCTTTTGAGCCTTCCCAGAGTGACTGGTGCTCCAAAATTATGAATGCGGCAAATCCCTGGGGAATTGCAGGAACCGATTCCGGGGATGAAGAAGCCTATAAGATGGTAAAGGACGGCAAAGTGGTGGGAACCGTCAACACAGATGAATTCAGGAGCTTCCTGGAATTTTCCCATCAGATGATCGAGGAAGGGCTGCTGGATATGGAAGCTTTTTCACAGACCTCGGAACAATACCATGCGAAATTGAACGAAGGTGTGGTAGGCTGTTATTATACCTGGACTCCCAATGGGGACATGAGCGATGCCGCAGCCGCCAATTATGTGCCTGTGGGAGAAATAAGGGCAGAGGACGGCCCCAGCTACAAGAAGACCGGAGCACAGGATAAATTTGCGGCCAACCGGACAGGCTTTACCATTACCAGCGCATGTAAGGATGTGCCCAAATTGCTTGAGTGGTGGGATTATATGTCCAGCACCACAGAACTGAAATATATCTCCCGTTTCGGCCCGAAGGGCGAGGCCTGGGATGTGGATGAAAACGGGCAGGTGTTCGAAAAGCTTCCCGACAGCCTGACAGATGATTTTACTATTGAAAATTATAAATATACCTATGGCATGGTGGATTACGGCCCGTTGATCAGGAAGGACGAAAATGCAGAGGTACTGGAGGATATTGCATGGACCTCCTGGTATCGGATCGAATGTGTGAAGGAAGTCCATGATTTCTGTATACCGGTGGAAGATCAGATCCCAATCCGGTTCGTGGATCCTGCCAAAACGAGTGAAAGAGCTTTTATGGAAACGGAACTTTTTTCCTATATTAAGAATTTTACTGCCACAAGTATTCTGGAGGGAATCGATGATGCGGCCTGGGAGGCCCACCTGAAACAGCTGGATGCGATGCAGTATGGCGCCTGGCTGCAGTGGTATCAGGATTTCCTGGATCAGAAATTTTAAACTAAAGTAAGGGAGCAGGAGAGCGCCGGCAGTGTCTTCCGGCCGCTCTCCTGCACGGACAAATGTATGAAAATCAGAGAAATTACAGGAATAGATGGTGACAGAAGAGATTATTATTTGTACCCGAAGGCAGTCCCTCCATATGAAAAATCAGATTATATCGAGCAGGTGCTCCCGGATCGTTTCCGTTATCACAGCGGGGATGGGGATATGTGGCCGTTAACCTGGGCAGAGGATGATATGATTTACGGCGGCGCCGGGGATAACCGGGGCTGCCCTATGAATATCTGGAGAATAAAGACGCTCCGGTTTTTACCGGAAAAGCTGACCTGCACGGGACACTGGTGTATGGATGTAATCAATGAAAAGCCGGTGGATTTGAATAAATACTGCACGCCCGCAGCTCCTTATGTGAAGCCGTCCGGCCTTCTGGATATCGGCGGAACCCTCTATCTGAGCATTGAAGCTCAGAATTATGGGGATAACCCTTATTTTTGCAGACAGAGAAATCTTCATGGCTGGATTGTAAGATCAACGGACGCCGGCAGAAGCTTTGATCCGGAAACGACGCCCCGGGATTTTTTCCGGGGAAGGCTGTCTTCCTGCCATTTCCTGCAGTTTGGAAGAGGCTATTCGGGGGCGAGGGACAGTTATGTATATGCTTATTTTCCCTGTGATTTGGAGGATGGCGGCAGCTATTGGGAAAATAACGACGCGCTGCTGTTGGGACGGGTTCCCAAAGAAAAACTGACTGTGCGGGATTCCTGGGAATTTTATTGCGGGAAGGACTCCCTGCATCCGGCATGGAGCCGCGAAGAAGAGCTGGCCGTACCGGTATTTTCCTATTATAAAATGACCGGAGCCAATCATGTGGCCTATAATGCGGGCATACAAAGATATCTGATGGGAAATTACAGCTTTGTGGATGAGAACCTGAATCCCCGCCCGATTCATCAAATGCGCTATCCGGAATCCCATTACAGCCAGCTGACGCTTTATGAAGCGCCGGAGCCCTGGGGACCCTGGAAGCTGTTTTACCGGGATGACCGGTGGGGCAGCTATGGAGATTATCAGCCCAACTTTCCTGTGAAATGGATGACTGAGGATGGACGGATCGTTTATATGGTATCCTCTGGTTCCTGGGATGATTATAATTTTGTTGTGCAGAAGTTTGCGTTGAAGCTGAAAGGAGACAAAGCGTTTCCGGAAAAAGCGAAATATTTTTCCTATGAATTATAATGGGAAAGGTGCGTTATGGCAGCCGGATTCCCGGACGGGGGGAGACGCCTCCTATTCCCCCATCTGGGTCCGGTACATCCCGGCATACCTGCCGTTGAGCTCCATCAGCTCTTCGTGGGTGCCTTTCTCGGCGATCCGGCCATCTTCTATCAACAGGATGAGATCCGAATCCCGGATGGTGGAAAGCCGGTGGGCGATAATAAAGGAAGTCCGCCCACGGGTGATTGTCAGCATGGCCCGGCGGATCCGCTGCTCCGTCACCGTATCCACGGAGCTGGTGGCCTCATCCAGAATCAGAATCGGGGCCTCCTGCAGTACGGCGCGGGCAATGGTGAGAAGCTGGCGTTCCCCCTGGCTCAGGGCGGCGCCGCCCTGGGTGAGTATTGTATCGTAGCCCTGGGGCAGGCGGCGGATGAAGGAATCAGCGCCGGCGGTTTTCGCTGCGGCCCGGATGCGTTCCGGCAAAACGTCCTTATTCCCGTAGCTGATATTGTCCCGGACGCTCATGCCAAACAGCGCCGTATCCTGAAGCACCACGCCGAAGGTACGGCGCAGATCCTGCAGCCGGTACTGCCGGAGATCGCGGCCGTCTAACAGGATGCTGCCGCTGTTGACATCATAAAAACGGGTCAGCAGGTTGATGAGCGTGGTTTTTCCCGCGCCGGTGGAGCCGACCACCGCCACACGGGTTCCGGCGGGCACGCGGAAGCTGACATCCTTTAAGACAGGTTCCTGCGCCTGATAGCCGAAGGTGACATGGGAAAATTCCACTTCCCCGCGGGGAGCCGTAAGCGGCAGCGCGTCCGGCGCATCCGCAGGCTCCGGTTCCTCCTCCAATATTTCGAAGATACGTTCCGCGCCTGCCACAGCCGTCTGAAAGTTATTGTAAATATTTGCAATGTCAACAAAGGGCCTGGAAAACTGCCTGGAATACAGCAGGAAGCTGGAAATCAGCCCCACGCTGATCCGGCCGTAAGCCGCCAGGATACCGCTGACGACCGCCACAATGACGAAATTCAGGTTGTTGATTACATTGGTGAGTGGCATGAGGAAACCGGACCAGATTTGTGCCTTTGTAGCCACCTGGCAGAGCCTGGCGTTGCTTTCCTCAAACTGCTCTGTCATTTCGGCTTCCCGGCCAAAGGCCTTTACCATGTTCAGTCCGGAAATACTTTCCTCCACCTGTCCGTTGAGCTTTCCCAGAATCTGCTGCTGTTGGGCAAACAGCTTCCTCGTATGCTTTGTAATCGTGCGGGTCAGCAGAAAGATAAGCCATACGGATATAAAGGCAATACAGGTCAATGGCAGGCTGAGCCGCAGCATAATGCACAGTATGCCTATAATCGTAAAACCATATGTCATCAGCTGCGTAAGCGAATCCGAAATGGTGGTGCTGATATTGTCCACATCATTGGTCAGACGGCTCATCAGCTCGCCATGCTGCCGGCTGTCAAAGAAGGAAAGCGGAAGTGCTTTCATTTTTTCAAACAGCGTGCTGCGGATATGAAGAATGATTCTCTGTCCGATGGCCGCCATAAAAAACTGCTGTAAAAACCGTACCAGCCAGTCCGTCAGGTAAAGCGCCGCCAGCAGTATCAGAAGCTGCAGCGCGGGGTTACCCGTATCAATGGCGGTTACGGCCGTTCCGATAAGCAGAGGCGAGAGGATGGTTGACGCGCTGGCAACTGCGGAAAGCAGCATCAGCCATCCAAGCCCCTGTCTCTGGCCCTGTGTCAGCTCCCACAGCCTGCGCAGGGTTCCCTTCATATCCTTCGGCTTTACCACCGGCTTGCCGCGCTGGCCTTTTCCGAAGGAGGAGGGCGGCGGCGCCATTTCCTTACTCATGCCGGTCACCTCCAATCTGTGAAGTATAAATTGCCCGATATACCGGGCAGCTGTCAAGCAGCTCCCGGTGGGCTCCAAAGCCCATGACCCTGCCGTCCTCCAGGCAGAGGATCCGATCTGTACGCATAACCGTGGAAATCCGCTGGCTGATGAGCAGTACTGTCATGCCCGAACACTGTTTCCGCAGCATGGAGAGCACAGAGGCCTCCGTGGTGGCGTCCAGGGCGCTGGTACAGTCGTCGAGGATGAGGATTCGCGGATTTTTCAAAAGGGCGCGGGCAAGGGAAAGCCGTTGCTTCTGCCCGCCGGAAAGGTTGACGCCGCCCTGGCCGAGGTTCGTCTCATAACCGTCGGGAAAGCTTTGCACAAAGGCATCCGCACAGGCGATTTGGGCCGCCCGCCTTATTTCTTCGTCTGTGGCATCCGGCTTCCCCCAGCGGAGGTTTTCCGCGATGGTTCCGGAAAACAGCAGCGCTTTCTGAGGAACCACGGCGATTTCAGCCCGCAGCTTTTCCTGGGACAGCAGCGTAACATCCACGCCGTCCACAGACAGCGTTCCCGAGGTAGCGTCATAAAAACGGGGAACCAGATTTACCAGTGTGGATTTCCCGGAGCCTGTAGGCCCGATGATCCCTATGGTTTCTCCGGGCATGGCCGTAAAGGTCACATGCTCTAAAGCCGGCTCCGGCGTACCCGCATAGGAGAAGGTTACATCGCAGAAGGAAACGCTGCCCTCCCCGGAGGGGGACTTGGCCTGGGGCGCCTGCTTCTGCGCAGGCTCTTCCATGAGGATTTCCTGAACGCGTCCGGCGGAAGCCACGGCGCGCACGGCCGTATTCAGGATATTGGAAACCATGCCCAGGGAGAAAAGCACCTGGGTCATGTAGTTGACCGAAGCCATCAGCCGTCCGATCTGTCCGTTGTCCTGGCTGCCGGACAGCCAGAGCAGAACAACGATGCCTGCATTTACCGTCAGGTTGATCAGCGGCGAAAATACGGCAGCCACCCGCATGGCGGATACACCGGCGCCGGCAAAATCCTCTGCGGCACTCCGGAATTTTTCCCCTTCCTGCTCCTGGGCGCAGAAGGCCTTGACCACCCGCACGGAGGATAAAAATTCGCGGCTGACCTCATTGAGCCGGTCCAGCTTACGCTGCAGCCGCCCGAACCTGGGATAGCCAAACCCCATATTGGCCGCTATCAGCAGAAAGGAGATACATAAAATTAAGATCATCATGGGAATCTGTTTCGGTGTCTGGAGAATGATCAGAGCGATTGCGCCGATGCAGGTAATGGGAGCCTTCATCATAATGCGCATGCTGCCGTTGATGAAATTCTGAATCTGTGTCACATCATTGGTGATACGCGTAATGATGGAAGATGGCTGCAGCCGGTCAATATTTTCAAAAGAAAGGGTCTGGACTTTCCTGTAAATATCGCTGCGCATTTCCATGCTGATTTGCTGGGAGGTGCGGCTGGCATAAATGTTGCGCATCACGGCGCCAAGGGCGCCTAGGGCGGCGATTCCCAGCATCATTGCGCCGTACATCAGTATTTTGGAGATGCTTTGTCCTTTAACCCCGTTGTCCACGATGTAGGACATGAAGGTGGGCTGCATCAGATCCGCCAGCGTTTCCAGGCTCAGGAAAAAAAGAGCCGTGGCAAACATACCGATATGCCGCCGGATATAAGTCAGGATCAGATTCATAAAGCTGCCTTTCCGATGCGGCATCTATAGGAGTGTCGTGCGCATCTTATCATAGTTTTTATTTTATATACGGAGAACCGTTCGTGTCAAGAAAGAAACGCACACAAAAAACTGCCGTGTACATAAAAAACTGCCGCTGCGGATCCAGATGAAAGTATTCCGGGCAGATAAAAATATTCCGGGCACGCAATATTATTCCGGACAGGAAGGGATTGCGCAGTCCTGGAAAAAGGAATAGAATCATTTTATAAATAAAAGCCCTGAAATCAGCAGAAAATTATGGTAACTGTGAAGGAGACTGAACGGTTATAAAATAGGTAGGATAGGGCGCTGGGGTCAGGAGAGGCAGCATATGGACAAAACGAAGGGTAAGGATCTGCACAAAGCAGTGAGAAACCGGGGAATGGTGCTGATAGCAATAGGAACGGCCGTGATGGGATTGGCGGTCTTTTTTTTGCTGCATATATATCAGAACAAGAATGAAGAAATATTCCGCACATTAATAGAGGAAAACCTGACCTCCACCCATCAGGGACAGGCGTCGGACATCAGGGGAATCATCCGGGAAACGGGAGGGCTGCTGGAGAAGCTGGCCGATGTGTATGCAGATACGGCGGAGGGCGGAGGAAGCGGCGCCTATCTGGAGGCCATACGGGAACTGGAATATTTGTATGAGGTTGATTATTATCCGGCGGAGGGGCTGCAGGAGGCGCTGAAGGCGGCCGGATTTCCGGAGGGTGGCCGGGAAATCAGGAATCGCCTGGAAAAAGGGGAGACGGTGGTAAGCGATATTTTCCTGCATGGCGGAAAGGAGCCTGTCTATGTATTTTCCATTCTGGCGCCGGCGGAAAGGGACGGCAGCTTCACAGGGGTGTTCTGCGCCTATCTGAACGCGGATTTGCTTTTGTGGACCTCGGAAAAGCAGAAGTACGATCATGCGGACAATATGCTTTTAAGGCGCGGCGGTGAGCTGATACTGGACGGGAGTGACTATGTGGAGGGGCTTTACAACCTGTATGACGATTTGGAGGAAATGAAAATTCCGGAGGCAAAGGTAGAGCTGGTACGCGATGCCATGCAGTCGGACGAGACGCGGCTGGTGGTGCTCAAAAGCCCGCGGCAGGGAGAATTTTATATGCTGACCTCTCCTTTGGGCTATAATGACTGGATGCTCCTGTCCATCACGCATTCCAATGAGGTGAGGGGCTATGCGGCGCCCATTATGAAGAATACGGTATTGCTGGTGGCTGTGCTTCTTATTTTTCTGGCGCTGCTTCTTGGCAGCGGCTGGTGCGTGTATGCCAGGCAGCGGGAAAAAATCCTGCACAGCCAGGCCAGGTATGAGCTTCTGGCGGAATTCTCCGACACCGTGCTCTTTATTTATGACTGCGCCGCCAAAAACCTTGTGTTTACGCCGAATATCACAAGCCGCTACCAAATCCCCAAGGCCGATGTCATCCGCCCCTTTGACGGGAATGCGCTTCTTACGCTGCTGCATCCGCAGGATGCGGAAATTCTGCGGGACATGCTGAAAAATACGGACCAGTTTGAGCAAAATCATGCAAAAAGCATAACGCTGCGATTCCTCAACAGGGAGGGTGAGTACCGGTGGATGCGCTGCCAGGGGCAGCTGCTGCAGGATAAGCACGGCATGCCGCTTTCCGTGGTGGGGAAGCTTTCGGATGTGCATGAAATGAAAGCCAAGGAGCAGGAGCTGATTGAAAGCTCCTCTGCGGATGCCCTGACCGGCGCATTGAACCGGAGGGCTGCGCAGGAACGGATTGAAGAGCTGCTGACACATGTGCGGTGCGGTTTCCTTTTCATGCTGGATGTGGATGATTTCAAGAAAATCAATGACAGCAGGGGACATACCGCTGGGGATGTGCTTCTGGCCAGGCTTGTGGAGGGTATCAGAAAGGAATTCCGGCAGGAAGATATTACGGGACGTATCGGCGGCGATGAATTTGTGATCTTCATGCCCGATACCGGGGACGCCGTGGTGGCCTGCCAGAAGGCGGAATCGCTCCTGGCCAGGCTTGCCGCTTTAGGAGAAGGGATGTCGGTCAGTATCGGCATCGCCGCGTTTCCAGCGGATGGCGGTACCTACCAGGCGCTTTACGAAAAAGCGGACGCCGCCATGTATCAGGCAAAAAAGCTGGGTAAGCACAGATATTCTTTATTCACAGAAACCTCTGCCGGCAGCTGAAATAGGCTGCCCGGCCTCAGGGCTGTTTTTCACGAAGCGGCAGCAGCAGATCCAGCTGGAAATCTTCCGGCTCCGTGTTTTCCAGCTCCACATGGTTCACATAGTTCAGATGCTCCTCCAGCATGCCGCACATATGCTCCTGATCCTTCATATCCTCGGGAATGGTTACCCACGCTTCATAGCCATGATAGCCTGTTTCGTCAACCGGGTTAGGATGGTTGAAGCCATAGCGGCGCAGATCGGGCTTGATTTTATGAAGCTTATTTTCCCTTACAAAGCCGTCAAGCAGGGTATTTACGTGGTTTTCAGGCTCGTCCCCCACATAGTGGGCTGCGGCAATGGCGGCGGGGGGCAGGTAGATGACCCGTATATCTGTGGGCTGCGACAGGCTGATGTTGGCCTGATTCAATTTTTCCATAGTCTGATCCTCCTTAAAATTAATGCTGACAAGGGCAAGGGATTCGATGGATTCCAGCAGAATATCGTCCTTTTCCAGCAGGCTCTGCAGCGGAAGCCCTGTGGCGTTGGCAAGCTCGTTGGCAAAACGGCTGAGAATTTCACGGATGGTGGAAAGCGCGGTGATTTCCTCGTCCAGTTCGTTGATGTTTTTCTGAAAAATCTCCACGGCTGTGGCGGCATTGGGATTTTGCAGGATAATCTTAATCTGCCGGACAGGAATGCGCAGCTTGCGCAGCAGCAGAATCCGGCGGAGGCGGCAGACGGTGTTTTCATCATAGATGCGGTAGGCGTAGCCCTCCTTCCGGCGGCTTTCGATTAATCCGGCTTTTTCATAATAACGCAGCATTCTTGTGGAAATCCCCAGGCTTTTTGATACCTGGCTGATAGTCATGGGTTCCATATTTATTACCTCCCTGTAAATGCAGTATAAACTACGACACGGTGTTAAAGTCAAGGCTTGTTACAGCATACGCCTGCCCTGTGCAGGCTGCTACACCTGGCCGGGGCTGTGGCTGTTATGCCTGGCCGGGGCTGTGGCTGGCCCACCCGGGCCGGCGCGGGGACCTGAAGG
>OCAS01000311.1_pt1 | contig 46056 bp, 58 predicted proteins | sample 1550751 | NCBI WGS metagenome assembly OCAS01 (sample SAMEA2580301, study PRJEB22360) | human gut metagenome | biome: human gut; feature: human-associated habitat; material: faeces | place: Denmark | collected 2008/2010
AAAAAGCCGCCGGACCCAAACTGGTCCGGCGGCTTTTTCCTTCTGTCTGTTTTCACGCTGACAGCTCATCTTATTTTATTTCTGATATCTCTCCCACTTTATCTTTTCCATGGGCAGCTCATCCAATTGATGGGCAGGCGCCTCTGCATCCGGCATTCCAAGTGTAAGGATGGCTTCCAGCTTATAATTTTCAGGAAAGCCCAGGCGTTCCCTTACAAATTCCTCCGTGGTTTTCTCATCCGCGTTCCTGAGTCTGCCCTGGACCCAGCAGCTGCCGATCCCCAGGCTGGATGCCATCAGATGCATGTTTGCCATGGCAACGGAACAATCCTCAATCCACACGTCCTGCTCGGTTTCGTCGCCTATGACAACGATAGCGCACTGTGCTTCCTTCAGCATTTTCACGCCTCCTGCCCTGCATCCGGAGAGATCATCCAAGGTCTTTCTCTGGCGCACCACGATAAACTCCCACGGGCGTTTTGCCTTTCCCGACGCCGACAAAAGGCCGGCCTGAAGCACTTTCGTAAGACTTTCCTCCGGAATCTCCTCACCGCTGTAGTTCCTGATGCTGCGCCTTCTTCTCATAATCTCTAATAAATCCATGGTCTTCTTCCTTTCTGCTGCTGCATCCATATGATGCCGGCTTACAGTTTCAGATACGCTTCCAGCACATCCTTCATATCGCAGGTCATACCGTAATCCGCGATATTAAAGATCGGCGCGCTTTCATCCTGGTTGATTGCCACAAAGAGCTTGGTATCCTTAATGCCCTCCGTGTGCTGGATGGCGCCGGATACACCCAGGGAAATGCATACCTTTGGCCGTATCGTAAACCCGGTCTGTCCAATCTGATGCTCAAAGGGTATAAATCCGGTGTCTGCCAGAGGTCTGGTGCCTCCGATTGCTGCTTCCAGCTTTTCAGCAAAGGCTTTTAAGAGTGTAAAGTTTTCCTCGCTCTCAGCGCCGCGTCCGCCCACTACCACCACCTCTGCCGCAAGGATACTGTCCGTATCATTCATTGCAGGGGCGCTTGACATCACCTGAATCCCTGATTCAGGAAGGGTGATATCTTTGTAATATGTGACATCTGCCCTTCTGCCCTCCTGGGCCTCACAGGGGGTGTACACACCCGGCCTTACCGTCATCATCTGGGGATAAACCCCTTCCTTTGTCACGATGGTGACAAATACGTTTTCCCCAAAAGAAGGTTTGTTCTGCTTGATGAAAAAGGTCCCATCCTCCCTGGTATCCACGGCTAATTCCGTACAGTCCGCAGTCATTCCGCAGCCAAGGCGGGCAGCCACTCTGGAAAAAACGGAGCGGCCCGTGGGGGTAGCCGGAATCAGAACACTGGACGGGTCTATACGCTTCAGCATTTCCGCCATTGCCTGGCTTACCGCATCGTCCTGGAACAGGCAGTTCCTGTCTGTCTCAACGGCATATATCTCGTCAAACCCAAGCTGTTCCAGCTGGGCCACCAAAGCCTTGCAGTCCTCAGCCAGGACAGCGGCCTGTATCTTTTCACCGGTGGTCTCTTTGATACAATGAGCTGCGCGGACCAGTTCTGCCACAACGGGTTCTAAGTTCCCATTATAATTTTCTGCAAAAACACAAATTCCGTTCGCCATCTATTCCTTTCCTTTCTCAATCTCAATCAGTTCCTTGAGCTTGGCTGCCAGTTCCTCCGGAGTACCTGAAAGCATCTGGGCTCTCCTGGTACTCTCAGGCTGAAATGAATCCGTCACCATTGTGGGAGATCCCGGAAGTCCAATCTCGTCCGCCGCCATCTTAAGGTCTGCATTGGTATATATCTCCAGGGGCTTGTTCTTGGCAGCTCTCTTGGAACGCAGGGTCGCCAGACGCGGTTCATTGCTTCCGAAGCACACGCTCACCAGCGCGGGCAGGGCCGCCTTAATCTTCCACTCCATACCCTGGTACTTTTTCACAGCCGTGATACAGTCCTTGTCATCCTCATCATATGAGAGTCCCTGTATTTCAGCTACATGGGGGATGCCCATGTATTCCGCCACCATAGCTCCCACCTGTCCGGTGGCGCCGTCAGCAGACAATGCGCCGCTTAAAATCAGGTCGAATTTCCCGTATTTCTCAATGCTTCTTGCCAGCACCTTGGCTGTGGCAATGGTATCTCCTCCGGCAAGGCACCGGTCTGTGATGAGACAGCTCTCATCACAGCCCAGGGCCATAGCGTCCCTTAATGCTTTCTCCGCGTCAGTGGGGCCCATGGTGAACACGGCCACCTTACCGCCGGTCTGCTCCTTTAAGACCATGGCGGCCTCTATGGCGTTCAGGTCCGCAGGATTGATCATGCCTTCTGAACTGGAACGGATCAGGGCATGGGTTTCTGGGTCAACGGAAACATCGTTGGAAACAGGAACCTGTTTTATAAGAACCGCTATATCCATATTTTCTCCTCTCCGCCGCTTTCTTATTTTAACAGACGCTCAAACGCCCAGTCTTCCAATAAAGGTGTCTTTTCTCCGCGCATAATGAATTTTGCAAGGTCTCTGCTGGCGGCAGGTGCCTCGATAACGCCGTTCCCGCCGTAACCGGTTGCCAGGATATAGCCCTCCACCGGTGTCTCTCCCAGAATCGGAAGGAAATCCTTTGGCTCCGCACGGTATGAAAGCCAGGATGATACCAGTCCGCTGTCCACGATTCCCGGTACCCTGCACTCTAACTGATCTAACAGGAAGTCAATGAAGTAATCATCGGTTCCGCCTGTGGCCGGAAGTTTGTCCGGATCCCACTGGCCTGCGTGCATAGGATTGCTTAAATCCATGGAAAGGTGGGACTTGCAGATAAAGATGTTGTCTCCTGCGCGCAGGGCGTAGAAGGCCGGGTATTTAAGCACCGGGAAGGTATAGCCCAATTTCTTGCCTGGAGGGCATAAGAAGAAGGCTTCTGCCTTTGTATGCCAGATCGGCACGTCCATGCCTACCATCTCGCCGGTAAATTTGCTCCATGGGCCGGTACAGTCCACAACATAGTCAAATTCATAATCCTGGCCGTCGTCTGTCTTAAGGCCTTTTATTTTATTGCCCTCTTTCAGAACTTCCGTCACCTTTACGCCGGTCTTGATAACTCCGCCGTTTTTCTGCATCTTCTTTGCGTAGGTGTTGGAGATCATGGTTCCGTCAAAGTATCCGTCATCCTGTGTGTAGCCTGCGCCCAGGATATTGTCTGTGGAGATGTCAGGAAGGATTTCCTTGATTCTGTCCTTGTCCGTTATGTACTCGCCTGTATAGCCGGCTGCCTTTGCCAGGGCGATACCTGTCTTAATGGTGGCCTCCACCTTCTCATCTGTTGCGACAACCAGAGTACCTGTTTTATCAAATCCGGCGGAACCCTTTTCCTCTGCTTCCATCTTTAAATATGACTCAAAGCCATACAGCCTTACGTCCCAGTATCTGTTTCTTAAGGAATCGTCAAAGAGACATACGGTTCCAGCGGACTTTGCTGTGGAAGCTCCGCCGATGGTATCCTTCTCAAACACAATTACCTCTGCATTGTCATAAAGACTCAGATGATATCCGAGACATGTTCCCGAAATACCTCCGCCAATAATACCAATTCTTTTCTTTTCCATAACTTTACCTGCCTTTCACATTTTTATTTTTTTATCACAAGGTTTATATATCATCTACACGAAGGACTGTTTCCAGCAGCACCCTGCACCCCTGTCCGATATCCCGTCCCTCTGTAAATTCATATCTGGAATGGCTGATTCCCCCCACGCTTGGCACAAATATCATGCCTGTGGGAAAAACTGTTGTCATGAGCAGTGAATCGTGGAAGGCCCCGCTTGGGACTTTCGTGTAAGGAATATCCAGTTCTTTGACAGAGGCTTCAATGGCATCCTTCACCCATTCGGTCATGGGCGCCGGCTCATGGTAGGAGAACCGGTTAAAGCTGTATTCTTCCCCCATCGCCTCACAGATTTCCCCAAGGCACTCTCTCAGCTTCTGTTCTATGGTTTCCATCACTTTCTCATCCTGGTCGCGTATCTCCAGGTGGAAGAAAGCCTCCCCCGGAATCACATTCACTGAGTTGGGCACCACCTTCATGGTTCCCACGGTTGCCACTGTAAACGGATTACCGTAAGCAGCTACGATTTCCGGAACCCGGGCCACGAATCTGGCCGCAGCCACCAGCGCGTCCTTTCTGTCCTCCATCACCGTGCTCCCGGCATGGTTGGCCTCTCCCGTAATCTTGATTTCAAACCGGCTCACTCCTGCAATGGATGTCACCACACCTACGGGAATCTGCTTCTTGTGAAGGGACGCCCCCTGTTCCACATGCAGTTCCAGGAAACAGTGCACAGAGTCTTTGGACCGTCTGGCATTGCCCAGGTCAGCCACCTTTAATCCGCAGGCCTTAAGCACATCCCCTCTGGCCTGTCCGTACATATCCAGGTCCTCCTCGCTGACATGAAGGTCCTGTCCGCACATGGCTCCGCTTCCCAACATTCCGCTTCCGAACCGGAAGCCCTCCTCATCCGTAAATACCACAATCTCCAGCGGATGGCGCAGCTTTCTGCCGCTCTCAATCAGTGTCTGGCAGACCTCCAGGCCGGCTACGCAGCCCAGCGCCCCGTCATACCTTCCGCCGTCCGGCACCGTGTCCAGATGGGAGCCTGTCATGATGGCAGGCAGTGTTTTATCCTCTCCCTCCAGTCTGGCAATCAGGTTTCCGGCAGCATCCATCTTAGGTTCTATTCCCAGCTTCCGGAAATAGTCCATGAAGATCTCCCGTCCCTTCCTGTCCTCCGGCGAATATGCCATGCGGGTGAATGTTCCGTCTTCCTGGGCTCCGCATTGGTACAGCTCTTCCAGCCGTCCGAGAACCCTGTCTAAATTGATATCCATTTAACCCCTCCTCGCTTCTATTCGTTGTCAATCTTGCACACACCGTTTATTTCTTTCCTGAACTTCTTATCTATATTGCACATTATAGATAATATTTTAACAGATTGCATCGGAGCAAACTGATAAAAATGGAGAGATAATTTATCTAGTCTGGATAAACTATCTCTCTATGGTATATTACAGGCTGAATTCTCACAGCCGCAACCCCCTGCTGCTATATAAAATCCTTGTTGTAATTCTCTATCATCTTATACACCACCAGTCCAATCCGCACCGCCAGCACCTCGTTGGCATTGTCAAAATCAATCCCGGTCAGCTTCTCTATTTTTTCAATGCGGTAAACCGCTGTCTTATAGTGAACATAAAGATCCTGGGCCGTTTTGGAAAGGTTCAGATTCCGGTCCAGATACGCCCTCAGGGTCGTAATCAGGTCATCCCTCTGGGGTTTCTTATAGTTATAAAGCTTCTGAAGCCCTTCCGGCACATACTCCAACAGCATGGAAGGGTCGCTTAACTGGCACAGCAGCTTAAATATGCCCAGGTCCGCAAACAGCATAATCTGGGGGCCACCGTCCTCCGGCGTCTCTCCCGCCACATCCACGAACATGAACGCCTCGTTGGCTTCTTTAAAGCTCTCCGGAAGATTGATGATGCCGTCCACCACTCTGCCTGCTCCTGCTTTGATTTTAAGATACTTGTTATATCTGGCCACGTCCGCCTGAACCTGTTCCGCTATCTTTTTGATGTTTTTGCGGTATTCCTCCTGGGTCTGCTCCCTTTCCACCTCCTGTATCACCACGATTTTATCGAGATCGTTATGGATTTTGGCTTTGGATATACGGCTTCGGATTAAATCGCTTAAGACATCAATATCTTTTACCTTTGCCTTAAAGTCTCCCCTGGCCATGCTTTCGTTTGTCATGCCGAACACAATTACACGGTAGCTGCCGTTGATGTCGACCCCCAGCAGGCTGGTATTCTTCTGGAGTTCTCCCATGGAATGGATTTTTCCATTGAGAATATTGTGTATAATATCATTCTGGAACTTCTTCTCCAGCTCCGTCACCGCGTACTGTCTGGAAAACTCAAAGCGCAGGGCCGTAATGGCGCTCTCTGCGGCTATGCAGTCCATGGTCCCAAAGGGCTGGTTTAACTCTGTCACCACCAGGTATATCTTCTCCCGAAAACTCATCTTCACCTGGATCAGGCACTGGGGGATCTCTCCCTTCTGCCTCATATAGGTGTAATTGGAATAAGTGCCCGGATCAAACGGCACCGCGTCCCTGCTGACGGCGAACTCTCTTGGCGCCTGATCCGTAGCCGCCAGGCAGGTCAGGTTCTGGTTGTATACGGCTACCGGGTTGCGGATCAGCTTGGAGAGCACATCCAGTATCTCATCCACACCTTTTCCTGTGGAATCAGGGGCTATGGCAAGGGCTGCGAAATTGTCGTGGGTTGTCTTAAAATACTTAAGCCTGGTAACCTCCTCGTTAAAAAGCCGTTCCATAATCAGACTCATGACATCCCGGAAGGAAACCTCGAACGGCACCTCCAGAACCGGAATGTTATGTTCCTGGGCAAATGTAAACAGCAGTTCAATCTTGGTGTCCGCATTCTCCACCTTCCTGCCCCGCTTTAACACAAGGGCACTGACACTCTTTCTGCTCAGCTCGTTGATATACGTGCGGAATTCATCTACCGTACAGGATCTGAACGCATACAGACCTGTCAGAAGTACCTCCCCGCCGTCAATAAACTTTACGATGTCCGGCGCCTCAATGATTGTCACACCCTTAATTTCCTTGTCCAGTCCCCTGTCGCCTGCAAGTACCTTGATATCCTTCATTTCCTCTGCCAAAAGAAGTTCTCTTACTGTTAATCCCATCTTTTCCCTCACCGCCATCATTTGTCCTGCCAACACTACCTCCTAATTATAGCACAAACAGACACAGACGTATAATAAAATATCACGTCTGTGTCCTTTTGCTATTTATATGCTATTTCATGACCTTTTCTTTTGCCAGCTTCTCCATAACCACTGCCGCTTTGGCCAGATCGCTGTATTTGGTGAACTCAACCGGGCAATGGCTCCGTCCGTCCTTGCTCGGCACAAACAGCATGACTGTGGGAAGTACCTGACCGATTTCCAGGGCATCATGGCCTGCGCCGCTTAACATCCTCTTGCAGCTGTAGCCCCGCTCCCCGCATTCTTTCTCCATGATATCCAGCATTTCCCCTGAAAGCTCCACAGGAGTTATGGTCAGTTTGTTCTCCATGTCAAAACTGCCGCCATACTCACCAACCGCCCGCTCAAGAGCCTTTCTGATCCTGTTTGTAATATCATTTATATTGTCGTTATTTCTGGAACGGATATCCACTGTGAACTCCGCTGTATCCGCCACAATGTTCATTCCGCCCGGTATGGTGTTCACATATCCCACCGTAGCAACGGTTCCGTCCGCTTTTTCCCTGGCCCAGTCAGCTATTCTTGAGATAACCTTTGCCGCCGCGTCCACCGGGTCCATCCTCATATCCATGGGTGTGGTTCCTGCATGGTCGGCCCTGCCGTGCACCGTCACCATGTAGCGCTGAATGCCCACGATACAGTCTACCAGTCCAAGCTCTGTGCCTTCCGTATCCAGGACCGGTCCCTGCTCAATATGCGCCTCCAGGAAGCAGCCGATTTTTCCGTCTTCCCAGATTGCTTCTTTGATCCGCTCCGGATCCATACCGTACTCCTTCATGGCCTCATAGATGGATATACCGTCTTTGTCACGGAATTTTTTCATGTAGTCCACATCCCTGTGACCAAGGATGGCTCCTGAGCCAAAATAGCCGGTTCCAAACCGTGTTCCCTCTTCGTCACAGAATCCAACCACCACGAAATCTCTCTTAGGTCTGATTCCTTCTTCTAAAAGGAGACGTGCCACTTCAATGGCGCAGATGACGCCGGCTATCCCATCATAGTCTCCGCCGTTATATACAGAATCATAGTGGGAGCCCATCATGACACAGGGTAATTGGGAGTCCTCACCCTTTAATACCCCAATCACATTGCCGGCAGCGTCTTCCCTCACATCAAGTCCGCTCTCCGTCATCAGCTCCTTTAAATACTCTACGGCCTGCCTGGCCTCTTTTGTGAACGGCAGCCTGGTGCAGCCGTTTCCCGGTGTTGCCGTAAACTGTTTTAAATGCTCCAAATCCCTGGCAATCCTGCCTGTAATCTCCTCAATCACCATTAGTAAACCCTCTCTATTCTTTATTTGGAAACCAACTTGTGTTTCCTCTTATTTCTTTCTGTCTAATACATATACCTTAAATGGCGAGTACAGCATAGCCGCCACCAGCAGAATAAATCCCAACAGGCATACCCCGTCTCCCTGCATCTTAAGTCCTGTCAGTATCAGGGCAAAGGCCGCCAGGATGGCTGCAAAGGCCACTGTGAGCCTGCCCCCTTTTGTCTTGAAAAATTTCTCTGTCTCCATATGTCATCCTCCTCTGCCCCGGCACTGCCTGCGCGTCATGAAACAGCCACTGATAAAAATACGATAATACCGATTGCCAGCGTCATAATGGTCGTGAAGGGTATGATTCTCTTTAGCACCTGTCCCTCGCTTCCCAGGATTCCCGCTGTGGTAGTCCCCAGGATGATATTGCTGGGGCTGATGGCGCTTCCGATAGAACCTCCCGCTGTCTGGGCGCCCAGGATTGGCGCCTGGTTCAGATGAAGCAGATTGGCTGTGGTTACCTGAAACTCTCCAAAGAGTATATTAGATGACATATTGCTTCCGGTCATGAACGATCCCACCATTCCCACCAGAGGCGCCAATATGACATAAGTCTTGCCAAGTACCCTTGCTATCCCGTCCGCCAGCACGCTGGTCTGCCCTGTTCCGCCCATGATTTTGGACATAATGACAAGACCGATGATAGCGATTCCCGACGGCATGGACATGGTTATGGAACGGACAAACACACGCTTTACGCCTCCCGGACGAATCCATCCGTGCCTGCCGAAATACACCAGCCCTGCAATGGATGACAGAAACAGGAACATACTGGCATGGGTAAAGGGCCGCAACGGCGAAAACAGTTCCGTAGCCTGGTTGACGAATCCATACCCCGTGGAAGTCTCCGGAAAGGAAAATCCAATGGACACCTGGTTCAGGAAACGATTTACCGGAGGCACCACCAGCACCACCATGGTAACCGCAGTCAGCAGGATATAAGGCACAAATGCCTGTACCAGCGTCATGCCGTCCGGAGTCTCCTCCGATGTGCCGGACGCGGCGCTACGGTCCATAATCCGGCTGTCCTCCACACTCCACTCCTGTCTGTACATCTTCATTCTGCCTATCAGTATCAGGGCCACCAGGGCGAGACAGGCCGGAAGGAAGCAGGCTATGGTTGTATTGACCCGGGTCAGAAGCAGCTCTCCCCCTCCTTGAATCAGGGACAGGATAAGGAGGGCGGGAAGTCCCTTCCTCACAGCCTTTCCTTTTCCGTAGAACCAGCATATAACCAGACCAATCACCACATTCCACATCCAGATGAACACACCTGCCCAAAAGGCAGCCGCCAGATAGTCAGGCGTACCGGGCACAAGTCCGGTGGACATGGCCAGGGCATCCCAGGCAGCTGCCAGGGTACCGAAGGTATTGCCCCATGCCTGCCCCAATAAAGGTATGATGACCGCGAATACGGGAACTACTCCAATGCCCATGAGCAGGGGAGCTCCCACTGCCACCGGTACACCGAATCCTGTAATTCCCTGGAGAAAGCTCTCCAGTATCCATCCCAGGGCCAGCACCATCAAAAGTTCATTGGGCAAAAGCTTTCTCATCCCGTTGCGGATTACAAGAAAGGCCCGGGCTTCATCCGCCACCTGGTACAGAAGAATCGCAGTCCATACAATCAGCAGGATAATAAGAGCGCTCCATATTCCTTTTGCACTTTCCGCTGCCAGCAGCCTGATATCAGCTTTATAGAATACAATGCCGGTAATAATCGTAATGGCCAGCCCCACGGGGGCTGCTTCCGTAGCCCCCCACTGGAACTTAATCATTAGCAGCAGCAGGACAATGATTGGCAGACATGCCATTATCCACATAAACAGATTTGTTGGTACGTTCATATTTTATCTCCCGATTACTTATGTATTACTGTCCCCGTGCTGCCGGCGATTCCTTCCGCCGCCTTGTCAAGCAAGGTGATAAGTGTACGCCTGCCTTCTCCAGACTGTGCGAAACGGATGGCTGCCTCGATTTTCGGAAGCATGGACCCCTTGGCAAACTGCTCCTGGGCAATGTACTCCTTGGCCTTATCTACTGTAAGGTCACTGAGCCATTCCTGGTTCTCCCTGCCGAAATTGATGGCTACCTTTTCCACAGCGGTCAGGATAATCAGGTAATCCGCCTCCAGCTCCGCTGCCAGCAGGCTGCTGGCATTGTCCTTGTCAATGACGGCGTTGACTCCTGAGAGCCTGCCATTGTCATTCACCACAGGAATACCGCCTCCGCCGCAGGTAATGACGATATGGCCGGCATCCACCAGCGTCTCAATGGTCTTGAGCTCCCGGATTTTCATGGGCATGGGGGAGGCCACCACGATGCGGTAACCCCTTCCTGCGTCTTCCATGCAGGGAATCCCGTTTTCCATGTTTTTCCTTGCTTCTTCCTCGGTCAGGAACCTGCCGATGGGTTTTGTGGGATTCTTAAATGCCTCGTCCTCCGGGTCCACCTCCACCTGGGAGAGGATCGTGGATACCTTTACATCCATGTTCCTCTTATACAGCTCATACTTGATGGCATTTTGCAGGTCGATGCCGATATACCCCTGGCTCATGGCCACACAGGTCGGCAGCGGCGTTTCCTTGTAATTCTCATAGCTGCAGGCCAGCTGGTCCATGGCATTCTGGATCATGCCCACCTGGGGGCCGTTGCCGTGGGTGATAATCAGGTCCATGCCCTGCTGTACCAGGTCAACAATCACCTCAGCTGTCTTTGCCACTGCCTGCTTCTGCTCTTCGATATCCTTGCCCAGGGCGTTACCGCCCAGGGCAATTACTACTCTTTTTTTATCCATAACCCCATCTCCCTTACATCATAAGCTTAGTCCAAAGAGAACCCCAGTTTTTTCGCGTATGCCGCGATTGCCTTTTCAAAACATGCAATAGGCGGATGTACGGTGCCGGCCCCTATCTGTCCGTAGCCAGCCACCTTATGGGCGATTCCCGTATTGATAACTGGTGTGATACCCTTTTCCACCACCAGTCTGGCATCAATCCCAAGGCATGTTCCCTGGAAGTTCCAGTTTGGTATGATAAAGTTGGGATTCCGGTCAATGGTAATCTCCGTCATCTCCGTGCTGGTACGAAGCGCATCCTCGTACCCGCCGGCTCCCACGAATCTGGTAACGGCCGGAGCCGCGATCATGGCCATGCCGCCTACGCCGAAGGTCTCTGTGATGGCGCTGTCACCCATATCCGGGCAGGCGTCCTCACCGTCATAACCTGTAAAGTAGAGTCCCTGGGGCGTGTTGACAGGAGCGGTGAACCATTCATCCCCCATGCCGCTTATGCGGATACCGAATTCCACGCCGTTTCTGCACATGGCAGTGACAATGGTGCCGTCGGTTACCTGCCTTGCGGCGTCCATGACAGCCTTACCTGTTGCCATCATGATATTCAGGAAGAACTGGTCTGTATCAGCCAGGAATTTGATGACGTCATAGCGGTCCTTTTCGTCCATATCCATCTTGGTAATCACCGGGCTGACCTCTTTCAGGAAAGCCAGGGACGCCGCAATATTCCTCTGGTGGAACTCGTCTCCCATGGCGATTGCCTTGGCTACAAGAGGATTCACATTCAGTCCGCCTATGGAACGGATGGCCCTTCCAAGGGTTGGTCCCAGCACATCCTTCATCCACAGCAGGCGGTCAACCACTTCCTTGGAATATGCACCGAACCTCAGCACCTTGCCGATTCCCTCATTCATGGTACAGTATGCCTCATTGCCGTCGGTCTGGTTCTCAACCACGAACACAGGCATGTTGGCGGAGGTAATGCCTCCCATGGGGCCCACGGCCTTTACATGATGGCAGGGAATAAAGGTCACTTCACCGGACGCAAGTATCTTTCTTGCTTCTTCCTCTGTAGCGGCCCATCCCTCAAAGAGTGCTGCGCCCACACAGGAACCCTGTACCGGGTCCGGCATGTTCTCAAACCGGATTGGCGGTCCCGCATGGAGAATCACCTTGCCCTCATTCAATTCTTTGATGACGGACTTAGCCGGCACCACATCCTTGATGACAGGCTGGCTGGCAACCACTTTGGCAATAACGGAGCGGTTGGCCTCATCAATATCCATTTCCCGGCAGCTTCTCAGGAAATTCAGGACCTTTATCAGCTCCACGTTGCCCCCTGCGGGCGGCGCCCAGTCATACTGGACCACGTCACATCCAAAGGCTTCTATGACCTCAGCAAAGCTCTTAAGGCCCACATTGATGACTCTTGGCTTCTGTGACAGAAGTTCAAGGAGTTTTTCCGATGCTTCCGTTTTCTGGATCCGGGCTGTTGTCTTGGGGCGGATTTCCTTCACCGGCTCTTCAAAGTCCAGACCGATGGCGCGGATTGCCGTATGTACAGCCAGCTTATTATTCTCACATACAATGACCCCTGCTTCCTTCAGTGTTTCCACGGCCTTGTCATAACCCTGGAAATCCCTTCTTGTCCCGCATACAGTGGCCACGAAGAATAATTTTCTCCCTTCCTCCCTGGCCTTGTCGCGAAGGCGGATGATTGCAGGGAGGAGGGCCCCGGCCATATCCTCATGGGAACCGTAACCCAGCATGATGTCCAAAAGGATAACGCCTGTGGACTCGTCGTCTATCGCCTCCTGCATGCACTCAATGCGCTTGGCGGGATCAATCATGGGATGAGGCTTGCCCTGGGTGTATACATCGTCTCCCAAGTCCACCACGATATGTCCGTCGGTCTTTAACATAAAGCCTTCTGCCTTCTGGGGCGGAACCTTAAGGTTCAGGGCATCCTTGATTAACATGGCAGCTTCCCCTGCCAGGGTGCCTCCTGAGTAGTATGCCTTGATTGTCTTCTTTTCCTCTGCCGCGAAGAAGCTGGAGGAATCCGCCTCCACGCTGCCCTCTGCGATATCCTGGCCCCTCACCAGCCCCACAGCCAGGCGGGCTGCTTCATCCAGTGTATACGCATGGTAGAAGTTTTCCTCATGGTACTCCGGCTTCTCACCCAGGAACAGGGTGACAACCGGTTTCTTAAAGTTGCTCAGCCGGTCGGAAATCCTGTCCCTCACCGCCTTTGCCGGAGGCTTGGATATGATGATCAGCACTTTCACGGTATCATCCTTTTCCATGGCCTCAATCATATCCATCATGGTAATTCCGCCTACTTCAGTGGACAGATCCCTGCCGCCGGTGCCGATGGCGTTTTTAACGCCCTCTCCCAGACGGTCTATGATGGTGGTCAGTTCCTGGATGCCGGTGCCTGACGCTCCGATGATGCCGATGGGTCCCGGAGCCACGTGATTGGTAAAGGCAATGGGCACACCCTGGATGATTCCGGTACCGCAGTCCGGTCCCATAACAGCCAGCCCCTTTTCATGGGCCTTTTTCTTTAACTTAATCTCATCCTCCAGCGTAACATTGTCGCTGAACATGAATACGTTCATGCCCTCATCCAATGCCCGGTCAGCCTCCAACGCCGCATAAGCGCCCGGTATGGAAATCACCGCCAGGTTGGCGTCCGCCAGTTTTCCCAGTGCCTTATCCCAGGACCGGACCGCCTCCGCTCCCTTTTTATCCGACTCTGAAGTGGACTGTTTCTTAAAGAACGCCTCCACTTCCTCCATGATCACGTCAAGCAGCCCGTCGTCATCCACATCAGCCACTACCACCATATCATTGGCGGACGCCTCCTCCAGCTCGCTGGTACTGAGGCCGCTCTGCCTGTAAATATCCTTGTTGGCAGGAGTTGCCATCATGATGGAAACCTTCTTTACACCTTCTATGGAAGAAATCTGGTTAGTCAAAAGCATAAGGACTACAGAATCATGATAACTCCCTTTTTTTACTATGGTTTTTAACATACGCTCCCCTTCTCCTTATTCGGCAAACCTGTTTTTGTGGTCATATTTATCAAAGTGTACCTTATCGCTCTTTAAATACTCATAGATTTCATCAACTATCTCCACGCCGCCTGTGGCATAGGCTTTATCCCGCCTCATGACCGCGCGCTCACCCGGATAATACACCTTATCAAAGCCTTCTGCGGCCGGCATCTCTCCCAGCTCATCAAGCACCTGTGACATGGACGCCTTGAATGCGTCTAATCCCACGAATCTGGACGGATCCATGACAATGAACATCTGTCCCAGCTCCCTGCCTGCCGACAGGTCATGGTACATCGAACTTACATGCTTCCCAAAGGGAACTCCCAGAAGCACGCCCGAGAAAATGTCCACCATCATCATCAGGCCGTATCCCTTGGCGCCTTCAATGGGTACCAGGGCATTCACAAGGCTGGAATCCGTAACCGGACGTCCCTTGGCGTCCACTGCCCATGTGTCGGGAATGGATTCATGCCTGGAGCGTTTGTCCAGTATCTTGCCCCATGCCTGGACCGTGGTAGCCATGTCGAATACAACCGTTCTTTCGTCAGCCGTGGGGGCTGCAAAGGAGATGGGGTTGGTACCGTAGTAAGGCTCTATCCCGCCGTACGGCACCGCCATCGGATCGGACTGGCAGCATGCAATCGCCACCAGATCCGCCTTGGCGGCCATTTCCGTATAATAACCAATGGAGCCGCTATGGGAAATGTTGCGGATGCCAACCACTGCGATGCCGGACTTCTTTGCCATCTCGATGGCCTTTTCCATGGCCAGCACAGACGCTACATATCCGCAGCCGTTGTCCCCTTCAAAGACAGCGGAACAAGGTCCTGTCTCCCTCCACTCAAACTTCGGATCAACCGTGATGCCGCCCTTGGCAATCCTCTCGCTGTAATACTCCACACGCACAGCCCCGTGGGAGTGATAACCCCTTTCGTCAGACCAGGTGAGGACATCGGCCGTCATATCCGCATGATCCGCCTTCAGCCCCGCCTGCATCAGCTTATTTTTCATTAACCCCTTTAACTCATCATGGGAAAGTTTCATATCTGCACCCCGCTTCTTCTCAATATTCTACAACTGCACGTCTCTGTTGCAATCCTTGGAGTAAATATACGCGAAATCCTCTTCACGTCCCACCGCATAACATGCCTGCGGGCAATATGCGTCCAGGAACATGTAATCTCCGGCCTTTACCGGTACCCAGTCATTGTCAGCCCTGTACATGCCTTTGCCTGACAGGAAATACATTCCGTGCTCCTGGATATGTGTCTCCACGTAGCCGTGGGACGCTCCCAGCTTGAACTTCAGGATGTGCATGTTCATATCAAATCCGAAATTACCTGCTGCCGGAAGGAAATCCTTGATGTGGCAGTTGTCCATTCCCTCATATTCTGTCCAGGGAATATCATTGGCATTTCCCACTACCGTAAATGCGCTGTATCCCTCAATCTTCTCATATCTGCGCTTATATACATACAGCCTGGCTTCTTTGCCGCTCTTGTTTTCAAAGGAAACCTTAACGCTCTCAGGGGAGAAGATATAACCGCCCTCGGTAAGGCTCTCTTCCTTGTCGGCATTCTTGACAACTACTTCGCCGGCCAGTACATAAATGAACGTCTCCAGACCTTCACCGCCAATGCCGCTGTTTTTTCCGCCTTCCTTTACCGTAACCAGATAATCCGCAAAGGTAGCTCCCATGGCAGGGGAACCCAGAATGGTTACGTCGCAGTTCTCATAACCGGGGATGCTGTTCTTAACCAGACCGTCCGGTTCCAGCAGAACATAATTTTCCTTCTTGATTACAGAACGTGTTGCCAGTAATTCCTCTCTGTATCCTACCTGATCATTTAAATAACTCATATTTACTTCCTCGCTTTCATTCTTTGTTAAAGGCCTTTTTTGGTCAACTTTTTTATATTTATATTATTGCAAAACAACGCTCTTTTTTCAATTATGTATTTATGCAAATCTCCCTATGATTTTTATCCATTTTATACCCTATTGCTAATTTTTTCACATCCCACTTTTTTCCGGTCTCATGTTATAATATCTTTAAATATAACTTATCTATTATACAAAGGAGAGCACCATTATGACGGAAAAAAGAGAGATAAACCTGGAACATCCAGCTTATCCAAAGTATGCAACTGTATATTCAGAAAAGGATACAGATGCAAAAGCCTGTATCCTTTACTTCCATGGAGGAGGGCTGCTGTACGGCAGCAGGGAGGATCTGCCCCGAAGGCATATAGATACCCTGACCCGGGCCGGATATAACATCATATCCTACGACTACCCTCTTGCGCCCGCCGCCAGGCTGGATACCATAATGGGTGATGTCTGTTCCTCCATCACCCATTACATAAATCATCCTGAAATATACTGCGGACGCAAACTCCCGTTCTTCCTGTGGGGCCGTTCCGCCGGAGCCTATCTCTGCCTCTTAGCCGGGGCCAAAGGCAACCTGCCTGCCGTGCCCGCAGGAATCCTCTCCTACTACGGATACGGATTCCTGTGTGACCACTGGTATGAGACACCCAGCGGATTTTACTGCTCCCTTCCGGCTGTGGATGCGTCCTGCCTGGAACAGGCCGGTGCTGACCTCCACACGGCCGGAAGCCTGGACACCCACTACAGCATTTATGTATATGCAAGACAGACCGGATCCTGGCGTTCCCTTCTGTATGAAGGCAGGGATAAATATTTCTATCTGGACTACACCCTGCGCGCCTGCACCGCCCTTCCCTGCCCCCTTTTCTGCGCTCACGGCACCCGTGACAATGATGTGCCCTATGGGGAATTCCTGGAGCTGTCAAACCGTTTCCGCCCATGGCAGTTCATCGCCTCCTGCGATGGCCACGACTTTGACCGGGATGAAGAAAACCCGTTTACGGAAAAACTGCTGGACGAGACACTGGCATTCCTGGAGGAGAACCTGAAGCTGTCGCCGGCCCAGTGCTTATAACTAGCCTTCCTGCTCCTGGAAAATGGTTCCTGTGCGGAATGACTTTGCGCTCTTCATGTTCTTCATCAGGAAGTAATACACCAGTCCCGTGGGAATCAGGCTCACATACCAGGACAGCTGTACGATGACCAGAGAGCAGAGGGAGCCGATAACGATGGCTATGATGGCTGCCCAGTTGATTCCCTTGAACACGCCCTGCTTGTCATACATATGATTGATATTCAGCTTCTTTTTCCGGAGAATGTAATAGTCCACCGCCATTACGGCAAAAATCGGGCCCAGGAATGCGGAATAGAACTGGGTAAACAGGCTTAAGCCCGCTGCCGAATCATCCGTCACCAGCTTCCACGGCATACAGCATGCCGAGAGGATTCCTACCAGGATGGTGGCGTGGGACCATTTCATGTGGAATGATTCCATCAGCACATAGGATGGCGGAACGATATTGTTCAGCACATTGGTTGTGACCTGGGCAAATGCAATAAACAGCAATGTCACTACTGTGAGGAACTTGCTTCCCATGGTTGTGGAGAACACCACAACCGGGTCGCTGTTGCCGGTAGCAGCCGTCACAAGCAGCCCGATCAATCCCATAAACAGCGTTACAGGCAGAATGGCAACCGTGTAAATGCTTCCGGTAAAGATGGGTCCCACCTTCCCCTCCAGGTTACGGGAATAGTCGGATGCATTGATGATCATGGTTGAGTAGATTCCCAGGAAGGAGGTGGTGGCTGCCCAGAAAGGCATGCCCCATGTTCCCTTGATTCCGGAGAACACGTCATCAATCTCAGTTGCGAACTGTGTCTTGACCACATACAGCATGTAGGCCAGTATTGCGATGATGAATACACAGGAAATATTTTCCAGCCACTTGATACCCTCAAATCCCTTGATGGCCAGGGCAACCTGCAGCATTGTAAACAGGGCATAGACCAGGGGAAGGTTGCTGAAACCGAACAGGATGCTCAGACAGCTGTTGATGGCTCCTGCTCCCACCCAGCTCTGGAAACCAAACCAGATAATGGCAGGAATACCTCTTAACAGGCCGGGCACCTTGACGCCGGTGGTGCCGAAGCTGCTCCGAAGCTGTACCGTGTAAGGAATACCGTACTTATGCCCGCAGTTGCCGATGATTACCAGCGCCACCGCGATGACCAGACATCCGATGACCATGGCAAGGATGGCCTGCCCCACTGTCAATGCCCCTATCAGGCCGGCGCCCATGGAGAAGGTGCCGATGGATACGCACCCTCCCATGAAGCTTGCCGCGTAGGAAAGAGGCCCCATAATACGTTTTTTCGTCGGCTGCAGATCCGGATCCACGTTCTTTACCAGCTCCGGATTCAAATTCATATTTTCAACTATATTACTCATACTTTCTCCTTTTCCGGGGAGTGTCTGAAAATCACGTTCTGTCAGCTCAGTCTCCTGACCAGGTTCCCCACGCCTTTTTCTGCTGTAATCCTTCCGTCTTCAGCCACCACATTGCCGCGGATGATGGTGCATACGGGCAGTCCTTTGCCCTTCATTCCCACAAACGCGGAAATCTTGTTTACATACAGGAGGGATTCGCTTGTAATCTCCCACTCCTTTTCCGGGTCCAGAATCACAAGGTCCGCGTCAAATCCCGGAAGTATGTCACCCTTTTTTCCGTATATGCCGAATGCTTTTGCCGGATTAAGGGCCATGGCTCTTGCCAATACCCTGGGGTCCACGCCCCGCTTTACGCATCCCTCGTTAAACGCCACCTGGAATCCGCTCTGGATGCCGCTGATGCCGCCCCATACGTCAAATACATTCTCGATTTTATTTCCCAGAATCTCTTTGAATTTCTCATCGTAGGAGCAGGGAGAATGATCACTTGCTATACCGCTGAAGGTACCGTCCTCCACATAGGTCCAGAGACGGTCCACATCTTCCTTGGACCGCAGGGGAGGCGCGCATTTGAACAGAGGTCCGTTGGCAAGGACATCCTGGTCCGTCAGGCTCAGATAATGGGAACATGTCTCCGCCGTCACATCATAGCCCGCCTGCTGGGCCTCCTTTATCTTCTGGGCCACGTCAGGACTGCTCACGTGGCAGATATGTACCTTGCACCCTGTTGCCTTGGCAATCTCAATCATATCCACAGTGGCAACCATCTCCGCAATCACCGGCCTGGAATCCAGAAATCCCTGCCAGTCCATACGTCCTTCTCTTTTCATCCTGGCTTCCTGCCATTTAATCATGGAAAAATCTTCGCAGTGGAAGCCGGCACGGCCGCCAAATTTCTTAATCCTCTCCATGGCCTCATAGGCCTGCCCGTAGTTTAAGGAGCTGTAATCAGGTGATACCGGTCCGATAAAGGATTTGAAGGCAACACAGCCCTTCTCATGCAGGCCTTCCAGTTCGTCAAAATTATCCGGCACCAGGCCGCCCCAGAAGCAGTAGTCCGTATATGCGTTACAGTCCACCTTCTCCACTTTTCTGTCAAAAATTGCCGCGTTCGTCATGGCCGGTTCATTTTGAAGGGGCATGTCGATGATGGTGGTATAACCTCCCATGGCTGCCGCCGCTGTCCCATGTTCATAATCCTCCCGCCATTCATACCCCGGATCATTGAGGTGGGCATGGGTGTCAATGGCTCCTGGAAATACATATTTTCCTTTTGCGTCAATCACCTTTGCAGCCTCCGGCTCCTGCCCGGCCTCCAGCAGGGCGGCAATCCTGCCGTCCTTTATGCCGATATTCCCCTCTGTCACTGCCTGGGCGGTAACAATCCTTCCATTTTTCACTAACAGATCATACATAAGCTTTGCCTCCTATTTACTTCTCCAGGGAAGTCCCTTTCCTGAAACGTTGGCAGGACGGCATATGCTTCATGCAGAAATAATATACCAGTCCTGTAGGTATGGTTGCCGTAAAGAAGGATATGTCTACATTGACAAGTCCGATTACCGCGCCCACTGCCGTTGCAATGATGGCTGCCCAGTTGATTCCTGAATGGGTTCCGTTATCATCGTAGAGGTCATCCAGAGCCGCTCCTTCCATCTTCCCCCTGTGCAGGATGTAGTAATCCGTAATCAGCACGGCAAAGATTGGGCCAAAGAAAGCGGTGTAAATCTTAACAAACAGATCCAGTCCTGCCGCGGAGCTGTCGTTGGTCAGGATCCACGGACAGGTACATACAGCCAGGACTCCCACCAGGATCACGGCCGTCCTGTGCTTCATCTTAAATGCGTCCATAAACGCATAGGCAGGGGGCACCACGTTGCTGGCCAGGTTGGTGGTCATCTGGGCAAAAAGGATGAATCCAAGGGTTGCCACCAGCAGAACCTTGTTGTGTACCATCTGTGAAAATGCGTTGATGGGGTTTGCAATCCCTGTTGCCGTGGAAGCCATTGCGCCGATAAGTCCCAGAAGGACAGTGGTTGGTACCATGGCGATAAAATAGGCAACACCGCGCTTTCCTACGGAAAAACCGCCCTTTAACTCTCTGGAATAGTCGCCGGCATTGAGCATAACCGTGGTGCTGTTGCCAAAGAAAGCTATGATAGCAGCGATGAACGGCATTCCCCATGAACCCTTCCTGCTGATGAGCTTATCGCCAATCACGCCCCAGTACTGGGTCACGCATACAAATAACATATAGAGCATGGCGCTGACGATTACCACGCCGCCGATGTTCTCCACCCATTTGATTCCGTGGAAGCCCTTTACTGATAATATAATCTGGACCACCTGGAACAGGAGGAAGAACAGCACAACATTGTCATATCCGAATATGGCAATGGATATCTGGTTGATGGCGGAGCCGCCCAGCCATGTCTGGAATCCGTACCATACAATAGCGGGAAGACCACGGATCATAACCGGTACAATGTTTCCCTTTGTGCCGTACGCGCTCTTAAGCTGAACCGCATAGGGCGCGCCTGATTTGTAGCTGAAACGGTCATTTGCACAGATGCCGATAACCAGTATGGTGGAGCCAATCAGCACCGCCAAAAATACCTGCATCAGGTTAAGCCCCTTGTCCAACTGGGCAGACCCCATGGTCAATGTGCCGATGGAAATACATCCTCCCAGCCACAGCATCAGGTAGGATCCCCACCCCATAATACGGTCCTTGTCCTGAATCGGCGCCAATGAATCTGTTTGCTTATTTACTTCATTTTTTACATCGCTCATAATATCACCCCTTATTTTCTTCTCCTCGTATTAACAGTCATGTACCGGAGTCACGTATTCCCCGTAGCCCAGAGCGTCTTCCCTATAGGTTCCGCCGGAAGCAACCACCTTGCCCCGGATGATGGTGCATACGGGAGCGCCCTTTCCTTCCAGACCGTCGAAGCAGGATACATGCCCCTTGGTCAGCAGTTCATTCTGGCTGCATTTCCAGGCCTTCTCAGGATCAACAATAACAATGTCCCCGTCAAATCCCAGCTCAAAGGCCCCCTTCCGGCCGTAGAGACCGAATACCCTGGCCGGATTGTAGTCCATCACCCTGGCAATCAGGGTGGGGCTTAAGCCCTTCTTGTTTACCACCATGTCAAACATCATAGGCAGGAAGAACTGGATGGAGTTGAGACCGCCCCATGCATGCCAGATATCCTTTGTGGAATTGTCCTTTTCCTCATCCGCAGCCGGTGAGTGGTCGCTTCCCACACAGGATAATGTGCCGTCCAGAACATAATCCCACAGCCGTTCCATATCCTCTTTCCTGCGCATAGGCGGCGTACACTTGGCCGGAGCGCCCTTCTCAAAGACAAAATCCTCTGTAAACCCAAGATAGTGTGGACATGTCTCAGCCGTAATAGGAAGCCCTTCGTGGATGGCGTCCTTTACAACCTGTGCCACCATGGGGTGGCTCACATGGCAGATATGCACTCTGCCCCCGGTTGCCCTGGCCATGTCAATCACATTTTTAGTGGCAACATACTCGGTCCACACATCATGGGAATCCAGGAAATCCCTGATTTTCTCTTCGCTGGTCCTTCCGGTTTTTGCCTTTGCCTCCTTTTCCCGTTCCAGCACCTGACCGAACTCTTCACAGTGGAAACCGCACAGGGCCCCGTACGGCTTTAAGATTTCCAGAGCCTTTCTCACATTGCCCATGTTCACGGTTGGGAACAAATCGCCGTTGGGGCAGGTAAACCCTTTGAATGCAGCCACGCCGCATTTGTGCAGGTCCACCAGATCCGCCATGTTGTTCTTCACCGAACCGGGCTGATTGTCATAATCCCCCACAATACCGCCCCACAGGGCAAAATCCACATAGGAGTGCTTGCTGATGCGCCCCATCTTCAGGTCAAAGATTTCCTTATTCATCAAAGACGGATCATTGTTCAAGGGCATGTCAATCAGGCAGGTACAGCCAGCTGCCGCTGCCGCCCCGGGAACCGTCTCAAAGTCCTCCCTGTATTCAAATCCCGGTTCATTCAGGTGCGCGTGGCAATCAATGATTCCCGGATATATGTAGCATCCCTTTGCATCTATCACTTCTTTTGCAGCCGCCTGCGACCCCTTGGCAAGAAAGGCAGCGTAGACCCCGTCTTTTACCGCAATATCAGCTTCATAAATCCTGTCAGGGGTTACCAGCTTTCCGTTTGTTATTACTAAATCATACATTTTTTACCTCCTTACAGACTGTAAATCGTTGACCGTTTCAATACTTACGTTGTATTTTATTAGATACACAGTCAGAAAACAATGACGAGAAAACGGGGAAAAATTATGTTTTTTTGTCTATCATGTATAAAACTATATTATTTTGAAATTTGTTTTTGTGTTTTTTTCGATAATCTGGTAAAATTTATTGTTGAAGCATTGTCATAAGTGCAATAAACAGCATAGCACAGGGAGAAAGCAAATGTATCCTACCATCACCGCCATTGCCGCCTACGCAGCACAGCAGCTGGAGGAGTGCCGTTTCTGGACGGTCCACTCTGTCTACAAAAAAACAGTGAATCTTCAGGCAGGAGAGCGCCTTCTGGCCCTGCAGGCCGCATCCTCTCCCATGTCTCCTATCAGCATCATAACAGACATGGATGTCAGGGCTTTTGAAGTTCTACCGGTTAAACCAGGCCAGCAGGTGTCCATTGCCGGCAGCCGCATTATAATATCCTCTCCGGAGCACACAGTGTCTTTTGGGTGCCTGCCGAAAAAAGTCTGCTGCACCCGGTTAACCTGCCCGCCCGGGCCGTTTCCCTGCAAAGAGCTTCTTTCACAGATCCGTCAGGCCGTCGCCAGCTCGCAGGCCGGCATATTCCGGCTTCTGTTCTGCGATTCCACGGAAGGACAGGCGATTACAGGCAAAGAGGAATACAGCCTAATTCTGGCCGCGGCCAGAAGCCGAATCCTCCAATGCAGCGAATGTCTGGAACAGCATTTGTACGGAGATGCTGCCAAACACCTGGCAGGACTCATTGGACTGGGAATAGGCCTTACGCCCAGCGGTGATGATTTTCTGTGCGGGGTGCTGGCAGGACTCATCCTGCGCGGAGAGGAAAACCATCCATTTGCGCACGCTCTCTGCCGGGAGATAACTTCCCGCCGGTTTGATACCAATGATATCAGCCGCGCCTTTTTGGACTGCTCTGTGCAGCACCATTTCAGCCTGGCTGTCAACAGCCTGACAGACCTTCCCTCTGCCGATAGGATTTTAAACGTATTCTCAGCCATTGGGCATTCTTCCGGTATTGATACATTATGCGGGGTTGCGTACGGGCTCTCCGCAGAGGTATAGGGATGGGGTTCAGACACAACAAAAGCGCAGGCTTCTGTGCCTCCCCGGAGGAGTATCACAGCACAGTGCCTGCGCTTATATATAATCTATTATATTTTAAAGTTATTACCGCCTTGTAAGGATAGAATCAATCAGCCCATACTCCAATGCCTCCTCCGCGCTCATAAAATTATCCCGCTCTGTATCCCTGGCTATTTCCTCCTCGGAGCGGCCTGTATTCACCGCCAGAACACGGTTTAAACGCTGCCTGCTTTTCTGCATGTAATCCGACATGATTTTAATGTCGCTGGCAGGGCCCTGGATTCCATTTCCGTGCATGGCTGGCTGGTGTATCATGATTTCGGAATTGGGAAGGGCCATGCGTTTTCCATGTGCTCCTCCTGCCAGCAAAAAGGCCCCGAAACTGGCTGCCAGTCCAAGGCAGATAGTTGAAACGTCGCATTTAATATACTGCATGGTATCATATACAGCCCAGCCAGCTGTCACAGAACCACCCGGACTGTTGATGTACAGCTGGATATCCTTGTCCGGATCCGCGGATTCCAGAAACAGCAGCTGGGCTATAATAAGGCTGGCGGAGGTGTCGCTGACCTCCTCGCCCAGAAAGATAATACGGTCCGACAGAAGCCTGGAATATATATCATAGCTTCTCTCTCCTCTTCCTGTCTGTTCAATCACATAAGGTATGGTGCTCACGCTGCAATCCCTCCCATTCTGTCACAAACCCCATATACTGTAAAACAGGAGGCTTGATGCATTTGAATCCGTTTCTTTGCAGGCTGATAAATCCCCCTTTTTCTGTACGCTCCGGGCGGACATAAATATACCTGTTTAAATGCGAGAGAAAATGCCTGCTGGGACTGGTACCCGGCATCGTAGGCTATCTGTGTGATGTCCATATCCGTATCCACCAGCTTCTCAGCCGCCATGGTAAGCCTGCGCTCCTGCACATATTTATGAATCGTGCCTCCCGTCTCTTCCATGAATATCCGGTTCAGATGGAACCTGGAATAACCTGCATGCTCCGCTATCTGCTCCAGATTCAGCTCCTCCTCCAGGTGTTCCTCAATATAATCAATGACCTTTCTCACTGTATGCTTTTGATTCTTCATTCTGCCACCTCCTGGTCTGGTTCATTTTATTATAACAGGAGAGCGCCGGATTGTCTTAATAAAAAGTGCGTTTTGTAACGCAATAAGCCGGGGCAGGATTTTCGCAAATCCCGCCCCGGCCATTACCCGAACACTTAATATGGACTTTAATACAGCTTCGCACCCGCCGGAATATGGTCATCTACAATCAGGAGATGAAGTCCCTCATGTCCGTCCTCCTCATGAACCGCAGAGATCAGCATTCCGCAGGAATCAATGCCCATCATCTTTCTGGGCGGCAGATTCACAATCGCAATCGCTGTCTTTCCAATCAGGTCTTCCGGCTCATAATACTCATGAATTCCGCTTAAAATCGTGCGGTCTGTGCCTGAACCATCATCTAAGGTAAACTGTAAAAGTTTCTTACTCTTGGGCACTGGGGCACAGTCTTTTATCTTTACGGCACGGTAATCAGACTTTGCAAAGGTTTCAAAATCCACCATTTCCTCAAACAGCGGCTCAATTTTCACGTTGGAAAAATCAATTCTTTCTGCCGGTTTTGCTTCTGTTTTCACTTCTGCCGAAGCTGCCTTTTCCACCTTTTTCGCTCCATCGGAACCGCCCAGTGTCTTCATGGTCGGGAATTTTTCCAGCCTTTCTGTAAAGAGCTGTCAGAAGATTTGTATGCTTTTAAATCCTTGTAAATTCTTCCTGCAATTTCTTTAGCAAAATGTACTAAAATAATTAAATTTAGACCATTTTTTGGTCAAAAGTTGGTCATATAAAATTTGATTTGTCAATTGCCTAGTCCTCAAATCAGAGGACTCTTTTCTATATTATATCGTTGTTTCTAAAACACATCCATGTTCTTGGCAAGTTTCTCCAAAGCCTCTCTGGTAACCTCTGGATTTGCCTCCGCATAAATGTTCATGGTTGTGCTGACATCAGCATGTCCCATTACTTCTTGAATAACTTTTACATTGGTTTCGTTCTCGCAAAACCTCGAAGCAAATGTGTGTCTGAAAATGTGACATGAAAACCTGGGCAACATTATAGGTTCTCTCTTCTTTTTCTTTGCCTCTACCTCTTCTTCGGCATTATGAGTATCAACGATTCTCTTGATTGCACGATTAACTGCCTGCGGATTATGTGGATTTCCAAACCGATTAGTAAATATAAAGTTTGTCATTCCATCAACCTCTGCAACACAAAAACCTTCTTCCTGCTGACGCTGGTATTCAGACTTGAGCACTTCATACACCGGTCCCATCATTGGAATTGTCCTTATTCCTGCTTCTGTTTTAGGTTCTGAAACCCTAAACTCACACTTGAATGAATTGTCAGATCTTGTGTAATAAGTAAGACTATGGTTAATATTGATTGTTCGTTTCTTCATATCAACATCGTCCCATCTGATGCCTATTGCCTCACCGATTCTGCATCCAGTTCCAAGCAGAAATACAAAAAACGGATACCAATGAAAGAAAAACGGATTCTTCGCAACATAATCAATAAATTCTCTCTGCTGCTCTACTGTCAGTGCTCTTCGACTCTTTCTAGCACCACCATTTCTTTTTTTCACCTCGGCATAAGCTCCATCTACAGGATTTCTTCTTATTATATCATCTCGTACTGCCAGCTCAAATGTAGGTCGCAATACAGTATTGATACTCTCCAAAGTATTTACCTGTAGCCCTTTGTTCACAATCAAGTCCGTATAGAAAAATAAGACATCCGAATACTTCACATCTTTAATCTTTTTCTTTCCAAACGTATCCCTGATAAAATGATCCCATGTATATAAGTAATTTGCCTTTGTAGTACTTCGTAACTCCGTCTTGGTAGAAATATATCTGTCAAACAGAAAATTCACATCTGCACTTCCGGCAACATATACATTTAATCCGTCCATCTGGTCACGGACAAGTTCATCTTCTTTCTGCCTTAGTGTTACAAGAGATTTTGCATATATCGTCCTTTTTTTCCCTAATGGATCAGTATAAATATATGAATACCTGCCATCAGTTTTACGATAATGCTCTCCTTTTCGTAATACTCTTCCTTTACCATCTTTTCTACAAGCCATCTTTTCTCCTTTCTCAAAAAGAAAAGAGCCTGCATTACTTCTGGTCAGCCATTAGTTTCTCTAACACTGCCATTTTAACTACTTGCGTCATAGTCATGTTATGATTTTTGGTGTATTCAAGCAGCAATTCATGTTCTTCACCATTCAGTCTGATTGTAATCCTCTTATCAGCAGGATTCTCAGCCTTTGGTCGTCCCATCTTTGCCAATATATCACCTCCATCTGAACATAGTATACTTTATGTCAGACACAAAGTCAAGTATATTAATGCAAACTCTTTCATATTCTTTTTAATTTATTTGTAGAATTCCTCGTCTTCTATATGAAATGTCTCCAGATATTCATCAAGAATATCAAGGTTCACAAGCACTAGTCTATTCATCTTATAACATGCTTTCGCATCCTTAGCCAGCTGCTGAAACTTTGATAAACTCATTGAGTACATCTCTGCACCCTCTGGATATCTGACAAATCTCTTATTATTTGTTTTCTTTGTTCTATTATCCATTTTGTTTCATCTCCAATTCCTCTAATACCATCTTACGTGCTACGGGTAACAGATTAAGCTGCATTATCATTGCCCTATCCATTGCTTCCCTTATCTCCGATTCTCCCGGTATATATCCCGACTTAAAACGAACACATCCCTTATTCAAGGTCTGAATATCCTCCGGCATAAAATCAGATCTGTTGCTCAATGCATACCCTCTTATTTCTGAAGGCTCAACTATCACATGCACAGGATTATCTTTCAATTTTGATGATAATGGAACAACTGAAATCTGAGGTGCACCGCCATGATTACTTGCATCACACGATACCACGATTCCAGGTCTGATTCCCCCCTGTACTCCATGCGGGTTACGACCAAAGTCAGCATATACAACATCAAACTTCTTATATTTGTCATAATGTTTCTTATTCTTTTTCATAATCTAAAACCCCCTTAACTGCATAGCCAGCCTTCCATCATCTACTGTAACGATAATTCCTCCGGCAGCTTGAACTTGCGCTACTTTTATAAATGCGTCAATAAGATTGTCTGTAATAACACTCATGTTTGCGACTATTACACCATCTACCTGCTTTTTTCTAATCTTATCCACAATCTGATGCCACTGTCTGTCCACATCATTCTGCGAAAATCCATGTCGGCGTTCAGTACCAACAATCATGTATTCTTTATTTTTTACATACTCATGAATATATTTACTCTGCTTATCTTCTAAGCGATCCACTTTATCCAATGGCGCACTTACTGACAGATACTCTATACATTCAATCGTCTTTTTCTTTCTTCTCATAGCCATACCTCCTATGAAACAAGCATCTCTGCATTATCAAGCATCTCGTTAAATATCTTTTGAAAATATGCCTTCCTGCTGCAATCCATTAATTCCAGCCTAGAATCTATTGAAGTTTTTTTCTTACTCTCTGCCACATTCAGGATTGTATTAGCATCTACTTTGAAATAATCAATTATCTTAAATAGATTTGTGATACTTAATGCACGTTCTCCATTCTCATACTTTTTGATAGTTGACTCACTAATACCAAGCTCAGCAGCAAGGGCTTCTTTTGTAAGATTTCTTTGGATTCGTAACGACTTAATCACGATTCCAACTTGATAACCATCATATTTCATCGCTATATCCTCCATCGTCCTTTGCCATTTCTCTTAACATCTCTACAGCTGCATCTTCTGTTTCATAATGACCAAGCCACTTCCCACTTGAATCATGTACAACTGTTCCGAATGCAGTCTGTGTAAATCTGCAATCCTTCACAGCCGGGACTTGTTTGTCCCGACCGGATTGATTTTCTGTTGTCGATCTACCAAAGGACTCCGTTAGCATCCAAAGTCCTCTGCATGAGATACAGTTATTGGCACTGGTCCGACTTCAAGTGAATACAACCACAATCCCATATCAGTGATAGTTTTCACAAATTCTTCAAGATCTAGAATATCATCCGTAATATCATTAAGGCTTCTGACCACAACAACCTCAACCTCGTTGTTCTTCAGCATTTCAAAGAATCCATTCAGATCATCTCTGTCATAATCCAATGTTCGTGAATTATCGCAATAAGCTGTATCAAGCAATACTCCATTAGGAATCGTTTTAGTATTCATTTCCATCACCATCAGAGCCACATTAAGCGGTGCTCTGCTAGACTTCACAAAAGCAATTCCCTTTGCAAGCTCCTGATTATCCTTGTTACCTACTACATTAAAATCTGTCTTATTCATTTTTGATTTCTCCTTTACAATTTCGTATTGGAGAGTTTTGGCGCCTCCACTCTCGTGGTGTGCTGTTCCTGAGCACATTTTTATTGTAGCCTGTCCACCACAAAATGCCGACCGTGTACAGACGACAGTTATGTCGTGTTTACACGACAATTACATTTCTGCTGTTATACTTTTCATTGCTTTCATCATTGCAATACACTGCCTAAGCTGCATTTTGTCCATATCTGAAAGCACATTTACTGCTTCCGAAAGCAATTCTAGCTTTTCCTCACTTTGCCCATGCATAATAAAATCAGTAGAAACCTCAAGAACTATTGCTAAATGTTCCAAGGTCTGCGTCTTGAATGAGCCACCATTTTCAATAGCTGATAGTGCCTGTCTACCAATCCCAACACGATGCGCTAACTCATCCTGAGATAATCCTAATTTCTTACGTCTGTCTGCAATTCGTAATCCTCTGTCATAATCCTTTTCTCTTGTCTGTACCTTACTGCTCATAAATCCTCCTTGCCGCCCTTGGAAACGAACAAGTCGGATTACCTTATCAGCACTAAAAAAGACGCACGAGGAAACCAGTATCATAAATACTGTTCGTTTCCCCTGCGTCTCTGGTGCTTCCATCTTTCAATGTGCCCTTATCAGGTGGGCTGTAATTTAATTGTCAATCGTTATATTCTGAAAGTCCCATTCTCAGAATGTTCCTTCATCATTCCCTCGGAATACTTCTTGAGTATCATCACTCGCTTGCATCTGTCACACTTAATTCCAATATTCTGAAGTGCCACAGCGGAATCATCACCGCATACAAAGTATTCCATCATTAACTTGTTGCATTTTTTACATCTAATTTCTATAACATTTCCTTTGTTCAATTCAGTTCGCTCCTTATTCATACAAAATCATCAATCTACAATTCTGTACTCGTAAAGGAAAGGGAAATCACCTTTGCAAGCCTTTTGCCGGGAGTTCCGATGAATGTCTGCACATTCCCCGGCTTTGCTGATCTAAAGCCAACTGATATGAATTGTGCTGTCAGCACATAATCACATCAGGCTCCGGCTCTTTCCATAAACCACATATTGTTATCTTCATAGAAAAGGAATATTTCCTTTCCATCTACCACACAGGTATAACGCTCTCCAACTCCACCAGCCCTTGTACTGGCTGCTCTGCGCTTGTCTTTTACTCGTGTAATCTCATACTTTCTGCCATCTTCCCATGTTATCTCTTTTGGAATGAGCAGTCCGTCCCTTGAAAATTCTGCAAGTACATCAACATATACCTTATTGCTCAATATAATCACCTTCCTTACAAGATTGCTATTGCTCTGGAAGCATCCATCTTCCTTGCTATATAGCCTTTTTCTTCTAATATTTTCAGATGTGCATAAACACTTGAAGTCGATGCCACCCCTACCATCTTGCATATCTCCCTGATAGTAGGAGCATAGCCATTCACACGCTGATATTGCATAATGCTTTCATACACATTCTGCTGCTTCTCCGTCAATGGTGCTCTGTCTACCAGATCAATTCTTGCTGCTTCGCTCATGTTCCGCCTCCCTCTTTTTTACTCTATCGCTACTCGTAGTGCAGCTCAATTCCGCTTCGCTTCATTTCACTCACGGCAGTCGCCGTATCAGATAACCAAGTCCCATATGTTTATGTGCAAGCACAACACATCTGTGCCTTGATTATCTGGCACTTCTCGTTGCTAACCTGAAAAGTACCCATGTGGATGTACTGTGTGTTCTTCTTTTGCATTGACCGCTGATAGAATCCTGTCCCGGTACATGAGTCCCCTCTGGATACTGTAAAATCCAAATCTTCTGCGTATCTCATCCACCGCTGAATCCACCTTCATCTGCTTTTCACGCTTCTCCACACTTGAGAACAAATCAATCTGTTCCCAATAATTATCTGTTACTAAGTCTGCACCTCGGACACCAACACTGCGGATTGGTTTGCTCCAGTTATAGTTTTCCTTAAATATCTGATAAGCGTATGCAGCTATCTCTCCGGTGATATTCGTTGCGTGGTCAATCTTTTTCTGACGGGTAAAAGAGAATAACTCATCATCCCTGACACTTATCTCAACCACTCTGCACCGAAATCCATTCTCACGAAGTCTTGCTGCAACACTCTCAGCCAGAATATAAAGAACAATCTTTACATCCTCATCGCATACTAAATCCTTTGGTGTTGTTGTGCTGTTTCCCACTGATTTAATTGGAGCGTGGGTATTCTCCAGCTTGACAGGTGAATCATCATAGCCATTAGCAAACGACCATAAGATACTGCCCATCTTTCCAAGGTGACTGTTAAGCACATCTTCATCTGCTCTTGCAAGATCACCTATGGTTTTGATACCAAATAATGCAAGCTTTCTGTTCGTACTTTTGCCAACGTATAGAAGATCTGCCACCGGAAGTGACCATGCCTTCTGCTTAAACTCACTCTTATACATAGTTGTGATTGCATCAGGTTTCTTATAGTCTGAACCAAGCTTTGCAAATATCTTATTGAAAGAAACACCAACACTTACTGTGATGCCAAGCTCTGACTTCATTCTCCTGCTGATTTCCTGTGCGATAAGCAATCCATCTCCTTTAAGGGAACTGCTCCCTGTCACATCAAGCCAGCACTCATCAATCCCATATGGCTCCTGCCTGTCCGTATATTCTGCATATATCTCATGTGCCATTCTTGAGAACCGAAGATATAAGTCCATTCTTGGTGAAACAAATGTTATGTCAGGGCAGACCTGCTTTGCCTGCCAGAGTGCCATTCCTGTTTTCACACCGTACTTCTTAGCAATATAGTCGGCTGTTAAGACAATCCCATGTCTTGCCTCCGGGTCACCGCCTACTGCCAGTGGCTTTCCTGCAAGCTCCGGATGATGCAGATGCTCAATCGAGGCATAGGTAGGTAAGAGAAAAGCATTACTGCTCTTCCCTCCCCTAAGAACCGTACGTGATAGTTTCCCATCATACGGCTCAAGCCTTAATTAAGTGTAATACTGCCGTAATACACCGCCACATCATTCATATACTGTTATAAAATTGCTTGTTTTATTATTCTTTCTTTTCTCCAGATAATCTTGCCAGTTTATATCGTACGGATTAACATCCGTTTTAATCATTGTATGTCTTGTAATCCTTGTATCTCCTGCGTAGACAAGAGATATGAAACTATCTGTATCTGTCTTTTCGCTAAAGCACCATATCCTGTTACCAATTTTGTGGAAGTATTTGTCCTTTATCCACCGTGCACTCTTTCTCTTATGTCTCCGTTTCGCCCATCTCCAAAGTGCTTCAAAGATTTGATAATCTACATATCGAAAGGCTTCTGTTGAAACATTGTGCTTATGGAAGTTAACCCAACCTCGTATCATAGGATTTAGTTTGTTGATTAAATCGGACTGCTTCGCTGTTTTAAAAGCTTTAATTGTCCCTCTACATTTTCTCAAGAATGTTTTTATATTCGCTTTAGACGGCTTGGTTAGAAGTTTATCTCCATACTTTCGAATATTGCATCCTAAGAAATCGAAACCATCATGTATGTTTGTTATAACCGTTTTCTCATCGGATAATTCGAGTCCTCGTTCTTTCATGAATGCTTTTACAAGAGAAAGGACTTCCTTTTCTAATCTTTCTTTGGAATCCCCTGTAATAATGAAATCATCAGCATATCTCACCATATTGACCTTGGGATTTATAATCTTTCCGTTTTCCCAGCGTCTCTTGAAGTGCTCCTTTAATAAAGGTTCTAAACCATCTAGGACTGCATTACATAGAGTTGGGGAAATTGCTCCACCTTGTGGTGTTCCTTGTATTGTATCAAACCATTTTCCGCTTTCTATGTAACCAGCTTTCAAAAACTTTTCTAATATGGTAGTGTCCATGCATATATTTTCCAGCATCCACTTATGATTAATGTTATCAAAACATCCCTTTATATCTCCTTCCAAAATCCATTCGGGAGCTGATTTTCGTGCAAGGTCTGCGAAGCACAATTCGATTGCATCCTGCACACATCTATTAGCTCTAAATCCCATTGAACACCTGTCTGCAACAGTTTCTGTAACTGGTTCTAACGCTAATCTGTATAATGTCTGCATTGCTCTGTCTATCATTGTTGGGATGCTTAGAGGTCTCTTTTTCCCGTTTTTCTTACGAATATAAACTCTACGAAGTGGTTGAGGTTGGTATCCTCTACGACTCAGCATTTTGATAGCTTTAAACTTATCATCACTGGATTTCCAACAAATTCCGTCAACACCTGGTGTGTTCTTTCCTTTGTTGGTTGTTACTCTTTTTACAGCAATTGCCTTTGCATAGAATGAATGTACAAGAGTCCACTGCAAAGCTTTAACTTTGTTATACCGCTTCTCCTGTACTGACTTTACAATACGCATCTGAAGTTTCTTAACCTCGTATTCCGCCTTGACAAAATCAATGTCTTCCCAGCGTCTAATTTGATTAGTTGGTGCACACGATTGTTCGTACATTTGCTTTCCACCTTTCAGAAATTCTTCAAATTCTCTTGTAACATAAGACCTAATGGAAGTCTGCCCTCTTTCGAGTGAAATATATATTTCTATCTTCAACATTACATTGAAGCCTTCGCTTTTTCCATTTTCCTATACCCACAAATTCATTGATTTTCCTTGCGGAATTTCTACCGTATATGTTTAATATAAGGAAATTTATGGGCTTACCCTGTTTCGACACCATTAAGGCTAATAGGTTAGGCTCCACCTTTTTGCCGACGATTATTTTGTCCGTGTAGTTATTGCTGCATTTACTATCCAATCGTATTCCCATTTTGGGTCAAGCCTTTGAGTAGCTTAAGCTTGTTCATCATAACGGCATTTATCAGCGGTTCAGTTATCTTAGCCATACTATTCCAACCAATCTCCCCCACCATTGCTACTATGGTGGTCTTTTCCTCTCACAATTCCAATTCAGTGCTTTGCACTGGGAGATTTTGTCTTATCTTGTTTCCTCACACCAGTTACCTTAGTGCTTTGTAGATAATAGGTTCAGCCAACGGAATGACTGGTCTCTTCATTGAGACACTTAATGGTGCGACTTTTCAGGTCACACACAACAGTTGATATCTGAATGAAGTATTACCCTGTCTCCCATCTTCATCACCTCCTGCATTTAATCTGTCACTACCATAACCTTTAGTCCAAGTATATGAGTAATGTTTCTTACAGGGCATAGTATAACCCCAAGAATAATCGACTGTCAACGGACACATGTGTCCTTTTTCTCATTATATTGGATTTTTAACTTGAATAACTGGCACTATTGCTATATACTATGGAGTGAAAAGAGACATTTGAAATCAACAAAATGAAAGAAAAGAGGCGTATGTATGTACTCAATCGGAGAAATCATTTCAACATATAGAAAAAAGAAAGGCTTGCTCCAACAGGATCTCGCTGATGAACTGGCAAAGGAAGGCATTACCATTTCCTATAAAGCCATATCCAACTGGGAGAGAAATCTTGCTGAACCAAGCGTTACCATATTTTACAAAGTGTGTAGAATCCTTGGTATTACTAACATGTATGAAGCATATTTTGGAGTAAATCCTGCCGATCCTTTCTCTTCACTTACTGATGAAGGCAGGGAAAAAGCTATGGATTATATCAATCTGCTCCACGCATCCGGAATGTATGAAAAGCAGACTGCTAAGATAATTCCATTCCGAAGCATTGATATTTTTGAAAATGCCGTATCAGCCGGAACCGGTAACTTCCTTGTAGACGGACCGAAAGAGACTGTACGCATAGATGAATCTATCCTGCCGGAAGATACTACTTTCGGTGTACGCATTAGTGGTGACAGTATGGAACCTGAATTCCACGATGGTCAGATTGCATGGGTATTACAACAGGAATCTGTTGCTAATGGAGAAATCGGCATCTTCGCTCTAAACGGAGAAGCCTATATTAAGAAATTACAAAACGATAAAGACGGAATTTTCCTTATCTCGCTTAATGAAAAGTATGCACCTATCAAGGTTGGAGAAAACGACCGCTTAGACATATTTGGAAAAGTTCTTGGAAAATCTGATGCTTCTGCTATCACAGGACATTGCCGATAAAACGCAAGTCCTTTTTATCGGACACATTATTTTGCATAATGACAATAAGAAAATATCTATAGAACTGAAAGAAGGAATTTTTATGGCGGTTACCAATAATATCAGAGAAATCCGAGAGCAGCGTGGCATTTACCAGGATGACCTTGCCGCTGCTATCGGATACAGCACCAAAACTGTCGGCAGGATAGAACGTGGGGACAGCACCCCCTCTGCTGAATTTATGCTACGGATATCAAAGTACTTTAATATGCTGGTGGAAGATGTATTCCATGTGGAAGATTGAGTCGGAGCAGCAATCCGGCTCTCCTTCTATTTTAGACATCTTTTCATATCCTTATCAACAACAACGATAAAATGCCACACAGTTATTAACAACCATGTGACATTTATACTCTTAATACAATTTTGCACCTGCTGGGATTGCATCATCTAACATTACCAGATTCAGTTTTTCTTCTCCATTTACATTGTGAATTGCAGAAAGAAGCATACCACATGAATCTATTCCCATCATAGAACGTGGTGGAAGATTTACGATTGCAAGTAGAGTTTTACCTACAAGTTCCTCCGGCTCGTAAAATGCATGTACTCCTGAAAGAATAGTTCTTTCATTCTCTGTACCATCATCAAGTGTAAATCTAAGAAGTTTCTTACTCTTAGGTACTGCCTCACAATTTTTTACCTTTACAACACGGAAGTCTGACTTTGAGAATGTATCAAAATCAACCTGCTCCTCAAATAAAGGCTCTATTTCAATACCTGTATTATTTTCAACAACTGCTGCCACTTCTTCTGTTACTACTTCATTGTTATCCATTTGATTGTAACTCCTTTGCATTAATTTCTCATCATAATATGTAATGTCGGTTGAAACTGCATTACTATTAGCTAGTATACCATAAACATACTGTTTTTAGGAAGAAATGTCCTATTTCATCCATAAACAGCCTTCAGTTTTTTTAATCGAACAAAAAGTCTCTTGTCCTTCGGGCACATCTTTTCAAGTTCCTCAAGACTGTATCTTCTCAAATCATCTTTGCTTTTTATTCCCATTCTAAACGCATCCATACATAGGAAGTCATCAAATCTGACTCCATGCTCCCGATCATTCAGATCTTCTACACTGCGCAACTTTACCCCTTGCTCTTCACAAATCTGATATAATTCCTGCAATGTTGCCTGTCCCATATTACGAAATTTTATAAAATGCTCCTTTGGATATTCTCTCAATCCTTCCAATGACTCAAATCCATTTCTTCTGAGAATATTCCGTAACCTGCTCGACATTTCAATATCATCATAATCTGTTTTTTCAGCGTACATAAAAGCTCCCTTTTGTCGTTTTATTTATCGTATAATTTATCAACCTCAGCTTCATACACTGATTCAGTATGAGTATCAAATAGCACCCACTCCACCAGATCAAAACAATCCGGATTATCCTGCAAGAACCTATTTACTGTATGTACTGCAATCTTTGCTGCCAACTCAACCGGAAAACTATATACTCCAGTTGATATAGAAGGAAATGCAATAGACCTGATTCCATTATCCATTGCCAGCTTCATAGAATTAAAATAACAGTTAGCAAGAAGTTCCTCTTCTCTATTCCTTCCTGCATTCCATATCGGTCCTACAGTATGTATCACATAATCACATGGCAGATTATAGGCTTTTGTTATCTTTGCTTCTCCAGTCTCACATCCGTTAAGTATCCTGCACTCTGCCAGAAGTTCCGGTCCTGCTGCTCTGTGAATTGCACCATCTACACCACCTCCACCAAGAAGTGAATTGTTAGCTGCATTTACGATTGCCTGCACATCTGTTACTTTTGTTATGTCACCTTTTATCGTCTTAATCAAATACATCTTTCTTACCTGCCTGTTTATTATATTACCTCTGCCCCAAATGGCATCAGAGACAATTTTGCAATTTTGAAAAACTGCTTTCCGAAAGGAATTCCGATAATTGTTATACAACATATCAGACCTACCACAGCATTTCCAACTGCCATAGGAATTCCTGATACAATCAGCCAGATAATATTTGCAATTAAGCTAACTGCACCGCCGCCATATACCACTTCTTTTCCAAACGGAAAAAATGCCAAACCTGCAAACTTAAAACACTGTAAGCCTATCGGTATTCCTATTATGGAAATGCACCACAGGCAACCTGCCAAAACCCACGACAATCCACTCAACAATCCACCACATATAAACCAAAGTATGTTTCCTAATATGCTCATATCAATATTCCTTCTCTATCTCTCCATCTATTCCATACATTTTCTTGAATACATCAAGATCTGCCTGGTTCTTAATCAGCATAACCTCTTCTATCTTCCCTGTATGAATGTCCTTAAAGCCTGCAACCTGCTCGCCATTACATATGCTCGCCTTGATAACTGGTTTCTTATTTTCTTTATCATATGTCTTTGTAACTGTCTTTTTCTTAAATAGTCCCACTCTGAGCACCTTCTTTTGACTTTGCCATCAGTATTAGTTTTTCAAAGGACTGCGCAAAGCGTAAATCATCATCTTCTGTACGCTTTCTCGGTCCTTTCATATGATTTTTATGAGAGCTGCGCCTTGCCTTCTTATTAAGATGTCGCTCCATAAGCATCTGATCTATGTTCTCATTCGTGTACCATTTGCCTGATTGGTGAATAGCATGTGCACCTTTCCCAAGTGCCATAGCAGCTACACCATAATCCTGCGATACAACTACATCCCCTTTATGACAAATGCTGATCAGTTTATAATCTACTGCATCTGCTCCTACACCTACTACAATCACTTCGCTGTAATCAGAATACAAAATATGATTCGTATCACACAACAAGGTGGTGGAAATATTGTATTTCTCTGCTATTGTCTCGACAATGCCCACTACCGGACACGCATCTGCATCTACAAATATCTGCATTTTCTCCCTAAATCCATTTCATATCAGTTATAGTTAATTGGTGTTCGTACTTCTATAAGATTTCCTGATGGATCATAAAATCTTACAAGCTTCTGTCCACCTTCAAGTTCCATTAATTCCGTAACATAACTTACAACATAATTGCCAGACTCCAGTTTTTCAATAATACCTTCTATATCATTATCTTCAAAATAAAGTTCTGTCATATTGTTATATGGAGTTGTATGTATTTTTGTACTATCATACCATACATCTACATCCTGCAATACAAGCCCCTCTGACATTATCACATTACCTTCCTGCCTTGTAATCACACGCAGTCCAAACAGTTCTTCATAAAAATCAATTGATTCGTCAATGTTATTAACAATAATCAATACATTTTTCAAACTCATATTTTATGTTCCTGCCTCTCGATTTCTTTTTGAATCCATGTCATAATTACATCTACAAGATAATCCTGCTGCACCTGACTTAGTTCCTTGCCCGGCTGCATTTTATGCCACTTTCGGATGCACTCCCTGCAGCATGTTGCTGTTGCGTGCTGGGCAATAAATACTGGATGTCCACGCATTGGTGTCTGTTTGCCATCATTTGCTATATATGCCGGAGCTTCTCTTTTTGCAATAAAATCCTTTGCATGTTGTCTGATTGTGTCCAACCCTTTTTCATTTATGTAATCAATATCTTTCTGCTTCAGATGGAAACTGCTTCTGAACTTGGAATTATCCAGTCGCTCAAATAACTGCCTGTACCATTCATCCTTAGTCATATCATCACCACAAATCGTATGGTTTCATGGTTTCTGAATTTCGATATTCATGTTTCTCATAATATCCTATCAGATTACCCTCATCTCTGAGTGCCACCATGTAAACATCTTTATTCTGTTTCTCATTATGAAAAGTATAAACGATATTATGGCTTTCATCTGCTGCAAACCAGTCCACTACCTGCTTTATTTTATCCCTGGATTCCAGATTATGACAATCTAACAGACTTCTTCCAATAAGTTTATCTCCACCTCGCTTTGCATAGCTGATAACAGCTGCCGGATTCATGTAAATAATCTCATGCTTGAGATTGCATATAACAACAGATGCCCTGTCCTGATCAACAATACTTTTATAAAAGCTGACATAGGATTTAAACTTAATTACCTTTTCATTATCCAGCCTCTTTTGAAGTTGTGGTTTCTTTCTTCGATAATAATCGTATATCTCTCCATCAGGTATCCATATTTGTGCCTCATTTATCTTATCAAGTACAGCTTCAACAATCTGTTCATCTGCCAGTAAATCAGGTACTTTATCATGCTCTGTTACATACTTTTTATATTCTTCATACACCCATCCTGTAATCTTATCCTTCTGTTTCATCTTGAGATTACTAAATTTCTTATTCATCTGTAAAAGCTGACCATCTATCTTTTTATGTATTTTAGTTTTCTTACTTTTTGCCATCTTCAGTTATCCTTTAAAACTTCACTACTTCCGGCTCATGTGTAAATGATGAAAATGTAGCTGTCGCATTTTTAAAATAGAACACCTCTGTATTTCCATCATCTGCTGAGTACATATTCTGTAAAGATGGATAAGCATCGAGCATAGACTGTCTTGCTTCTCTTCTGTCATCTTCTACAAGTTCTCCGGCTACACGAAGCCACTCGCCATTTTTAAATGCACAGATTTCTACCTTCGGGTTTGCGTGAATCTGCTTTGAAACATCTTTTACCTTTCCAGTCTGAATATACAGCTTTCCTTCAAAAATGTGTGCAGTTCCAAAAGGTCTAACTCTTGGCTGGTCGCCTTCTACTGTTGCCAAATAATACGTCTCTGCTTCTTTTAAAAATTGTACTACTCGTTCCATGATGTAATCCTCCTGGTAGTTACTTAAATAAATCCATAATGCCAAAGCTCGTCTTCTTATAAACCTTATTGTAAGCTGCTTTCTTTGGATTCTTAATCCATCCTGCACCTTTTTTTCCGTACCCTGGAATTAAAGCTTTCTTAACAGCTCGCTTGGCTTTTCCGGTTGTTCTTGCCTTTATTGATTTATTTATACTGGGTGTTCTCATTCCAAACTTCATCTTAATCGCCTCCGTTGTTCCATAAAAATCACCTATTACTATCTATCAATAATAGGATTATACCACCATTTACACCTCTTCAACAAACACAATACCATAGATTTTCTCAGATGCCAGTTCATTAATCTTATCTATTTCACATCCAGTCTGTTCCATCAGTCTTTCTAGTTGCTCCTTTGTGCACTGATATGCATAGCTTCCCCAGTCCACCTGCTTTTCATTGTCAAAAAGCTTATTGGCTATATCAAGAAATTCCCATCCTCCAAGTTTATATACTCGATTGTTCTCAACTAATATATTGTATGGATCTTTATTCTCGTTCCATGATACCAACTTGCCACTTTGTATTTCTCCATAATAAATAGATGACAACATGCAATCAACCTCCTAAGCGATTTCCCAGACTACAGTTACTGTATCAGTAACATCTATATCGTCTGCTTCAATATCTATGTCATATGCTGCCGGTGCACTCATTTCACATTCCGTACACTCCATTAATCTCATTTCATTCATTGGCTTTGTTACAAAATCTATCTCTCCCCAGGAATAATCAATCGCCTGTATTTCACCCAGTTTCACATTCGCTGCTGTTGTAAGTACCTGTGCCTTTTGAATGGAATCCTCAATTGCTTTATGTAACAGCTCATTTTTACATTTTTCTACATCAGCTACAGTATATTCAATAGAAAACTCCGGTTTTAATGAACTATGTGCCAAAGCATATAGCACCTGTCCCAGCTTTTTGTTATCAGAAGCAAACTCTATTTTCGTATGATGAATATACTTATATCCCTCAAATCTTCGTTTCCAGCTCTTATCCCTGTCCTGATAGCTTTCATATTCTGTATCAACATTAAAATATACTGTTTTAAGGTCTTTTCTCTGAAATCCAAGTTTTTCAAATAAATCCTTGAGCAGCTCTGTATCTTCTGTTGATCTACGAAGAGTATCTTCATATTCATGGCAAAGTTCTTCCTTGTTTACATATAATCGGATCATATCCGGCTTTACTGCTATTTTTCCTTTTCCCGTAACTTTAATTGTTCTCATCATCTTTGCTCTTCCTTTCATTCTCATAATGTTCATACCCATTGATTAAAAGCTCTATCATCTTCTTTGTCATCTGAATATACTTACCAAAAGGATTAATCACAATTCCATTTACCTGTTCCCAATTAAGTGCCAGACGAAGTATTGATTCAATAGACTGATTCATCTGCACATTTCCAGCAGAACCCTTATGCATCTCTTCAGAAGATGTAAATACTCCAATCCATTCTTTTTCATCAGCATCTTTTACAGTTTCTATTTTAAGTCTTACATCATGGTCAAGTGAAATCGTGTCGCCAGCCTTTACTTTACTTATCTGTTCTTCCGACATAAAAGGATTTTCCGTAATATATGGAACAACAACTTCTCCTGCCTGCTGCATTCTTGTTACCATAACTTCCATAAATAACAACATTCCATTTTTATCCTGCTGAATATAATACTGATCGATTGCTACCTCAATCATCTGATTTGCCTGTATCTCATCCATTTCATCTGAATAAGTATCCATGCTCCTGCCAAGAACATGATCAAATTCATCAAGGACATCCGTCATCAGTCCCTTATCAATCCGACTTTTACACTCTGCAATCAGCACAGCAGGGATTCCATAAAATGCTTCTGCAATACTTCCTGTAATGGCTCCAAGTGTATCCGTATCTCCACCAAGTGATACTGCATTACGCACTGCGTCCTCAAAATCCTTGGATTCCAGAAATGCGATGATTGCCTCTGGTACTGTTCTCTGACATGTCTCATCCATGTGATACTCAGGTCTGATCTCATCAAGTGTTCTATCAAGATTATAGTTAAACTCCCCCTCTATATACTCTTTGATTTCTTCTTTTGAAGAGCCATTCCTTGCCATGTATATTGCACTTGCAGTTGCCTCTGCACCCTTTATACCTTCTTGATGATTATGTGTCACATTCGCTGTAGCTCTAGCTACCTCTCTGGTTCTTTCCATCGAGTCATAAAGCCAGCCTGCCGCTGACACTCTCATGGCTGAACCATTTCCATAGCTACCATATGGTTTTGGATTTTTTTCTTTAAGCCAATGTCTAAACCTCCCACCATATCCTGCATGTGGATATCTTCCTCCCCAATCCTGCATGTTGGATACTATCACCTCTTCAATTTCCTTTACTGCTGCATCCGGTCCGACTGCCAGGAGAGCTTCTCCAACTGCTATTGTCATAACAGAATCATCTGTAAAGCCACAGCCTTCACTAAACAAATCAAAGTTCTTTGTTTTATCTCCTCTGTCAAACTCAAACGGGCTTCCAATAATATCTCCTAAAATCGCTCCGTACATATATGCCTCCAATCCCCGGATTACTCCGGCACCTCTCTTTCTCTGTTACAATATGAGTATAATTGAATGGCATCTTTATATGGTCGCTGTCCCGGCGACACTTTTAAGATAAAAAACAAACGCCGATACTATGTGAGTACCGACGTAACATTTACTAATCAATATTTACTTGTAAACTCTTCATAAAAAATACTTTCTTCATCCGCTGTTGTATCCTTATCAATGAATTCCTGCAAGTCTTTTTTCATATTATCAAATACTTCCTGACTATGACTTTTATTACAAAAAGCTGTATGCATCATACATCCATATACTCCACATGTAATTGCATCATATCTTTCACATCTTTCCAAGGTTATCCTACACGATTCTTTATATTCCTCATCTGCAATAATCGTGCCACCCTCACTGCCAATAGAATTCGGTTTATATATGTCATACCACATATCAATCTTGCTCCTATACTCCAAGAATTTCATTCGTATACTTAAATAATGTCACATTCAGCTGCATAATATCATACTGCTTATCTATAATAGCCTTCTGCACGATCAGATCCACCTTACTACTTGGGCTAAATGCCCAGTCTGCTCTGGCAAGTAAGTCTTTCGACTGTTCCAGATCAAGCTTCAGTGCAATGCAGAGTGCCATCACAGTCTTCTTCTTTGGATGATAATTCTGGTCACATTGAATCTTTGAAAAATGTTTTCTATCAAGGTTTGCCCGTTTCCACACATCCTTATTATCAAGATGCGATTCGTCGATCAGCTCAAATAATTTATCATGAAATGAAACGCCAATATTTGCAAGCTGGTCTTCCAAAGAAATGTCTGCTGACAGCATACAAGGCTCTGCTAACCCTGTATCTTCCTCAAGTGGATAGTTATCTTCTGCTTCTCTTTGAAGCATTTCCTCATAGAACGCTTCCTCTGGCAATTCTCTCATGCGAGCGTTGCTTCTGCTTCGCACCGGATATTCTTTTCTATGACTTTTCTTGACATAATTAGCATCTATGTAGGAATCAATATCACCTACAATCTGACCGGATAGCTGAAAAGACCTTTTATCAAACACTACCAATATAATTTCAATTTCATTTTCGGTAAGAAACTGGCTGAATACTGACACAGCAATCTGCAATGCCTTATCCTTCGGAAATCCATATACTCCTGTCGAAATTAATGGAAATGCAATGCTATCGCACTTAAGTTCCAATGCTTTTTGCAATGATTTACGATAGCAGTCCTCCAAAATTTCAAATTCATGGTGCAATCCATCCGTCCATACCGGACCTACCGTATGAATAATATATTTTGCATTTAGGCTATATGCACCAGTGACAGCAATATCACCTCTTGCAATTTTGCCGATGTTCGCTCTTTCTGCGAGAAGTTTTTCTTTTCCTGCTGCCTCATAGATTGCCAAGTCCGTGCCACTTGCACATATCGGATTTGGATTGGCAGTATTCACGATTACATCTGCCTTTACTCTTGTAATATCGTTTCGGACAATCTTAAATGGCATTGCGGCACCTCCTTATCCATGCCTGTATTACTTTAATATCTTCCTTATCTTCTTATCCGTTGCCTGTGGATACATCTTACGCATATAGTCTACAATCTGCTTCCATGAATCCTGTGGATTATCCTTGTAGCAGGAAGTCACATAATCGTATCCATAGATATGCTCAATAGATGAATACACTGCCACATCCCATCCATATTCAATACCTCTTTTATTCACTCTCTTCTTAAAATCGCAGTTGCACAGATATGTCTGCATCATAAGATTCGTTATTGCACCATCAAATCCCTTTTCTCCATCCTTACCAAATCCAGCTTGTTTTTTCAATTCATTTGAATAAATCTCTGAATCAGCATTATCTTCCATAAAATTGACCATTATCTTTTTATGCTTATTAGGCGCTTTTCCATCATCATATAATGCATCAAAATCATATCCATCCCGGCGATAATTAGCAAATACAGGAAACCAATTTTTTGATATAAATCCTGCCTTCTTATCAAAGAACTTTCCATAGACGATATCATGCCGCCTTGCTATAATAGCCCGCCACATCCATGGATCAATCTCCGGATTATCACTCCACCAGTACTCTGGAACAGTTCTTTCTTCAAGTGAAAACCCATCTATGTCATTCTTAAATAATGGTAAAAAGCCAAATTCATTTATATACTTGATTGCTTCATCTACAGAATGGATGCAATCCGGGTTGTCCCAATTCATGCCATGCATAATCCATTCACCTGATTCGTTTCCCATAATATGTGTACCTCATTACTCAGCGTACTTGTCAATCCAATTTTCGCCATCATATTCATCAATCTGTTTTACTAATCTCGTAAGATAATCTTGTAACCTGCTATCTTCTTCACTTGCATACCACACATTTGCCCGTCCAAATCCATAAGCCCAACCATTTGATTTTCTTGGGACTTCCCATTGTACCTTTCTTGATCTAATCCCTGCAGGAAGTAAGACACAATCAGATGAGTTTGCAATTGCATTGTAATATTGTATATCTTCTGGAGCAAACACTGCCTCTTGATAATGTCTGAAAACTGTAGCATGTTTATACCATCCCACGACCGTCGTAAACTTATGTGCCGGATGCTTTGCACAATAAACAACAAGCACATCATCTACTGATTCTTCTTTTTTTAATAGTTCACAACCTGCAATATTCTCAATCCGCATTTGATTTACATCTTTACCATTATGTGATTTTGTCTCGAAAAACCCCAGACAATATAAGCCCTCCTTGCCCTCCATATTCACCGGTGTAAAATTATATTTTTCATGTGCATCTCCTGTCTCATCAACATAGCTTCCACCATTTAACGGAGTATCTTTTCCATCTTCATTTCCTCGATACTCCTTCATCCACGCTATGTTACAAAAAAGTATTCTCATCATATCAACCTTCTTTTCCCTTTGAAAATGGACTCAAGTCGATAAACAATTTCTTCAATCCACTTGTGTCTTTGAACTCCTTGAATAAATACTCCAGAAGTTCTTCCTGCCTTGCCTGCCCTAATGTAAGCCGGTAAAGAGACAGAATCTTTATCAGCCTTTCATAATTAACCTCATCCTTACTCATAGGATACATTGGCACAAGCCTTTCTATTTTAACACTCTGATTTTTTCCGAAACACCAGAATGGTACAAGCTCTGACTGGTCATTCTGCTTTTCCGCTTTAGCAGCTTCAAACATTTCTGTCCATATGTCTCGCTTAAATGTGATACCATCTGCCTTACCATATTTATCAGCAACATTCTGTCTTATTGCCAGACACTTAAATCTATTGATTCTGCCTTCCCTTTGTTCCAAATCAGTCGGTCATTTTTTGCGGACAGTTCATACATGCTATCCTTTTCTGTTCTC
>OCAS01000317.1_pt1 | contig 45737 bp, 49 predicted proteins | sample 1550751 | NCBI WGS metagenome assembly OCAS01 (sample SAMEA2580301, study PRJEB22360) | human gut metagenome | biome: human gut; feature: human-associated habitat; material: faeces | place: Denmark | collected 2008/2010
AAAATCTTCTTGCCGGACGGCTGGCCGATGTTATGGCGGCAGCCTCCAGCAATGCCAACACCAACGTGGAAATGATGGGCGAGACATTTAAGTATGTGGCGCCTGTCTGTGGTTCCCTGGGATACTCCATGGAAGATACTGCACTTGCTGTTGGATTGATGGCGAACAGTGGTATTAAGGCCAGTCAGTCCGGCACCCAGCTTCGGGCTGCCATTACGAACATGGTAAAACCAACAGAGGCCATGGAAGGTGTGATGCAGGAACTGGGGATCGAAGTGGCAAACGAAGACGGTACCATGAAGTCACTTGACGAAACGATGCAGATTCTCAGAAGTTCCTTTGCCGTCACGACCGAGGAACAGAAGAAACAGAAACTTGAAATGATCGAGCAGGAAGCGATAGCTAACGGGTATGGAGATACCTTAAGCGGTCTGACTGACGAAGAAAAGTATTTTAAGTTAGCAATGTATGCCGGCCAGAAACAGGTTAAGAGTATGTCGGAGGCCCAGTTTAAAAAGCAGGCGATGGACAAGCTGGGAATTAAGGTTACGAAGAAAACGAACCGGGAACAGGTCGAACAGAATCTTGCACTGTCTCTTGGCACCCAGGCGCTTGAAGGGCTTACACAGGAGCAGCAGTCTGCATATGCGGCGACCTTATTCGGCAAGGAAGCCATGAGCGGAATGCTGGCAATTATCAACACCAGTGAGGAGGATTACAAAAAGCTTTCTGATGCGATTAATGATTCCAGCGGATCCGCGAAAGAGATGTCAGAAGTCATGCAGGACAATCTAAACGGGCAGCTCACGATCTTAAAGAGCCAGTTGGAGGAGGCGGCCATCAGTATTGGAGACTCGCTTGTGCCGATGATACGGACGCTTGTGGGAAAGATACAGGAGTGGGTTGACTGGTATAACAGCCTGGAAGATTCTCAGAAACAAACGATTGTAACCGTCGGGCTCATAGTTGCTGCGATTGGGCCGTTACTCATCTTGATAGGACAGATGGCCACTGGAATAGGTGCGCTGATGACCGCGGTAACATCACTCGGCGCTGTTTTTACTGCTCTATCAGCAGTTGGCGGACCTCTGCTATTGACGGCTGCGGCTATAGGAGCCATTGCTCTCGTGTTGGCAGAATCGAAAGAAAAGACCAGTGAATATTACGACGAAGCAGTCAAACTTACGGATCAGGAGGCAGAGAATAAGGCAAAGGTTGATGAGCTATATGCATCTTATGAGCAGTTGAACCAGAGACGCGCAGATGCAGCGGCAGGTGTAGAGACCGAGGCGCAAAAAGAGCGAGCGTTGTTTGCTGAATTGCAAAGTATAACCGACGAAAATGGAAACGTCCTGGAAGGATACGAGGAGCGTGCTCAATATATCCTGGGAGAATTATCAACGGCGCTTGGGCAGGAATATACAATGACTGGCGATCAGATTGATAAATATAAAGAAATGTGTGATAGTATCGATCAGCTGATTGTAAAGAAGCAAGCAAATGCATTATTATCTGCGAATGAAGCGGCTTATACAGAAGCACTTCAAAACCAAACAAATGCATTTATAGCATATAATGAAGCTCAGAAAGATATTGAAGAGAATAAAAAAGCTCTTAATGAGGCACAAAGGCAAGAGAAGCAATACCAAGAAGAACTAAACAAACTGTATGAAAAGAATAGAGATACAAATGGTGCGTATGCCCGTTCTGTACTGGAAGCAAGCGACAAAGTAAAAGAAGCTGGAGATCAAGTGACGGGGTATAGTGACAAACTCGTGGGACTAAATGAGGAATTGTCAAAAGCTGAAGCGCAATATGTTGGCTATAGTTCAATTATTGCGAATACCGAAGGGTTGACAGCAGCACTTGTATCAGGCAGCCAACAGCAGATTGCAGATGCAGTTTTGAAAACCAGTAATGCATTTCAGACTACGGAAACGTCAACCAGAGAATCACTTGAAAGACAAGTGGCAGATTTTACACAAAAATATGCCGATATGAAAGCGGCAGTTGATGCCGGAGCACCTGGAATTACACAGGCTCAGGTTGACAACATGAAGACACTCGTCGATCTAAGCAAACAAGAACTGGATAAGCTGCCGGATGTGACAGGAGAGTCTATTTCAAATACAGCGAAGGCTCTTACGGATAAGTCTGCTGAGTTTGAGGAAGCAGGGAAGTCAACCGGACAGGATTATGCCGCTGGCTTGGCAGGAGGGATTGCGGAAGGAACTACAGAAGTTGAAAAGGCTGCTGATAATGTGGCTGGTAACGCTGTTGATGCAACGAAAGAAGCCTTAGACAGTCATTCACCGTCACGTGTAACTCATGGCATCGGTTTAGATTTCGACGAAGGCTTTGCTGGAGGAATCGAGGAAGGCACGAATAATGTAACCGCGGCTGTTAATAAAGTAGCTACCACGGCTACGGGAACACTATCGGGAAACCTTGCCAGTTCTCAGGCTGCAATCCAATTATACCAGACAACAATGTCCAGCAATTGGCAGACATGGGCGGCCGGGCTTGTGACACAGCTTAGGACAACCCTATCAGAGATATCAACTGAGACAGATACAAAAATGACGGTACTGGATAATAAAGTCACTGAAGTGATGGAATCAGTAAGTCAGATATGGAAAAAGCGGTGGACAGAGATCAGAGATGAACATGAGTCCACTATGGATAAGGTGAAAAATAACCATAACGATAAGCTCACAGATATGGAAGAGACTAATCGCACAAAGACAGAGGGAATAAAATCGGATTCTATCAAGGCGTTTGGTGATATGGCCGATGGGATTAAAGAAAAAGTAGATACCCTGCCTGGAATTATTACAGCCGGTTTCGATCCTGCGGTTGACTATATCGAAGGTCTTACTCAGAAATCGAGGGGCTGGGGCGTCGATATGATGGATAACTACATAGCTGGAATCCGTAGTAAGATTCGTGATCTTGAAGAAGCCTGTGAAGCTGCGGCGGATACGGTATCTGATTATCTGCATCATTCTACGCCTGAAAAAGGCCCCATGAAAGACGACGATGAGTGGATGCCCGATATGATGCAGGGTTTCGCAAAAGGGATCCGGGATAATAAACGACTGGTAACAGACCAGATGAAGGATCTTACTTGGAAGATGGCGGAGCCTATGGGAGGAAAAGCCACGAGGCAGCCAATTGTCGTTAAAAGTTATAGCCAGACAATCCTTGATGGAAAAATAGTTGCAGAGTCGGTCAACGAGCATTTGGGGGAGGCATTATGATAAGACAATTTTATCTCGAAAATGAATACGGCCAAAGGTGGGACTTAAACAATCCTGCCACTGGCCTTTTGATATCCCCGGAAGGGCTGGGGTACAGCATGGAATCCTCTTACGTACCGATTGGACACAGCTTTATCAGGAACTATTTCAAAGAAAGTCAGCAGTCAGTAACCGGTACAGTGGTGTTCGGCAGCGCTGCGCCCTATGTAGCGTGCAGTAAGTTCATTACATTTACTAACGCGGCCGCAGAGCTCAAATTGATTTACAAGACCGATGCCGGAGAGTATTACCGGGACGTGGACCTTGTGGAGTTTGGCAAGAGCGAGATTACAGAGGCGCGGGTCCTGGAATGTGAGGTGCAGTTTACGTGTATGACGCTGTATTATTCCAATCAGGTAGACCGGTTTGTGGTCGGGCGGACGGAGGGGGAACTCCGCTGGAACTTCACCTGGCCGGCAAGATTTAACGACTACTCGAGTCGCAAGGTGACGATCAGTAACACCGGCCATGTGCCGGCGACGTTCGAACTGGAATTGTTCGGCTACTGTGAAAATCCGGTTGTTCTGGTGGAGCAGGGAGACCGGGAATTATACCGGGTAAGCTTTCCGACGATTCTCCAGCAAGGCGAAAAGATCCTGTACAGTTCTGTTGACGGGAATTTGTATTGTCTCCGGGTGGATCAGGCCGGCAATGAAACAAATTTTGTTGACTCACTGGACATCAATAACACGAATTTCTTCAAACTGCCAGTTGGTGATTCCCAGATTGAATTCACTTCGGACACCGGAGCCACCAATCGTACAGTATTAACCATCTATAGATTTTACAGGGCGGTGTGATTATGTTGGCGTATATTTTGGATAATAGTAATTTGCGTATTAAGGACATTTTGGAGTTTGAAGAGTACGATTTCCGGGAGGATATCGACTACAACGACAAGAGCAGCTTTACCGTGGCCCGCAAGCCTATTATAGCAGATGACGACTTCGTGTTTTGTAAGGACGGCAATACTACAGTCTTCACGGGGATCTGTGACACCTATAAGAGTGGCAGCGATAATGAGGCATATACAATCAGTCTCCTGCAGAAAGAGTGTCTGTTTGATCGTCAGATTTTCGTTGAGCATGAAAACTTGATATCCGGCACTGGAATTGAGGACTTTATCGTCCAGGCGATACGGGACAACTACACAGCTAGCGGTGATACTTTGATGGACCGGCCATACACGGCCATGGCAGCCACTCATACGCCGGTAGCGGCGCGGGTGGAGGCCGACAAGGGAGTGTACAACCTCAAGACCTATCTTGGCAACGCGAAGCAGTATTATGGGATCTACGTGGACTTTGACTTTGCCGGGAATCAGCTGACAATCAAGGTATACAAAAAAGCGGATCCCGTGATCCCAATCGACATCGAGGTGACGGACATATCGGATTATACGGAGACCTATTCTGTGTCGGTACTGGCGCGGCTTCTGGTGTCCTGGAAGGTCCTGGACAAGGAGGATAACAACGGTAATACGATTGTGGGGGCTCTGACAAAACGGCGTTTCTTTCTTTTGGCGGACAGGACCGTTACGGAGGATATCAACAACACTGATCGGGCGGTAGGCGTCTCCAAAAGTATTTATATCGAGGCAGAAACAGAAGAGGAGATGCTTCAGCAGGTCTATAACGAATTCGCGGCCAACCGGTACAGCCACAAGATATCTTTCTCGCTCAACAGGAACAGCAAACTGTATCCGGCTAACCGATTCTACGTCGGGAGGGAATGTACGATCAAGACGAAATCGGGGATCCGCACCTCGATGATTACAAAATCCGAGATTAAAAGTACTTCCGGCATGGTTGCGCTGACGTTCGGCAGCCTGAAGGTTACTTTAATTGATAAATTAAGAAAGGGGTGATAGTGTGGTAAATGGAATCACATTTTCGGAGCAGCTGATCACCAGCGAAAACTTTGCGCATTTTATGTATACGTTTTTGAATCATGCGAATGGCGTGACTAAAGGCTGCGCAATCAGCAACGCAAACGGAAAAGTCTATGTACAAAAAGGATACTTTATTGTGTTTGGGCGTATGGTCCAGATTATCGGTACAGAAGAGATTGCATCACCTGATGTAGTATCAGGACAGCTCTATTGCAAAGTGGTATTCGAAGTCGATTTAAGCAAAGAGAATACGGCCGAAGAATTTATTCAGGGCGCCTTTAAAACTTTGACCAGTACAACCGGCTATCCATCTGTTAAACAGGAGGATCTTGACGACGCCGGGAAAGTGTATCAAATGCCATGGTGCCAGTACGTTAAACAGGCCGGCTCAATTAAGGACTTCCGTGACCTGCGCGAGATCCTGGACCTCAACTCGATCTGGTCAGCGATTTCGAACCAGAATACGCAGTATAAGGGAGAGTTTGACGATTACTTTGCGGCGCAGCGGTCAACGATCCTTGGAATGATAAAGGAGCTGGAAGGACATGGATATGCCACAACAGCAGAATTCAACAGCCTGTCGTCGGAGGTAGCGGAAACAAAAAAATCTGTCAGTGATGGAAAAGCCCTTGTTGCCGCAGCCATCACTGCAAAGAGAGTAGCAACGGCGGCGACAGATACATTTGCGAAGATGGCGGAGAATATTAAAAAGATTGTACTGGGATCCGGGAATGCGCAGCCGGCAGATGTCCGGAAGGGAAAAACCTTTACGAACGATGAGGGAATAGAGAAATCCGGAACGATGCCGGAATACATATCCGGAACAAAAGGTATATCCTGCGGACTAAACGACAGTGGCCTGTACTACTACATGGGGGCTGGGTACTGGATACAGGACGGATCCGGCAAAGCATGGGTCTATATGAGCCGTGATGATGTAGCGGCCACGATCGGGCTTAACCCGGATTATATGCTGGACAGCCTTACTGTGCTGGGGAAACAGGGCAAGATCCAGTCCATGGCGGGAGTGACGATTACACCGCAAACCTATGCTCAGACAGTGCAGTCGGCGTGGAAACGCATGACAGGCAACGTGGAAATAGCAGCTGCATCACTTCCGCCGGCGAATGTGATTAAGAGGGGGTACCGATACTGGATCGGCGGCAGCTACGTGGACGGGACATACGTATACTCGGATATCACTGGTTATTACTACCAGGCCCCGAACGAGATGACCGGAGTTACTGGCGGCTGGAACTGGATTCTCCCCAGCGATCAAAAACCAAATCCGGGCACGCTGTCCAGACAACAGGGATATATGGACATTAAGATGAATCCCGGTTCATGGGAGGGGGGAACCAGCAGTGGATCTAACACTGTCGTAGCATTTCTTTGCACAACTTATAAAATTAATATTACCAATATAAGAACTATCTATCTGCCTCTCATTGAGGGGTCAACTGGCAGTTACACAACATATTTCGGCATTGCGAATGAACAGCCAGGAAGTAAAAGTTGGAACAACTTTGTTTCCCGAGTACTCGGCGACCCCGTTGCAGGCAAGCAGTTTGTACTTGATGTAAGCAATATCACTGGTAGCTATTATCTCATTGTTATGGCGACAGCTTTTTATGGATCAAACACCGGTATTAAGGGTAATCATACGAGATTTTCAGAAATCCGCTACGAGACAATGGAACGATAGGAGGAAATCAATCATGAAATCATTAATCATCTACGACGCCACCGGCGCAGTCTGGCAGGTCATACACGGGCAGGAAACCATACCCACCGGGCTCCCGGGCATCGTCGTCACAATCCCGGACGGCGCCACAGTCACCGGCGTGAACGTCAGCGATCCAGCAAGGCCGGAACCGGTTTACCAATACAGTGAGAGCGGCGTCAACTTGCAGGAAGAGGTCAAGGAACTACGCGCTATGATCGACGATATGTCCCTGATCCTGGCTGATGTGATTGGAGGTGCGTACCATGCTTAGTACGGCGGCAAAAAACATCTTGGTCTATGCACTTAAGATCAGGCACGAGCGCGGCGAGGGCGTGGAAGAGATCCTGAAAGGGTATCGTAATCTTACTGATACCGAGAAATACGATGTCTTACGGGCAGTGACAGAGGAGGGATAAAATGGACGGTACAATACAGGCGTATGTACTCGATATGGCGGCAGATACCAAAAAGGAGCCGCTGAGAGTCAAGCAGTACGACACCAACAGCCGGCAGGCACGGATCACGCTTAAGATGGGTGGCGAGCCGTGGACAATCCCCTTCGGGGCGCAGATATACATCAATGTCCGAAAGACAGACGGCACTCTGGCAGACGCGACCTGCACGCGGGAGGACGAGCATACAGTACTGGCGCCGATCACAGAGCAAATGACAGCAGTGACAGGTACACAGCTGGGCGAGTTGTACTTTCTGGGATCAGATGGGGATATTAAGTCTCAGTCGTTCCCGGTCGTGGTCTATGAGGCTGTAATGGATCAGGCCCGTATGGAGTCCTCAGACGATTTCCAGTCATTGCAGGACGCGCTCCGGCAGGTGCAGACATCGACAGATGCCGCCGATATCGCCGCGCAGTATGCCACAGAGCAGGGCGATCAGGCCAGAGATGCGGCCCAGCGTGCAAATGATGCAGCGGACAGCATACAGGTAGCGGTCGATGCGGCAGCAAATGCTAAGGCTTGTGAGTCAAATGCAAAAAACAGTGAGCTGGCAGCGGCGCAGACTCAGCAGGAGGTCACGGATTACGTCGAGGCGCAGAAGGCGGCCTTCGCCGGTTACTCAAAACGGGAGACCGACAGCAAGTACGCTAATGCTCTGACAGCGACAACGACGGGGGAGGGCGGTATTACTGTAGAGGACGCATGGACGGCACCGGTGCTGGGGCTTGACGTGGTGGGTAAGAGTGAGCAGGTGGTGACGACGGGAGCGCAGTTGTTACCACAGCCTCAATTCAACGATACTAAAAATGGTATCACTGTGAAAACACAGACGGACGGTGGAATTTCCATAACGGGGACCGCAACAGCCGCTATTACATTTACGGTTGCGGAAATCCTGCTTCATGCGGGGAAGTATACCCTGTCGGGATTATCCGGCTTGGTCGTTGGCAGAATGTATTTTCAGCTTGTTGAAATAAGTGCACAGGGTGGACAATTTGTTGCTGAGCTGGCAAAGGTAGGCCATGTTACTAGCGCGACCGTTACAATTGACCATGATGTATGGGCGCGTGCAGAAATAAAAGTATTATCAGGAGTAACCGCCGAAAGTGTTTGTTATCCCATGCTCAACTTCGGAGATACCGCCCTCCCCTGGGAACCCTATTCCGGCGGCGCTCCCTCTCCCAGCCCGGACTACCCGCAGGACATTATCAGCGTGGGGACGGTGAGCACTGGGGCACAGTTGTTAAATGCTGACACGATTGTGCAGGGCGGAATTAATGCGGATACAGGAGCAACGAATAATGCTTCTAATTTTGTCCGTAGTGATTATATACCAGTTAAGCCCGGAGATTATGTGCTAAGCGGTGATGGACTAAAGTCATATTTAAATTACGTTATGTATTTCAATCAAGAGAAAGTAATACAAAGTAGTTTGTCAATTAAACCAACTAACGGAAAATTTACTGTCACAGAGGGGATTGCATATATCAGAATTAGATTTATTGCCAAAGATGGTGCGGAGGGAACGGTGATACCATCGGAAGTAGTTGCACTTAAACCTATGCTCAACACAGGCGACATAGCCTTACCATGGGAGCCGTACACCGGAGGCAAGCCGAGCCCGTCGGTGGAGTATCCGCAGACAATAGATATTCAATGTTCCGTAGGAAATAGAAATTTGCTGAAAAAAAGTGGAAATACCATTACAACTAATTCTTACCTGGTGAAACAATATTATTTTGGGGATATAAAACCGTTAGATGGTGAAATGTATACCATACAGATAAAAGGGGACTTAGGTGCAGGTAAAAGTAGATTTGGTATCTTTAATAGTGGCGGAAACGTATTTGAGACGTCATTGTATACTAATGATATAGAAAGTAACGGAATATTTAAAAAATCGTTTATGTGGATAAATGAATACGGTGGATATACGGCAAAAAATACTTACATTTCGATATATGCAACTCCAGACTCAGTTGATGTTAAATCAACGATTGAATGGATAAAACTCGAAAAAGGAGAATTAGCTACTCCATGGGTTCCCGCTCCGGAAGACATTACACCTGAAAATGCCGAACAGTATAGTGACATTATACACGCCGCCCCCATCACCCTGACCGAGCCATTACGCGGCATCGGAGAGTACCGGGACAGGATCGCGTGCAAAGATGGGGAATGGGGGATTGAGCGGTATATTGGTGTGGTGGATAACGGGCAATGGAGGAAGCTAAATGTAGCATCAGGAAGCGCCGGACATAGGTTTGTATATGATGCAACAGATATGATCGAAAAATTAAATTGCATGGTTATATGCTCTAAATATACAAGACGTCCAAAGGGTGCTAGCTTTAACGCTATTGGCGATTATGTGGCGACAGATGAAGTGGGAAAAATTTTTATTCGCACGCTTAACCCTGATTTCGAAACGATCGAAGCATTTAGGGAATTTATAGCCGATGCAATCACCCTCTATCCCCTTGCCGTCCCCACCTGGACGCCCCTTCCCTCCGCCACCCAGCAGGCCCTCAACGCCCTGACGACCTACGCAGGCACAACTCACTTGACGATCACTGCGGGCGGCCCGGCCCCTACGGTGACTCTGGATTACGTCAAGGACACCCACAAGGCGCTGGAGCAGTGCCAGGAGGCGGCCAAAGAGTACACCGACAACCAGATAGCGACAATAGTAGCAGCCCTGCCGACAGCGACGCAGGCGGCTATTGTAGATAACCAGACAACCAAACTTTTACAGGAGGTATGTGATTATGAGTAACACAGTGATTTACACGTTGATGAGCAGTCTTATCAGCAAAAAGTATTATCCAACCAAAGAGGAAGCCACGGACAAGCTGGGGGTATACTTTGCGTTTGATATGATCGATGCAGAGCAGATGACTGAGCTGGCCCTGCTGGCTGAGACGGTGTACGCACCGCCGGCGGTTGAGCCGACACCAGAACCCGTAGACCCTGAAACACCAGAATAAGGAGGACTCACCATGAATAAGAACAAGCCAGACATGAACTACAAGACACCCGTACCCTATGGCCCGGCAACCGGTAAAGAAGATCCCGGCCGGCAGCCAGTGAATGCAGACACGCCGTACGAGGGAGATTACAGCCCGGATCACAGACAGTTTAAGCCAGGGCATGTACCGGGAGGCCCAGGACATAAGGATTGCGACCACGAATAACTGACAGGAGGACCATGAGGTGTGGAAAGATATGACGTAATTATCATCGTTGTAGGACTGGTCACAACGGCCCTGACAATCGGCGCCCCGGTGATTAAGCTTAACACGGCGATCACCCGGCTGATTGTTAAGTTGGACGGCCTAGGTAAGGACATGGACGATCTGGAGTTACATAACCATGAGTCGCACAAAAGATTGTGGGACCACAACGATGAGCAGGACGAGAAGCTGGCAGATCATGAGACGCGTCTGTCGGTGATTGAGAAGAAAGAGAGGAATTGACTATGGATTTTGGAATTGCGAGTGTTGCAGGAATTACAGTAATCTGCTATCTGGCCGCTATGGCCGTCAAAGCTACAGAGGTGGACAATAAGTGGCTGCCGGTAATCTGCGGTGTTGTTGGGGCGGTTCTGGGCGTTGTGGGTATGTATTACATGCCTGGCTATCCGGCTACTGACATTATTACAGCGATAGCGATCGGCATCGTCTCCGGGCTGGCCGCGACTGGTGCAGATCAGGTATATAAGCAGTTGACAAAATAAGCTGTTGCGAGATCGCAAAAAGTTGTAATATCACAACTTGTGACGTCACAAGATTTTTGGCCTGGGAGAGATCCCGGGCCTTTTTCTTTTAAGGAGGAAAAGACTATGAGTAAGACACTGGACTCGCTTCTCGCGCTGGCAGAAAGCCAGACCGGCTACACCGAGAAGAATAACGACAAGGATTTAGACGCCATGGTCGGCCCTACAGCCGGTAATGGCAACCATACGAAGTACGCACGGGACTTAACCGCCATGGGCCTTCCTGGCTATTGTGGGGCCGCCTGGTGTGCGGTCTATCAGATGTGGCTGGAGGTTAAGACGGTTGGGAAGGAGCAGGCGCTTAAAACGCTCGGTCCGCAGTTCTATAACTGCTTCGCAGTCCGGGATCATGCCAAAGCCACAGGCAGATGGCTGGTAGCCGAGGCAACCCCTAATCCCGGATACCGCGTAATCTTCCGCCAGAGCCATATCGCATTGGTCACCAGAGTTGCCGGCGGAAGAATCTATACCAACGAGGGAAATACCAGCAACGGAACCGCAGTGGTGCGAAACGGTGGCATGGTGTGCAATAAGTCTTATCCGCTGAAGGATAGTAGTATTCTGGGGTATGTTATGGTGGATTATCCGGAGGAGCCAGTGGAGCAGCCGAAGAGGTCAGGCTGGAGTCAGGAGGACGGCGGCTGGAGATTTTACAATGGCGATACCGGGGAACCGGTGCGTAATGCATGGTACAAGGACGGCCAGGACTGGTACTGGTTCGACGGCGCCGGCATGATGGTCCATAACACCTGGTACCGGTACGAGGACGCGTGGTACTATCTGGGGGACGACGGAGCCATGTGCACGGGCCAGGTGACAGTGGACGGCAAGTGGTACATCATGGATAACGCCGGCCGCATGATCGTGGAGCCGGTGGTGCTGACGCCAGATCAGGATGGGGCGCTGCGGTGGCCGGGGTTGGCAGAGTAAGAAAAGGGCGGTCCGTAGTGGGCCGCCTTAATTTTTCTTACCTTTTGGATAGGGCTTCTTTTCATCAGTCTTACCAATTAAATAATCCACACTTGTTTTATAGAGATCGGCAAGAGCCGATAGCACCTCATAAGGTATCATTCTTTGATCGTTTTCATATCGTGAGTATGTTCTCTGATTAATATGCAGATAATCTGCTATATTCTGTTGTGTCAAGTCCTGATCTTCCCGCAAGTTCCGTAATCTTTCCAGTATCATAATCATTCCTCCAATACAAGCTATTATAAATAGTCTGTATTGGCCTATTGATTTTTACTCTATTTCGGCCTAATATATAATAAAAAGGAGAGGAATATTATGGGAGAGTTTGACAAAATCAAAGAAGAAATGAAAAAGCAGAGGATCACGCCGCGGATCCACTATGAGCTGATTGCGCTCCGGGTGCTGAAGGTGGCGGCTGTGGTGCTGATCGGCGCGGGAATTGCGTGGCTGATGGTAAAATAATAGGGCGGTCCTTTGCGGGACCGCCTGGATTTTTATTGTTGGTCTGAAACTTCGCTTAAATATTTATCTAAAATAATATTGTACATTTCGTTATCCAGATTCCCTTCAGATAGCATTAGTTTTATTTTTTGGAATCGAGTAAGAAAATTATTAATTTCTATTGCTTTAGGTCTGTCGTTCCCTAAATCGATCATAAAGGGGTCCCATTCTTTGATTTTGTCCCAATTTGAAAAATAAATGCTCAAATATTGGTTATTTTGATTTTTATAAGATCCTCCCACATAAGGGGAATCAGAAATATAGCAATCTTCAGCTTTTGAGATTATTTCAAAGTCAAAAGGTAAAGCATTATAGATCTCTATTATTTTTAAGCAGATATCTTTTGCAGATAATCTACTTCCATGCTGTCTTTCCGTTTGAACTCCAACTAACCAATCTAATGATACCTTAAAATGTAGGCTAAGATTATAAAGCCTATCAACAGGTGGAAAATCTTTTTTATCCGGATTAAGATACTTTGACATTGTACCTTCTGTACAACCCATGATGGAAGCAATATCTTTTTGCTTCATTCCTCTTGTAATTTCGGAAAGATGTTGTATAAAAATTTCCTTATTTAAAGTTTTAACACTCATGCAATTTCCTTTCTTAAGATTCTTGCGCAAAATATGTTTCGCTATTTTTTATGGAAATTTCTTTTCGCTATTGCTATCATTAATATAACATCTAAGAGTTGAATAATCAATGTTAAACAGAAAGGAGACCATGCTATGAGAACAAGAGCCACAAACATGACTGCCGGGGAGAGTCGACTTCTGGATACAGACGGATTGCGGACATATACGAATCTCGGCCGGAACAATGCTATGAAACTGGGGGAAGAGATCGGAGCGAAGGTGAAGATCGGGAAACGCGTCCTCTGGGATAAGGTTAAGATCGATCAATACCTCGATAGCCTGACGGGTGTCGGGTAAATTTAGTAGAAATGCAAATAAGGACATAAACGGCATAAATTGTTTCTTCCTTATCGGCAAAGTGTACATTTCCAATTGAATAAATTGTGCATATTGATGAAATTAAAAAAGTTGAACCACGATTTTGGCCTATTTGGTAAGGTAAATAGCGATTTAGGTGATAAAGGCATTTTTCTAGCAACGGCAGAGGCATGATTGTCAGGTGAAATTACGACGAAATGCAAGCTAGGTTCTCCACTAAATAACCATTTAGGTGATGAAGGAGCGAATTTGCCTTAAAGGTGGAGGGATGCTATGATATTTATGCGGGGACGGTGGCAGGCAGCAGCACAACAATATAAAAGCGACTTTCCCCATCAACAACAAAAAAGAGTAAACACCGACGCCGACCAAAGCATGTGTTTACTCCACAACAGAAACCCGATAACAACAGGAATCCTCGCCTTCATTATAGAGGATTCCAACCTAAATTACAAGAAGGAGATTTAGGATGGAAGAATTAACTGTAAAGAATGTGAATTTATTTGGTGACACAGTAGTAGCGGCCCAGGACCATGATGGAACAGTATGGGCTGGGGTAAGATGGGTATGTGACGGTTTGGGGTTAACACGTGGGCAGATGAATAATGAGTCTTCGAAAATAAAAGACGATCTGGTGTTACAGAAAGGTGCACGGAATTTAATGCTCCCAACAAATGGAGGTAATCAGAAAGTATTATGCCTGCGTAACGATTATGTGCCATTGTGGATTGCAAAAATTACTATAACGCCTTCCATGAAGAAGAACAACCCGGAATTAGTGGACAAGCTGGTTAAATATCAGCTAGAAGCGAAAGATGTACTGGCCGCCGCGTTCCTGCCGCAGGAGCAGGCACCCATTACATATCAGTACGCACCATCGGCTGCTACGTTCGATGCTGTTGCTAACTTAGGGCGTCTGATCGAGAGAGTGATGAAGGCTGAGGGAGCCTGCCCTCACGAAATAGCCCTGGCGCTCAAACCGATTTTCCAGCAGGCCGGTATTGATATCCGTGAATGTTTTGTGAAGCTGCCGGCATATGAGCAGTTAATACTTAGCGGTCTGAACTACTAGGAGGTGCCAGATGGATAAAGAGCAGATGATGGAACGGATTGCGGAATGGCTAAACGATGGTAAAAATTTAGAGCTGGTCTATTATTTTATGGTGGGTCTTAAAGGTAAATAGCTGAAGAAGAAGGGGATTGCCTGACGATAGGTGATCCCCTTTATCCTCCTTTTTTGCGAATCAGGTCATGATTTTGTGTTACTAATTTGTTACTAATTGAGGTGTAATCACAGGTTTTCACAATATATGGTATTTTGAACAAGCTTGTAAAATCAATAATCGCGTGAAATATATTTTGAGTCGATTTATATTTACATAAAGCGGCAAATTGTGCTAGAATGGTCGTAAGATTATAAGGAGAGCACAATGGAAGATTTGTACGGACGAAAAAAAGCATATGTGAATACCGGCCTTATCGCGCTAAACGTGCTGTACTTCCTTTTTCTGGAGGCGACAGGTTCTTCGGAGAATACATCATTCATGGTGGCACACGGCGCCATGTATGCGCCGCTGGTAATAGAAAAAGGTGAATATTACCGGTTGATTACCTCTGTATTTATGCACTTTGGAATCAGCCATATTATGAACAATATGTTGATTCTTTTTATCCTGGGTGATAATCTGGAAAGAGCCCTGGGTCATATAAAATATCTGTTTTTCTACCTGATCTGCGGAGTGGGGGCGAATATCGTATCCATGGCCGTGAATTTAGGGGAGTACCGAAACGTCGTATCAGCCGGCGCTTCGGGAGCTATATTTGGTGTGATAGGCGGACTTTTATACGCCGTCATCATAAATCGTGGCCGGTTGGAAGACTTGAGTACCAGACAACTGGTTGTGATGATTGTATGTTCCCTGTATTTTGGCTTTACCAGCACAGGTGTTGATAATGCCGCACATATTGCAGGTTTATTAATAGGCATTGTAATGGGGGTCCTTTTATATCGCAAGCCCAGGAAAAAACGCAATACCGAGATATGGGGATAAAATGGAAGGAGGTGAGAGTGTGAGGGATGACAATTGTATTTTCTGCAAAATTGCTAATGGCGAGATACCGTCAGAAACCATTTACGAAGACGAGACGTTTCGTGTAATTCTGGATTTGGGCCCGGCATCGAAAGGACATGCTTTAATTCTTCCAAAGCAGCATTACAGCGACATCTGCGAGTTGGATGAGGATGTTGCGGCCAAGGTCCTTCCACTGGCAGCAAAGATAGGAACGGCGATGAAAAAAACTTTGAATTGCGCCGGGTTTAACGTAGTCCAGAATAACGGGGTGGAAGCAGGACAGACTGTATTTCATTTTCATGTGCACATTATTCCTCGTTATGAGAAAGGGCCTGTTATGGTTTCGTGGGTACCGGGAGAGGTGAGCCCGGAAGAATTAACAGAAACAGGAGCTGCCATAAGGAGCACCCTGTAACCAAAGGGGGCATAGGAGATGAGCATGCAACAAGATGAAGATATGCTTTTACAGTCGATTTACGAAGAGTATCAGGGAACGCTCCGCCGGATTGCGAGAGCGCTGAATGTTCCCAATATGGAACTTGAAGATGTAGTTCAGGAAACTTTCATAGCTTACTTTAGGAAGTATTCCTTAACATGGTCGCCAACACGCAAGAAAGCGATGCTGGTGAAAATCCTGAAAGGAAAAGCGATTGATTGTCTCAGAAAGAATGGACGCTATGAAAAGGTCAGTCTTGATGAGGAAAATTCGGTAAGATGTATTGAGATGCTGACCACGTATGTGGTAACGGATCCCATTGATATTATAATCAGTGAGGAAGCAATACAGAGAATAACTACAGAAATCGCCAATATGAGACAGGAATGGAAAGAGATGGCCGTTCTGTATTTCCTTGAACAGAGAACTATACCGGAGATTTGTGAGATGCTGGAGATACCGGGAACGGTATGCCGCTCCCGGATTTACAGGACAAGAATGTGTCTGAAAAAGATTCTCGGACCAAAATACGATATTTAACAATTTAACAATGTTTAGTTTGAAGCCAGAGATTCGATCATATCCACGATTGTATCAACGGCATTATGCAATTCGCTTTGTTCCATGCGGCTGATATAGGTTTGACGGTCGTTATATGTTTGGGTAATGGCCTGGAACAGGGAATCATCAGAAAGATTCTCTTCTTCCAGGACGCAGCTGAAGCCCTGTTTTTTAAATGACCGCGCATTTAGGATCTGGTCACCGCGGCTGGCAGCAGCAGAAAGTGGAATCAGGATATTAGGCTTATGGAGTGCCAGAATTTCACAGATAGAATTGGCACCTGCTCTTGATATCATTAGATCCGCTGCAGCGAATAAATGTTTCAATGGTGCGTCAACGTACTCGTACTGTACATATCCTTCGGTGGTTTTCAGGCTTTCATCCAGATTGCCCTTGCCGCAGATATGTATTACCTGGAAGGTCTCAAGCAGTTTTGGAAGTATATGGCGTACAGAGCGGTTAACGGTAACAGAACCGAGACTACCGCCGATAATAAGAATGATAGGGCGGTTGGCAGACAAACCGGTGTATTTAAGTCCGGTAAGCCGATCGCCCTGTAACAGTTCTTTACGTATCGGTGAACCGGTAAGGCATGCCTTTTCTTTTGGAAGGTATCCCAGAGTCTCCGGGAAGTTACAGCAGACCTTTGCCGCTGATGGAATACAGATTTTATTAGCCAGTCCGGGAGTCATATCGGATTCATGGATAATAACCGGAATTTTATAATGCTTTGCCGCAAGAACAACGGGAACGGCAACAAAACCGCCTTTGGAGAAGACGACATCGGGCCGGTGGAGTTTTATCAGCTTCAGGGCCTCGCCATAGCCTTTCACAACGCGGAATGGGTCGGAGAAATTTTTGATGTCAAAATATCTGCGGAGTTTACCGGAGGAGATACCATCATAGGGAATCCCTGCTCCTTCGATGAGTTTTCGTTCGATTCCCTGATAGGATCCAATATAACGGATCTCATAGCCATGTTCTTTCAGAGATGGAATCAGAGCAAGGTTCGGGGTAACATGTCCGGCTGTTCCGCCGCCGGTTAAAATGATTTTTTTCATAAGACGTTGCCTCCCAATATCGATATACTATTATAGTAAACGTTAGCAACAAAATGTCAACCCCAAAGCGTGTGGGAACTTCAGGATAACCTGTAATTATGAGGTGTGTGCGTGGACCAAGATAGGAATCATGGAAAAAAATGTTCTGTTTTCAAGCGAATAAAATATTTTTTAACACGACAAGTAAGAATGGATGCACGGTTGCTTGATTTTATGCAGGAGCACCCGGAAATAGCACCAGATTCTGATCTACTTGAAGCACCGCCCGGTGAATTTCAGAAAATATTGGCTGAGATGGATAAAAGAGGAATCAAACCTGCTGTTAAAAGGCAGGTAAAACTAAAAAACAGTCTGACCAACGCAGGAAGATATATGCATAGGCCTGCGTTTGTTGCGCTGTTAGTGGTTTTGATAATTGGTGGGACTTCTGTGGGGACATCGGCGAAGAAGGCTTATAACTATAGAATGAGAGAAAGAGGGGAAGGAAGAGGTGATATTGTTTGGAATAATGATGATTACGTACTAACGGAAGATGATGAGATAGATGATATCTATATAGAAATTGAGAAGCAGTTAAATATAAAACCTTTGAAGCTTATGTATTTACCTTTTGGTATGAAATTTGAAGATTTAAAGATAGTTGGTGATCATGCTAATATAAAATTTCTTTATAATGATAAATTGTTTCACTGTGTTCAATCGAAGAAACCAGTAACATCATCTAATAATGTGGTATCTGATAGGAAAAAATATAAAGATGTATACAATGAATGGCTAGATATATATATACCTATAGAAAAAAATAATATTAAAAATGATACGATCGAATACAGTACTAAGTTTAATTTAAATGGTTGTTATTTTTATATATCCGGTATTATCGATGAAGATAACTTTGTAAAAATAATCGAGAATTTGTATTACTAAATTAGGGGGATTAAAATGAAAAAAAATTTTTTAAAAATGATTTTAGGAGTCGTTATTGCTACCGCATGTGCAACATCAGTATCTGCTCAAAATATTTACTTTACAGATCATACACAAGCTGTTAGCGCATCTGTTGAAGCAAGTCAGGCTATTGTTAAACAACCAAGAGGAAATGTTATTTCTACAGGAATTTTAGAAATATCAAATCCGGGTGGTGGTGAGATAGGTGTATATATGCAAACTTTAAGCCACATAGAAATAGATGAAACCGTTTTTGGAGTATATCTAGATCGGTGGATAGAGAGTGAAGAGAGATGGGCAAATGTTGCTGATTACAAATTTACTTATAACAAAGAGAATAGTCCAGATGAAGATTTAACGACAAAGGCAATTTCTTTTAATATAGTCGGACAGCCCGCGGATTGTTATTATCGATTACGTGGAGTGCATATGGTAATATCTGCAGGAGAGCGGGAAATGCTCTCGAGTAGAACCGATGGTATTTTGATTACAAACTAGTAGTACATTTATTATGGACTAAAATCCGCTAGAGTTAATAAAAAATAAGCTTAAGCGGATTTTTATTAAGGGTTAGTTAAAACCAGTTGTGTGCGCAAATCCCGCGGAATAAAGACCACTCACTATGTGCAACAGTATAAGCTTAAGAAGTATACAAAGGAATCTGCTGTAAGTAGGCAGGTTCCTTTTGTAAAGAGGATCTGGGGGGTATTCAAAAATTAATATGTATTTATAAGGGAAAAAGGCGAGGCCGTTTTCTTGGGGAATTTGAAGAGAAAGTTTGTGTCTATGATGTTTGACTGTAAGACTTATCTAAAGTATACAGTTGGAATTGTCATTTCTACTCGGAAGGATACTACGTTAGCGCGGTGGGCTTAAATGAGGGCATCATAAAGAATTACATACAAGAACAAGAGAAGGAGGATCTCATGTTGGATAAGGTAGGAGTAAAAGAATATGAGGACCTCATTAGAGAATATTTAGTATTCAGTTAGCCCCTAGCAGGGGCAGCAGAGGTAAGAGCACAAGATGGCTTAAACAAAATGAAAGCCAGCGCATTGAAACGCTGGCCTAGTACCAGAGGAATATAGCCGAAGCTCGAGTTACCCTTTTGATGGGGCACTGTGATACTCTTACTAATTTTACATTTTATATAACATTTCCCCACTCCACTTCCTTAAACCCAACCAAAACAAAATCTTCCCCCACAACAATCGGCCGTTTTACAAGCATGCCATCTGTAGCCAATAATTCCAACTGCTCAGCCTCAGTCATTTCTGGTAAACGATCTTTTAAATTCTGTTCTTTGTAAAGATTTCCACTTGTGTTAAAAAACTTTTTCAGAGGGAGCCCGCTTTTCTTGTACCAGGTTTCCAGTTCTGCCGCGGTGGGGTTCTGCTCTTTGATATGGCGGGCTTCATAGGAGATTCCGTGGTCATCCAGCCATTTTCGGGCGCGTTTGCAGGTGCTGCATGGGGGATACTGTAAAAATAATATGCTCATATTGGATATTCCTTTCTTTTTATCATATTTTTCATATATTTATTGGGACTTTCGCATGGGTTAAAAGCCCATTCTGGCGATTGAGCGTGTTACTTTTGGTACAACTGCCATTGACTCTATTTTATCCTGGATTGCCCTGAATGAAAAGGGGATTTTTGAATAGAATGTAGTAATAGACAGAATTGAGGAGTTTCAATGAGCTTTATTTTATTTTTATCGGAGGCAATGGTTCCGCTGATTCTTTTTTATATTGTTGGATTTGGAATTCTTTCGAAACGTCCGGTTTTTGATGATTTTATCAATGGTGCAAAAGATGGGATGAAAACAGTTGCAGGGATTATGCCAACGCTGATCGGATTGATGACCGCGGTGGGAGTACTGCGCGCTTCGGGCTTTTTGGATTTTCTGGGGGAACTTTTGAAGAATCCTGCAAGCTGGCTTTGTCTTCCGGCACCGGTGGTACCTGTGATTTTGGTGCGATTGGTATCAAACTCCGCAGCGACAGGACTTGTGCTTGATATTTTTAAGGAATACGGTACAGATTCGTATGTTGGCATGCTGACCTCAATTTTAATGAGTTGTACAGAGACTGTGTTTTACTGCCTCAGTATCTATTTTGGCACTGTGAAAATCAAAAAAACAAGGTATACTATGGGAGGTGCTTTGGTGGCTACAGCGGCAGGAGTGGCAGCAAGCATTATTTTGAGCCGATTTTTGGCATAAAATCCAGTAATTAAACAGTTTTTTAAGAATTTCATAAGAATTCAGGTGGTTGCCTTAGGATTCATTATCATGTATAATCATGAGGAAGCTTTTATTGGCAGGAACGTATGAAAGGGATAGACGTGGATACTTACGGGACTCTTAACGAAGTATTGGTAAGATTGTTTCGCGATATTATGGACATAGAACAACAGGCCATTATTACGTCTGAGTTTAAGGACTTGACGAATAATGATATGCATGTTATAGAAGCCATTGGGATCGAAGAACCGAAGAATATGTCAACTATAGCAAAAGAGCTTTCTGTGACAGTCGGGACACTGACGATTGCGATGAACAGTCTGGTTAAGAAAGGCTATGTGACTCGTCAGAGAGGAAAAGAGGACCGCCGCGTTGTCTATATATTTCTTTCAGAAAAAGGAAGGGCTGCTTACGAGCATCATGCCAGATTCCATAAGGATATGATCGATGGCGTTATCGGTCAGCTGAGCGGAGATGAAGTAGAAGCTTTGATTAAAGCTCTGACCAAGTTAAATACCTGGTTTCGGAGCCTTGAGGAGAACTAGAAGGAGGCTATAATTAATCATGAAAAAATTCATCATGTGTTTTGTAGGAGCTATGCTGGTATTATCTTTGGCGGCATGTACACCAACTCCCGTAAAACAGTCAGAATCAGCAACAGAGCCTATGGTTGAGGCATCGACCGGCGGGGCCAGCGATAAAGTACCGGACCCGAACGTGGAACCGATGGAGATCATATCTGTATACAGTTCTAACGAAGATGCGACAGGATTAAATCAGGCGATGGATGCAGTAGATGAACTGACAGCGCAGTCGCTGGTTGATAAGCTGATTGAATATGGTGTTTTAGAAGAAGGGACTGAGGTCCTTAATTTTGACACAAAAGATGGCATCGGTACCCTTGATCTTTCAAAAGTACCATCCAGCGGGACATCAGGGGAATTATTAATGCTGACAGCCATTGGGAATACATTTACGGAAAATTTTGAACTGGACAAGCTGAAGCTTCTTGTGGATGGAAAGAATTATTCCAGCGGGCACATTGAGCATGGCGATAATGATTATCTGGAATACAACAGAGATTATAAAAAGCTGTAAAGAGGCAAGCAATAATTATTATCATATCGAAGATACTGGTTATGTGTGAAATTATAAAATAGTAATATGGCAGATAGATAAAGGTGCCGTTTAATCACTAAGTATATGTGATTAAGCGGCACCTTTATTCAGTACAAATTAAGGGCTGAATAAACATACTAAGAAATTAGAAAATGCATGCTCGATGAAATCGTCAGTTGGTCAAATGTTCAATAAATAGAGTTGGATAAGTGGCCAAATAAATACCCATTAAACTCATTTTCTGATTTTACTGATCCATCTGTTCCGCCAGCCACAACCGGAAATATGGCTGTATTATGCTGAATTGAGCCGGACCGATGTCGAGGAGAAAGGTGTGGAATGCTTTTAAATCAAACTGATCTTTCAAAATCTTTTCTGCTGTATTTCTCATTTCCATAATTTCCATGTATCCCACGTAATACTCCATATAGTTGGTAGGATTCTCCACCAGGCTGTAATAGATGGTATCTGCGACATCACTGTCACCGATATTATAAAATTTACTGAGATATTCTTTTACCTGTCCTTTGTCCCAGCCATCGTAATTAATGCAGATATCGAGCAGTGCATACAGGCCGAGAGAGATGGCGGCATTGTGGGCCAGAAGCTGCCCCATGCTCGGATCGAGTCCATTGTCGAGTGTGTAGGAATAATACTCTACATAGGTGGCCCAGCCTTCCGAATAGCTGGAGAAGGACAGAATCTTCCGAAGATCACAGGTGTTATTGCTGATAAAGTAAACATTTTGATATAGATGGCCTGGATAGCCTTCATGAGCCAGTGTCGGAAATAAATCTTCATTCTGAAACCTGGTGCCGCCGTTAATGTAAATGACGTTATCCTGGTAACGGTCCAGCGGGGGCACAAGGTAAAATGCAGGACTTAAGGAACCCTCCAGTGCTTTTGGAACGTATTTGACCTTATAGCTGCATTTGGGAAGCGCGGGGAAATCTTTGGAAATCTGCGCTTTTAAGGTCTCCAGAATTTCATCGGGCTTTGTATACTGGAATGCATAGGTATCCAGGGCATCGACCAGCTCGGGATGAGTCTGCACGATTTCTCCCAATGCCTTTAGATCAGAATTTAACTGTTTCTCAATTGCCTTCTGAAGCTTTACAACGCTGTCATAGGAGGTGGCCGTGTTGGATTTTACAAGATATTCAAAATATTCCTTTCCCTGTGGAAATTCACTCAATCCTTTTTCATTAGTCCCTGTTCCCATCAGCGAAGTGATCCCGTCAATGAGGTTCTTATAGGCGGGGATAAAATGTTCTTTTAATACCGCAAGGTTTTGCTCTTTATATGCAGCCTTTTCTTCCGGTGATGCATCGGTAAGAGCATCAACCCGTTCGTTAAAGGTCTCCGCCAGGAAACTGTGGTCCGGTTGAATTAAGTAGGCCTCACAGGACTGTAGAACATGGTCGGCGGCGGTGTCACACATGAAAAGTCCTGCCTCCGATTTTTCCTTCTCAAATTCCAGAATCTGTCCATAATATGTATCAATCGTGGACAGCAGGGCCAGGTAGTGCTCTACGTCCTCTTTACTGTAAAATGAGTATTCGGCCAAAAGGATAGGGAGCTGTGCCTGAATGCCGATCGTGCTGGTTAAGGGCTGTGCATAGAGTTCCAGGCCTTCCGAAGATAGTTCCGTCTCAAGATAAGAGGAGAGAATCTTGTAGGTGAGTTTCTGTTCCTTAGTCAGCTTTTTTATATCAATGGAGCCAAGCGCTTTCTTTAAATCCTGCATTTCACCGTAGTTTTTCTTCATGTTGCCCAGAGAAAATTCTCCAAAAGTATCAGGAACTTCTGTGATGCCGCGTGAAGCAGGATCAGCCAGCGTGTAATGAAGATCCAGGCCTGAATTCTTAAGTTCTTCTTTGAAAATGGTCTGAGTGAGGGCGTCAAATTGATTCTGGACGCTTACATTTTCCGATTTGTACTGTTCGTACTGGGCGGAAGACGTTTCAGACGGTGCTGGTGTCTTTGGTCCCGCACAGGCCGCCAGCATGGAGGCCGAGAGAAGAATGGCCAGCAGACGGCGGGCCTGTTTTACGTGTTTGTTTGTCATAATTATTCCTCCAATATTCACTATTATAATTATATGGAGAAAAAGAGAACTCATGAGTTAAAGTTTGACGAAAAACAACGTGTTTTTCAGTTTTATCGGGATTTCTAACCAGTTTCCCGCTTGACAAACCGGATGGAAACTATTACACTAAGAGTTACAAATCCAGTTTATATAGGAATGCAGAGAAAAGAAGAGTAAGAAGAGCGCTTCATGTGCAGAGACTCCCGGGAGCTGAAAAGGGAGCTTGAGGTCCTTCCCAACATGGTCTTGGAGCAGCAGAGCCGAAGTGGCGGTTACCGCCTTTAAGCTTTGACGGTCACACCCGTTATCGTGTCAGACTGTAATTCCCGTTTCAGACGGGAGCGCAGCCGAAGAGGTCCGTGTCGTGAGAGACGGATAAATTAAAGTGGTAACACGGGAAATATTCCGTCTTTAAGTGTCCTGAAAGGATATTTACAGGCGGTTTTTTATTTCACAGAAAAACAGGTCCTATGAAATAAAAACGCTTGCCGGACTCTTTATTCTTTTCAGTAATGAAATGCAGTTAGTTATAAAACGTACAGGAGGGAAAAACAATGTGTAAAGATTGTAAGAAAGAACCATATTATATTACCACTGCCATTGCCTATGCGTCGGGAAAACCGCACATTGGTAATACGTATGAGGCAGTGCTTGCGGATGCGATTGCCCGGTTTAAGAGAGCCGAAGGGTATGATGTATTTTTCCAGACAGGAACAGATGAGCACGGTCAGAAGATAGAGGAAAAGGCCGAGGCAGCAGGCGTAACACCACAGGAATTCGTAGATCATGCCGCGGGGCAGATCAAGACGATCTGGGATCTGATGAACACTTCCTATGATAAGTTTATTCGTACAACGGATAAGGATCATGAGGCCCAGGTACAGAAAATTTTCAAAAAGCTGTATGATCAGGGGGATATTTATAAAGGCTATTATGAGGGACTTTACTGTACTCCGTGTGAATCTTTTTTTACGGAATCCCAGTTGGTTGACGGCAAATGTCCGGACTGTGGCCGTGAAGTTAAGCCGGCGAAGGAAGAGGCATATTTCTTCCGTATGAGTAAGTACGCAGACCGCCTGATTAATCATATCAATGAGCATCCGGAGTTTATTCAGCCAGTATCCAGGAAGAATGAGATGATGAACAATTTCCTCCTTCCAGGACTTCAGGATCTTTGTGTATCCAGAACGACATTTAGCTGGGGAATTCCGGTGACCTTCGATCCGAAGCACGTAACCTATGTATGGCTTGACGCGCTGACTAACTACATCACTGGAATTGGATATGACTGTGATGGAAACAGCAGTGCACAGTTTGCGAAACTCTGGCCAGCAGACCTTCATCTGATTGGAAAGGATATCATTCGCTTCCATACTATTTACTGGCCGATCTTCTTAATGGCTCTTGACCTGCCGCTTCCGAAGCAGGTGTTTGGCCATCCGTGGCTGCTTCAGGGCGACGGCAAGATGAGTAAGTCCAAAGGAAATGTCCTCTATGCAGACACTCTGGTAGATTTCTTCGGCGTGGATGCCGTAAGGTATTTTGTCCTTCATGAGATGCCATTTGACAATGATGGAGTGATCTCCTGGGAGCTGATGGTAGAGCGCATGAATTCTGATCTGGCTAATATCCTTGGAAATCTGGTCAACCGTACAATTTCCATGTCCAATAAATACTTTGGCGGCGTGGTCAACAATGCAGGCGATACGGAGGCGGTAGACGACGATTTAAAGGCAGTCGTACTGGACGAAGTGAAAAAGGCCCGCGAAAAGATGGAGAAGCTTCGTGTGGCGGATGCCATTACGGAAATCTTTAACATATTCAGGAGAAGCAATAAATATATTGATGAGACGACACCCTGGGTTCTGGCGAAAGACGAAGCGAAAAAGGGCCGTTTAGAGACTGTGCTCTATAATCTGACAGAGGCCATTACCATTGGAGCATCTCTGCTGGAATCCTTTATGCCGGATACTTCCGCAAAGATTCTGGAGCAGCTTCATACTGAGAAACGCAGTCTGGAGCAGATGGATCAGTTTGGACTTTACCCATGTGGAAATCATGTGACGGATAAACCGGAAATCCTCTTTGCCCGTATGGATATCAAAGAGGTAATGGAGAAAGTAGAGGCCATGCAGGCTGCCTCGGCTGTCGGAACCGCACAGGAAGGCACTGGTGAAGAGACGGGAGCAGACGCACCTGAGGTTATCGATATTGAGGCAAAGCAGGAGATTACCTACGATGACTTTGCGAAGCTGCAGTTTCAGGTAGGTGAAATAATCGCTTGCGAGGCAGTGGCAAAGTCGAAGAAGCTTCTTTGTTCCCAGGTACGTATCGGAAGCCAGGTAAAGCAGATTGTGAGCGGAATTAAAGCGCACTATACTCCGGAAGAGATGGTAGGCAAGAAGGTTATGGTAGTCGTAAACTTAAAGCCTGCGAAGCTGGCGGGAGTACTTTCTGAGGGCATGCTTCTGTGCGCAGAGGACGCGGAAGGCAATTTATCCCTTATGGTACCGGAAAAAACGATGCCTGCGGGAGCAGAAATCTGTTAATAGAGTAGAAGGTTGGGGCTGGGTTCCGGGAATCCGGCCCCAGTCATCTATACTCCAAATCTTTGCGTACTCAGTACCTGCTATTCACGCCAGGATTTGGAGGACAGACTACTGGTTTTATGAAAGGAGTATGGATGGAGCAGACTTCAGCAAAATATGGAGCCGGCGAACGGTCAGGTGGAATTTCGGGAAATACACTTAAGATGGTTGCGATTGTTACCATGCTTATTGATCATATCGGAGCGGGAATTTTGGAACCATATCTCAATATGAACATGGTAGCGATGGAAGGAAATGAGTTGCTTGGCCGCCTCTATTACCTGGATATGGGGCTGCGCATCATTGGAAGAGCTGCCTTTCCGATTTTCTGCTTCCTGCTGGTGGAAGGATTTCTCCACACACATAATGTGAAAAAATACGGGAGCCGTCTGCTTCTGTTCGGTCTGATCTCTGAGATTCCATTTGATCTGGCATTCTTTGGTACCTGGTTTTATCCGGCATATCAGAACGTTTATATCACACTTTTTATTGGCCTGGTGGTCCTGGTTGGATACCGGCGCTGGGAGTATGACGCGGTTAAGAAAATGTTAGTGGTGGCGGCTGGATGTGCGGCGGCTTATCTGCTGAGATGCGATTATGATATCAGTGGTATACTGATGATTGTTATTCTATATGAATTCCGGAGAAATAAACGGTATCAGGTGCTTGCGGGCGGACTTATGGCGGCGCTGGAAAGCATCAGCTTTTTTGGAGCGGCAGTGCTGGCATTTATTCCAATCAGCATGTATAATGGTACGAGAGGCCGGATAAATTTAAAGTATTTTTTCTATTGGTTTTATCCGGTCCATATAATGGTATTATATCTGATTCAGCTCCTGGTTGTCAGGTGACAGGCTCGTTTTGTCAGCGCGGGCGGAACTAGTACTGCTCTGCATTAATTCCACAGTAATAGCACTCGCTATCCACGCCAGGAGCACGCCTGCAAAGCTAGACGTAGGGTCCACTACGCCGTCGCTTTGCAGACGCACACCTAACGCGGATATCAAGCACTATTACTGCGTTATTAATGCAAAGCAGTACTAGATTCAGAGATATGAGGGAAGAAAATGATGATATTTGATACACATGCTCATTATGACGATGAGCAGTTTGACGAGGACCGGGATGAACTCCTTGCTTCCATGCAGGAATGTGGAGTGGAAGCGGTTACTAATATTGGGGCCAGCCTTGCTACCTCGCAAAATACGATTGAACTGACAAAGAAGTATCCGTTTGTCTATGGAGCAATAGGCGTCCATCCCAATGAGGTCGACGAACTGAATGAGGATGGTATTGCCTGGCTGAAAGAAAATTCTGTTCTGCCGAAAATTGTGGCTGTCGGTGAGATTGGTCTCGATTATTACTGGGATGAGCCGGGGCGGGAGGTTCAGAAAAAGTGGTTCCTGCGTCAACTGGAGCTGGCTCGGGAAGTGAAGCTTCCAGTTGTGATTCACAGCCGCGATGCTGCGAAAGATACGCTGGATATTATGAAGTCATTTCATGCAGAGAATCTCGGCGGAGTGATTCACTGCTTCTCCTATACGAAGGAGATGGCGCGGGAATATTTAAATATGGGTTTCTATCTGGGAATCGGCGGAGTCGTAACCTTCAAAAACGCAAAGAAGCTGAAGGAAGTCGTGGAATATATGCCGATGGAGCAGATGGTTTTAGAGACAGACTGTCCCTATCTTTCGCCTGTTCCAAACCGTGGTAAACGCAACTCATCGCTGAATCTCCCGTATGTGGTGGAGGAAGTGGCCCGCTTAAAAGGGATATCGGCGGACGAGGTAATAGAAATCACAAACAGAAACGCGAAAACAATGTACAGGTTTTAATGGAGGGCGCGAATGGCGACACTGGGAAACCCCCAAAAGACGATAGAGATCATACAGAAATATGAATTTGCATTTCAGAAAAAATTCGGCCAGAATTTCCTGATCGATACCCATGTGCTGGAAAAGATTATAGCGGCTGCGGGTGTGACGGAGGACGACTGTGTGCTGGAGATTGGACCGGGAATCGGGACTATGACGCAGTATCTGGCGGAACATGCCAGAAGCGTTGTAGCGGTGGAGATCGATAAGAATCTGATTCCGATTCTTCAAGAGACACTGAAGGAGTATGAGAACATCACCATAATCAACGACGATATCTTAAAGGTTGACATAAATAAACTGACAGAGGAATATAATGGTGGACGGCCGATTAAGGTGGTTGCCAATCTTCCTTATTATATTACGACGCCAATTATTATGGGGCTCTTCGAAGGAGGAGTTCCCATCGACAATATTACCGTCATGGTTCAAAAAGAAGTGGCGGAACGTATGCAGGTAGGGCCGGGATCTAAGGACTACGGAGCATTGTCGCTGGCGGTGCAGTACTATGCTGACGCCTATATTGTGGCCAATGTGCCGCCTAACTGTTTTATCCCGAGACCGGGGGTTGGATCCGCAGTAATCAGGCTGACAAGGCATAGAGAACCACCGGTAGAAGTGGATGATCCGAAGCTGATGTTTAAGCTCATACGTGCGTCCTTTAATCAAAGGCGTAAAACGCTACAGAATGGGCTGAACAATTCGCCGGAACTGCCTTTTGCCAAAGATGAGATCGCAGATGCCATCGAGAGTCTGGGCGTCACTCCTCAGATACGCGGGGAGGCGCTGACACTGAAACAGTTTGCAGATTTAAGCAACTATTTTACACGTAACAGGGGGTAATATGTCAGATTCACTCATTACAAAAAAAGCGATTGCCGCGGCGCTGAAACAGGTTTGCAGGGAAAAGCCGTTTGATAAGATATCGATCGCGGATATTACCGCGGTATGCGGATTAAACCGTCAGACGTTTTATTATCATTTTCAGGATAAATATGAACTGCTCAGCTGGATCTATTATAACGAGAACTTTTCTAAAATCACAGAAGATATTACCTTCGATAACTGGGATCAGAAATTCCTGGAGATGCTTCGGATTATGGAAAAAGAAAAGCCGTTTTATGTAAACACACTGAAAGAACAGGAACACACCTTTGAGAGCTATTTATTTGAGATGGCCAAAGCCCTGTTTTTAGAGGCTATTGCCAGATTGGATGAGAATAATCATTTAAATGATGTAGAGCGGGAGTTTGATGCCGAGTTTTATGCGTATGGTATTTGCGGAGTTATCGTTTCCTGGACTCAGAGTGGAATGAGAATAAAACCAGAAGTTGTGGCGGAACACTTAAGGAGCCTGGCCAAGGATACAGAGCGGATCGGTTATATCCGAAGCCAGGGCACTGTTTAAGAAATCTTATTCATGATATAGCTGATGCATTCTTCCATTGAGGAAGTCTTGATCAGCTGGAGCAGCTCATCGTATTTCATACGGCACTCACACGGGGAAGTACTGAACTTGTTTAAAAGTTCCTCGATGTTGCGGGCCGTCCGTTCCGGTGATTTTTTACTGTTTTTTAAAAAATGGAAGAGCGCCGTTTTAAACACGGATTCTCTTAGATGTTCCTGCATGGTTGCATACATGACAATCCCCCCTGACTAATCTGACTCTGTAATTGAACGCTGTAATCTGACTATATTGTAAAAGATGAGAATCGATTTATCGATAGACAAAATAGAAAAAATGTCTGGTTTTGCGACACCGTATTGACGGTGTCGTTTTTTTTGACAATAAAAATTTCATGTATGGTGACAGGCCAGATGAAGTATGCTAATATTAGGCTATGAACAGTAACCGATTGACGAGGTAAGAAAGGAAACGGATATGAAGAAAAAAAATGGACTGGGAAAAGCGATTGTCTGGGGCGCGGCAGCAGCGGCGGCCGGTGTAGCGGCAAAAAAAGCGTATGATAATTCAAAAAAGAAACAGGAAGAGAAAGTAGATAACGTATCGGATCAGGTTATGGAGAACCGCAGCTATGAGGGAAAGAACGCCTATTTTGTTGGCGGCGGACTCGGAAGCATGGCAGGCGCGGCGTATTTAATCCGTGACTGTAAGTTCCCGGCAGAGCAGATCACAATCTATGAGGGAATGCATATTCTCGGCGGCAGCAATGATGGAATCGGTACTCCGGAAGGCGGATTTGTATGCCGCGGCGGCAGAATGTTAAACGAAGAGACGTATGAGAATTTCTGGGAGTTATTTGGCTCAATCCCATCACTCAATAATCCTGACAGAAGTGTGACAGAGGAGATATTGAATTTCGATCACGCTCATCCGACACATGCAAAGGCCCGGCTGGTGGATAAGGATGGAAACATTCTTGATGTGAGAAGCATGGGATTCACTCAGGAAGAGCGAATGGCCCTGCTGAAGCTGATGAACACACCGGAAGATAAACTGGATGATATGACAATCGAGCAGTGGTTTGCGGACATGCCTCATTTCTTTACTACGAATTTCTGGTATATGTGGCAAACGACCTTTGCTTTCCAGAAATGGAGCAGTCTGTTTGAATTCCGCCGTTATATGCGCCGGATGATTCTGGAGTTTTCGAGAATTGAGACGCTGGAAGGCGTGACGAGAACCCCATTAAACCAGTATGACAGTGTAATTAAGCCACTGGAAACATATTTGAGAGATAAGGGTGTTAATTTTATTGAAAACTGTACGGTGACAGATATTGATTTTGCAGACGGAGACGGAATTACTGCAAAAACACTGCATCTGGATGATAACGGAGAAGAGAAAACTGTTGAAATCCAAGCGGGTGATATCTGTATTATGACTAATGCGTGTATGACAGACAGTGCAACTCTGGGTGATCTCCATACACCTGCTCCGGAACCGGAATTAAAGCCTATTTCGGGTGAACTCTGGAGCAAGGTGACGATGAAAAAGCCAGGACTGGGAAATCCGGAACCGTTCTTTGGAGACGTACATGAGACAAACTGGGAGAGCTTTACTGTGACAAGCCGTGGTAATAAGCTGTTAAAAATGATCGAGGATTTAACCGGCAACGTACCGGGAAGCGGCGCCCTGATGACATTTAAAGACTCTAACTGGCTGATGAGCATAGTAATAGCAGCGCAGCCACACTTTATTAATCAGCCAATGGATGAGACGATATTCTGGGGTTATGGCCTGTATACGGATCATGTAGGCGATTATGTGAAGAAACCGATGAAGGACTGTACGGGGGAAGAAATGCTGACAGAACTTCTTCATCATCTGCATATGGAGGACCATATCGATGAGATCATGGCCGATGTGGTCAATGTTATTCCATGTATGATGCCTTATGTAGATGCCCAGTTCCAGCCGCGTAAGATGACCGACCGTCCGAACGTGGTACCGGAGGGCTCTACCAACTTCGCCATGATCAGTCAGTTCGTAGAGATTCCGGATGACATGGTATTTACAGAAGAGTATTCCGTGCGTGCAGCCAGAATCGCTGTATATACTTTGATGGATGTGGATAAGACGATCTGTCCTGTTACACCATATGTAAAGGATCCAAAGGTACTTTTAAAAGCAGTACAGACGGCATACCGATAATTGGAGGGAAAAGCCGGGGAGCAGAGAAATTAAGCTTCCCGGCTTTTTAATTGCTCTATTTATTAATATTTCCACGAATCTTCCAAAAAATGAAAGGATTTTACGGATTGCAAGAAAGTTAATTGTATGGTATGCTATAATCTGCGCTGTCTGTCACAGACAGACAAAGAGAAAAGATATGGAGGGAAAGTAACATGAAAAAAATGGCACTTGTATTAGCTGCTGTTCTGGCTTCCGGTATGATTCTGACCGCGTGCGGCGGATCCGGCAATGCGGCAAAGGAAACAACAGGTAATAATACATCGACCACAACCACGACAACCGGCGGACTTGATCTTGCAGTTCAGGTTGGACCTGATCCGGAGACTGTAGATCCGGCGTTAAACACGGCAATTGATGCATCTAATATCATTCTGCACGCATTTGAGACGCTTCTTACCTTTGATGAGAACAATGATATTGTTCCTGGACAGGCGGAATCCTTTGATGTGAGCGATGACGGACTTACTTATACATTCCATCTTCGTGATGGATTAAAGTGGAGCGATGGCTCCGATTTTACAGCGGAAGACTTTGTTTATTCATGGAAGCGTCTGGCCGATCCGATGACGGCGGCTCCGTATGCAGCAGACATGCTGTCTATGGTAAAAGGCTATGAAGAAGCTGCGGCCGGAGACATCGACGCTCTGGCAGTGTCCGCACCTGACGCAAAGACTCTGGTTGTAGAATTAGCCAGCCCTTGTGTTTACTTTGACAAAATCATCACTCACGCAAGCATGGCTCCTGTTAAAAAGGATGTTGTAGATGCTAATGGTGATCAGTGGGCTCTGGCTCCTGAGACCTATGTATCCAACGGACCGTTAAAGATGATCGAGTGGGTGCCAGGATCTCATATGACTTTTGCAAAAAATGAAAATTACTGGAATGCTGACAAAGTTACCTTAAATTCCTTAAAGTTCGTTCTGATGGAAGATTCCAATGCGGCTTACAGTGCTTATCAGACTGGCGAAGTACAGATGATTAAGGATATTCCAACTGAGGAGATTCCAAGTCTGCAGGATAGCCCGGATTACCATCTGGATCCTCGTCTTGCTACCTCTTATACGATCTTTAACACACAGAAGGCGCCATTTGATAATGCAAAAGTGCGTATGGCTCTGAGCCTTGCTGTTGACCGTGAGTATGTAGCTAATACACTGATGATCGGTACCGTTGCGCCGGCGACCAACTTCGTAGGCCCTGGCATCTCTGACGTAGAAGCTGGTTCCTCCTTTGAAGAAGTAACACGTGCGAATAACGGCGGGGATTTCTTTAATGTAAGTGATTATGAGGCTGATCTGGCAAAAGCGAAGGAACTCCTTGCTGAAGCAGGATATCCGAATGGAGAAGGCTTCCCGATCATTGAATATATGACCAATGATGCAGGTTATAATAAACCGGTTGCCGAATATTTACAGAGTGCCTGGAAAGACCTTGGTATAACAATGGACATTAAGATCGTAGAGTGGTCTACCTTCACACCAACTCGCCGTGCCGGTGATTTTGAAATCTGTCGTGGCGGCTGGGTATACGACTATGATGATCCTTCCAATATGCTGAACTTACTTGCGAGCACAAGCGGAAACAACGATGGAAAGTATTCCAATCCGGAAGTTGACAAGCTGCTTGAAGAAGCACGTTCTACTGCTGATAAGGCAGAACATTATGAGAAGCTTCATGCTGCAGAGAACCTGATCATGGAAGATGCAGCTGTTTCTCCGCTTGTTTATTCAAGTGATTTCTATCTGCAGAATCCGAAGTTAAAGGGAACATGGCATTCTCCATATGGTTACTGGTACTTCATGTACGCAACCATGGAAGAGTAATTGGAAATAATAGAAAATCAGAGATCTACAAAGAATTAAATATCTAAGAAATATCGGAAAGGGTTCCGCCACTTGTCAGACAATGTGGCGGGATCCTTTTTGACATACTGTATCAGTTGTTATTTTTTTAGTATTCTCATTAAATAGTTGAGATCCAGCAGGTTTACTGTTTCAAAATTACCATTATAAAACACACCCCAGTTATTGAATACACAAGGAAGTTCCTTTGCTTTTTGGAGCGTATCTACTTGAATAAAAGATACGGGAATCTTACTCTCTTCACAATGCTGCTTAATCATCTCGATGTTTTGATGAATATAGGGACATTGCAAATCATAATAAATGGTCAGCTCTTTACTTTCGATTCCAGGGGTTTTGACGTTTGGTGCAAATCTTGGAGTTGTCCCATCCAAAGAAAGAGCAAGCAGCTCGTATCCATTGTCGGTAGTGTCGACAACTTCGAAGCCGAATTTCTTTGCAAATGCCTGGTTGGAAAGCCAGGATTTTTGTTTTTTCGCCCCTAGCATGCAAATACCGGATTTTCCTTTTTCTTTGGCATCAGCCAGACAATATTCCATCAGAGCTTTCCCATATCCTTTTCCTTTGTAACTGCCAGTAACCCATAAGCAATAAAGATACAGATAGTTGTCCCCGTTTATAGGGACCCAGGCTGTTTCAAGAGGCGCATATTCGATAAAAACTGTAGCCTTTGCATCTAACTTTCTAAAAACATGACCTTCACTCAGCCGCTCTGAAAGCCATTGGCGCTTTGCCTCAACACCGGGATGGGATTTTTTACTGCGGATAATACAGCATAAATGCTCATTGGCAAGGTTCTCTGTCGTCAAGTTTATAAATTCAGTATCCATATGCAGCCTCGCTTTCAATAAACGGCTGTTATTTTCTTAGCCTTGCGGTATCTTACATTAGTTCAGGATTGTAATGGGCCCGCTCTCCGCCAATAAATTTAGGCCTGGTTCGCGCGCAGACAACGCGGGCGGCACCTACGTATTTGGTGGCGATGCGCACGGGTACCGCAACTGCTTTTAAATGCATGCCGATCAGAGTATCTCCGATATCAATGCCGGCGGCTGCCTGAATATGTTCCACTGCCACCGGATGCTGTAAAGTATGGTACGCCGCAGTGGCAAAGGAGCCGCCGGCCTTTAACTGAGGAACTACATTCACTGGTTCATATCCATAGCGTGCGGCAGCTTCTGCTTCCAGGATCAGAGCCCGGTTTAGGTGTTCGCAGCACTGGGCAGCTACGTCAATGCCGTGAGAAGACATGATCTGATAAATAGCGGTGTATACTGCTTCGCCGATCTCCTCACTGGAGTGAGAGCCGATGCGGTATTCTGCAATTTCACTGGAAGAACAACCGATAACGACAAGATCGTGTTCTTTTAAATGAGCGGCTTCCAATAATTCTGCAGCGGCGTCGGCCGCCTGCTTTCTGATGTCATCTAACATGGATTCCACACTTCCTTTTTGGTTTATCAATTATAATGCGGCGCGGATCGCAACAGCCATGTCTTCATACTCTTCATCAGTTAAATAAACCTTGTCTGGATTCATGGCAAATGTTCCGCCCCATTCATCCCCGCCACTGTATTTGGGCACGATGTGCATATGAAGATGGCAGCCAGTATCTCCGTAAGCACCATAGTTCACTTTGTCAGGATTAAATACCTTGTGTACAGCCTTGGAGACCTTGGCAACATCAGCAAAAAATGCGCTGCGTTCATCATCGCTGATATCGATCAATTCACTGACGTGTTCTTTATACGCGAGAATAACTCTGCCGCGTTTGCTCTGTTCCTTGAATAAATATAAAACGCCGGTTTCCATCTCGCAGACAGGATAACCAAATTTTGCGACCAGTTCTCCCTGTATACAGTATGCGCAATTTGGATCTTTCATAATATTAGTACCTTCTTTCTTTTATTATTTTTTATTCTGGATCTATTTTATCAAAATAGAGTGGGGATGGGAAGAGGGCAGAGTGTTAACTTTCTCAATATAGAGATTAAACAACAGGTCAAAGAAATAGCTTATGCCGTATCGGGTGTATACATTTTGAATGCCTTCGGTAATGCGGTCACTGGAATGAAATTTGTGACTGAGATAAATCACATTGTTATAGCAGGACTCAAATTTTTCGGAATGATTAAGGGTAATCAGCACTTTGAAGGCGTGGACGTTCTGCAGGTCGTAGAGCGTAGCTATGGCGTAATTGCCGGTGGTTGAGGTAACAATAACCAGGTCTTCAGGCTTTAGATTTTGCAGGAGAGCAGTATCAGGATAGGCATCTGTAACAATACGAATCAGTTTACCGATCGCAGCCAGTCCCTGCTGCAGTACCTTCGCTGGATAACTGGACAGATCCGCAGCCAGGATAACGACCTGTTCACTGTCGTGGATGCGTTTTACCAGCACATCGAGATTCTGGGCCAGGAACATCTCATTGATATCCTGCATCATATCATCCATGGAAATACGAAGAAACTGGTCGAATTCCGGATGGCAGGCATACTGAACAAAGGCATCCATGTGCTGTCGGGTAATTGGTGCATTCTGTTTCATGGCAGTAAAGCTTTCGTAGCCGATCAGTTTGGCAAATCGTTGAATACTGCTTCGGGAAACATAGCATTCCTCCGCCACATCATAGATACTCAGGTTTTTCAATTCATGAAAATGTTCCAGTAAATATCTTGCCAATACCAGGTTGGTATCATCATCTTCATTGGAATTTAGGACTGCCAATAAAGACGTCATCAAATTAAAATAACTTAAACTGAATTTGTTTTGGATTTTATCTGTATTCATAGCCAAATCATATCACAGGTTTTTTATTCTGTCATCGATATTCACAATAAATTCTTATTAGACTTTCCATAAATGCAGTGTTTTTCACAAATTGTGGATTCAAATGTTGAACCCCATCGATTTCGCTTCTTTGGTACACTGTTTGTATGAACCAAACGTAAAAAGCGAAAGACGAATTTTGAAAGGAGACATATTTTATGAAGTATTCAAAGAACCCGGTATTTCCAGAAGGATTCTTATGGGGAGCATCCAGCGCAGCATGGCAGGTAGAGGGGGCAACCACTGAAGATGGCCGTACTCCCGCGATTATTGATTTGAATTCCCAAACCAAGAAACCTTATGCAGATAACTCGGTAGCATCTGATCATTACCACCATTATAAAGAGGATGTAGCGTTGATGAGGGAGTGCGGTTTTACCAGTTACCGTTTTTCAATTTCCTGGTCCCGTGTAATTCCGGCGGCTGACCGTGAGGTGAATCCCATGGGAATCGCATTTTATAATAACCTGATTAATGAATTGCTGGAGGCAGGGATTACTCCGATTATCACATTGTATCACTACGATATGCCATGCTGGGTAGATGAAAAGTACGGTGGATGGCATAATCGGGCCATTATTGATGAATTCGATTACTATTGCCGTGTCTGTTTTGAGAACTTCGGGGACCGTGTAAAATACTGGCTTTCTATTAATGAACAGAATATGCAGATTGTCTATGGTGACTGGTTAGGTGTATCCAAGGGCTGCACAGACTGGTTTAAGGAAAAGTGGCAGATAAACCACATTATGAATTTGTGTCACTCCAAAGCCGTTGTCGCCTGCCATGAGCTGGTTAAAGATGGGAAAATCGGTCCAGTACCTGGATACGTGCCGATTTATCCTTATTCCTGCCGGCCGGAGGATCAGATAGGTGCCATGAATGCGGAGGAACTGACGCAGAAAATCTGGGATGACTTATATGTATTCCGTGAGTACAGCAGTTTTGTAAAAAATTACTGGAAGATTAATGATATCGATCCGGATATTCGTCCTGGAGATATGGAATTAATAGCACAGGCGAAAATCGATTTTATCGCGGTTAACTGCTATCGATCTGATGTGGGAATGGCCCCCGACGACAGCTATAAGCAGGAAATCGGTCTTAATAAATCCGGTATCAAGGGGGAATTCGTATATCCTAACTTGCCAGGTGAATATGCGCTGGCCAGAAATCCCTACGTAGAAGTGACGGATTGGGACTGGCATATTGATCCAGTATGCATGCGCTATTCATTGCGTTACCTGTGGGATCATTACCACCTGCCGATGGTTATAACGGAAGCGGGCTATGGTGCTCATGAAGAGCTGGGAGAAGATGGTAAGATTCATGATCAGGCCCGTATTGATTATCTTAGAGAGTATGTTTATAATGTAGGTCTGGCGATTCAGGATGGGGTAGAGGTATTCGGATTCAATCCATGGTCCTTTACCGATCTTCTCAGCACTGGAAACGGCATGGCAAAGCGTTATGGTCTGGTCTTTGTAAACAGGACCGACGATGACTTAAGGGATATGAAACGGATTAAAAAGGACTCGTTTGACTGGTATTCCGCATTGATACACTCTAACGGTCAGGAATGGGGAACGGATATGTCACAGTGGCGTAATTTTGCTAAAAATAAGGTAGAATAAACAAAAAGAGGGGGTACCAACATGGCTAAAAAGAATTATGCGGCAATCTGTAACTCGATCATCGCGGTGTGCGGTGGTGAAAATAATATCTCCCGCATTAGTCATTGTATGACTCGTTTGCGCGTACAGCTTTTAGATGGAAGCAAATTAAACAGAGAGGAAGCAGGAAAAATAGCCGGAGTTCTGAACCTGGTAGTACAAAATGGTGAATATCAGTTTGTCATCGGTCAGGATGTTCCGAATTTGTATGCAGAATTTATTAAACATGAGGGGCTTAAGACTGGCGGAGAAGTTACAGACGCCGCTGCATTAAAGCAAGATACGGAAGCGAAAAAGGGAAATGTAATGAATACCATTATGTCTTTTATTGGTGGAACCTTTTCTCCTGTTATTCCCGTGTTAATAGCTGGCGGTCTTACCGGGGCCGTATTGACGCTGCTGACCGCATTCTTTGGAGTATCCACAGAGTCGGGTACTTATGCAGTTATCTATGCGATTAACCAGGCGACATTTTATTTCCTGCCAGTCTTCATAGGCTTTTCCGCAGCAAACCGACTGAAGTCCAATGGCTTTCTAGGGGCCTTTCTGGGGGCAATACTGCTGTTCTCCACTATTAACAATGTAGAGGGGCTTAATTTCCTTGGTATTCCTATTCAGCAGATTAGTTATAATTCTACAGTATTTCCCGTTATATTGGGCGTGCTTTTTATGGCAGTCGTATACCGCTTCCTTTCTAAGGTGGTTCCCGTATATTTGCGAACTATTTTTGTACCGTTGATTACCATGCTGATCACAGTGCCTGTGACTTTAATTGTGTTAGGCCCTATTGGTAATCTGATGGGAACATGGCTGGCAAACGGTGTATTTGCCATCTATCGCGCGGCTCCGCCGATTGCTGTTATGATTATCGGTATAACGACGCCGTTGATGGTTTTCTTTGGTATGAATAATGCGACTTATCCTATTGTATTTGCTCTGTTGGCAGAGGTTGGATCTGATCCGCTGATCTGTACCGGCATGGCTCCGGCTAATGTTGCCGTAGGGGGAGCCTGTCTTGCGGCTGCGCTGATTGCAAAGGACATAAATGACAGAAGTGTGGCTACTGGCGCGGGGATTACTGCGCTGTGTGGAATTACTGAGCCAGGTGTCTACGGAGTGTTGTTTACTAAGAAGTATCCTTTAATCGGCGCCATGGTTGGAGGCGGAATCGGCGGACTATTGGCCGGATTGGTGGGGATGACCCAGTATGTAATCTCTACGCCAGGTTTTATCTCTATACCGGCATATATCAATCCAGATGGTACTTCAGCTAATTTGATATGGGCTATAGTAGTCATGGTCCTTGCAGTAACGGTTGCCTTTGGAGTTACTTATGTATTAGGCAAAAAAATGGAGAAATAGATTATGGACGATGAGGGCGACGGCTAAGAGGCTGGACATAAAAAAAACGGTATGCTATGATTGAGAAAATGTATGGAGTAAAGGGGCAGCCCCATGAATAAATTATTTACTATCGGCGAGATGGCGAAGCTGTTCGGTATTAATGCGAAAACGCTGCGTTATTACGATGAAATAGGATTGATCCGTCCGGAGCATACGGACCCCATGACAGGATACCGTTATTACTCTACCGGGCAGTTTGAGCGCCTTAATACAATTAAATATTTAAGAGCACTGGATATGCCGCTGGCTAAAATTATGCGTTTTTTTGAAAATAAGGATATCGGTCAGATGATGGAGATTCTGAAAGAGCAGCAGCAGGAGGTTCTTGTTAAACGCAGAGAATTGGAACGCATAGAGCACAAGATCAGTGAACGTCTCTCACAGCTCCATGATGCACTGTATACCATATATAACCAGGTGGAGGAGGTTACTCTGCCGGACAGAAAGCTGGCTATGCTGCGGACGGAAATTCCGGCCACGGATGATCTGGAATATTCTATCCGCCAGCTGGAACGGCAGACACAATTGGAGGCTGCCATGTTTTTGGGGAAGGTGGGCGTATCCATTTCAATGCGTCATGTGATGTCACATAAATTCGATGAGTTTTGCTCCATATTTGTTGTGCTGGAACCTGGAGATGTCTATGACGGAGAGGCAGTGGATATTCCGGGCGGAAGATACCTAACGCTTAGGTATTGTGGAACACATACGCAGTCATCAGTCTACTATGAAAAACTTTTGTCTGAAATGAAAGTGAGAGGCTATGAACTGGCCGGAAATTCTATTGAAATTACGTTAGTGGATGCGGGTATGACAAACGATACTACACGGTTTGTAACAGAGCTGCAGCTGCCCGTGACAGTTGGGCAAGAGTATGGCCTTAGGAATTAATATAAAAAGGAATATAGCTTTTATGGTAGAGCTGCCGGCCGGCAGCTCTGCTTTTCATATAAATTGTAGTGAATAAGAGATAGTATGCAAAGATAAATAAGAAATAAAAATAATGCAAATTACTATGGCTCCGTTTCTTTTGGTATGTCGCTGTTGTTACGGAGACTTTCTTTGTGTTTCTGAAAGGTCTTAATCATATCAAGGACATAATCCTGTTCTTCTTTTGAAAGTAAGGTAGATAAATGATAGATCTCGGCAAGAAGATGAGCACTTCTTTCCGCGTCTTTTTCTGATTCCATGGGGCCTTCACCCTGAAGAAGCCACGAACTGTTAATTCCCAGTTCGTAACAGATTCCCCGAATGACGAGCATTTGCGGTTCTGCTTTTTCGTGTTCAATGTTTGTGATGACACCGCGGGAGACACCAATTGCATCAGCAAGAGAATTCTGTGTATACCCTTTTGAACTGCGGGCCTGTTTGAGACGGGCACCTATTCCCATATGATACTCCATTCCGCGTAGGCGCTGCGCCATAATCGATAAGATGGTAGGACATACGCCAATCCGCCATTTAATTTAGATTAATAAAACATTTCATAAAATTCTGTGAATCCTGTACTTGGTGGTTTCGTTCAGACTTTATCTGTAATATGAATAATGTACAGTGCACTTTCCAACGATTCAAAAGAAACCTTAAACGGGAAATACATGTTACATGTCAGGCGCATGTGATTACGATTACTTTGAAGGTACAGGTTTAACACAAATAGGAAGCTTATTAACCATGGTAGTTTACGTATGCAGTAACACATGCGTTGAAAATACAATGTGAGTACCGTAACAGAGGTCAGTAACAGTAATTAATCATGTATAAACAATGTACTAAAAATCCTGATAACTAATCTTAACACGGCAAAAATGAATTGTCAAGACAAAAATGTATTGAAAAGACGGACGAACGTCTTGACAATGTGGTGGAAACATGATAGCATGTATTTATAAAACATAAAAAAGATTTATCAAGTCAAAAGCCAAAGGCGGAGGGTGTAGGATTGCAGTCCATAGAAAGAGATCAGGAGAAGAACCGTCCGGAATTAATCCTTGAAGAGTCTGGAAAGCTTTCTGTTAAAGAGCAGGAGTGTATTCTGGCAACAATAAGAGGAATGGTGTTTACCAGAAGTTGTTTTTTAAAAAATGGTGAGTATAAAGACGAAAAAGAATGAGTTTGTTTATTGTGAAAATAAATATTTGAGTTAGGTTGGAATTATTAAATTCAGCAATAGTTATGCCCAATTCTATGCCCATTTCTGAATAGTTTATAGAATTTAAGATCGAACAGTCTGTCATTATTTCATAAAACCCAATAAGGATAGAAGCTTTTATTCGTTATCTGGAGTTAATTTTTTCAGTCCATCCTGATGAGGGTGGTTTTTAATAAAATTATCGTTATTAACCATCAGCCCCTGCCGCTATAGCTTTTTGATAATATGTGCATGGTTTTTTATAATGCTGCGTTTTACCGATTATTTAATACGATTAATGTATTATGTTTGAATCATAGGGAAGAGATAATGACCTGGTCTTAAATATTCTGGTTTCACGCAGAAAAATACCTCCTAAGCAGACTTTGGTAATTTACCTTGTCGACTTAAGAGATATCATTTTACTGCAATGAGACTGTTCCGTGAAGACCGTTTATCTGGTGTTTGTCCTCTGCTTTCTACGACTCTTTCCAGCTTAAATACAGTCTCGCTATCACATCCTCAATAGGAGCTCTTCTGATTTCCACATCTTCGATTCCCTGAAATCCCGCAAGATTACCCAGAACCTCATGGATTCCCGTCTGGCTGCGATTAAACTCATATTCGTATATGCCCTCATTGGAAGAAAGCAGCTGCAGCCCCGGGATTGTGGGAGCGGTTAATGCTTTATCGGATGTTAAAGACTGCTTTTTAGAGCCTGGATTCTTCATGGTGACAACAATGCGTGAGCAGGCGCCGGCCGTATTTCTGAGCTTGTCAAAATTTCCGTCAAATGCAATCTGCCCCTTGTTGAGCAGAATAATCCGCTGCGCCATTTCCTCCAGATCATCCATGTCATGGCTTGTGACGACAATGGTGGTTCCGCATTCCCGGTTAATTTCCTTTAAAAAATGTATCATCTGCTGTTTGGCCAGCACGTCGAGGCCGAGAGTCGGCTCATCCAGAAATATGACGGAGGGGTCGTGTAGCAGCAGCATCCCAATGTCTGCCCGCATACGTTGGCCCAGGCTCAGTTCCCTGGCAAAGGTGCGCAGGATGTCTTCCAGATCGAGCAGTTCTGTCACCAGGGAAAGGTTCTTTTTATATATATCCTCCGGGATGCCCCACACCTCTTTTTTCCATTCAAAGCTGGTAATGATGGGATGATCCCACCACAGCTCTGTTCTCTGTCCAAACAGTACACCGATATGGCGCATCAGCTCAATTCTGTCAGTGACCGGGCTTAAGCCGGATACGGATACTGTGCCCTCAGAAGGACTCAAGATGCCGGAGAGAATCTTTATGGTCGTGCTCTTGCCGGCTCCGTTGGCCCCGGCGTAGGCGACAAACTCGCCTGGAGCCACTTCAAAGGAAAGATGTTCGAGAGCGGTGATGATGCGTTTCTGTGGGTGAAGCATATTTTTTAAGATATCCCGGGCGTGACCGCTTCTCTGCCATTGGGAGTATTGTTTTGTAACATTATCTATGACCAAAGCCGGAGTATCGTGGTGAACCATTGACTGCATAATATTTCATTCCTTTCTTAAATACATAAATTGTGAGTAGTGACAATGCAAACGCCGCTGTCGGTAGATAACATGCCTGCAGGAGCATGGGAAGGCCAAATTCGCCGTAGCCTGCCTTTAAAAGCAGCGCCGATGGAAACCAGGCCGCCAGTCCCACTGGGAGTACGGTCAGGAACAGCCGTCTTACTGAATGTCTCATCGTACCTAACGGATAAGTCTTTAGAGATGTAAATAAATCCTTGCCCACCTGGGCAATCTCCTCGGCTGCCGCGGGTGCGTAAAATGCGGCGCAGGACAGCAGGGTCATAAAGGAGATAATCAGAGCTGTAGCGCTTACTGCATAAATAAGCAGCAGCATAAGCCATGGCATCGTGACGGATATGGGCAGCCGGTCGACAGCATACGTGGTCAGTCCAATCCCGCATATAAGCATGCTGCTTCCTGAAAGCGGGGAGAATCCCTGGGCCAGCAGCTCCGCCCATATGGGAACTGGCTGTATCATGACGTGATCCAGTTGACCTCGCCCGATAATACGGCTTATCATGGCTGTATTATTTCCAATAAAAAACATCATATAAACTCCGTCAACGAGGGTGGAGAAGCCCATCATAAAGAGAATCTCCGCCTGATTCATACCGCCGAAGCCGCCGAATTTTTCGGACAGAAGGAATACGCCGGCGATGGTGCAGCAAGCGCATATAGTATCTGAAACGATCTGAAGCAGACAGTAGCGAGTGTCCCGAAGGAACCATAAAAGATCCATTTTTGTATATTGCCTGTAGAGGCGTAAAAGTATTTTTAAATTATCCACCAAAAGAGATCATCCTTTCTTTACTTTTCTTGAACACCCTGGCCGCGGCGATCCACAGAACGATATTCCAGACGAGCTGCAGCCCGATGGTACTTAAAGGAGCAGCGGCCGTTCCGGTATAGATCGTGAGCGGCGCATGGGCGATGGAGCCAAAGGGGAGGAAGGAAAAGACCTGATCCAGTCCCCAGGGAAACAGGGTGAAGGGGATCATTTCCCCCGACAGGAGGGAAAATGCCGCCTCTCGTATATTGTTTGCTACCCAGCAGCCATTTTTCAGGAACATGGCAAAGGCGGCAAATAATAAGTCCATGGCAAATCCAAGAGAAGCTGAAAGTCCCAGACTGATAAGCGCCAAAGCTCCGGATGCCAAATTCGCCGGTGCCGGATTCACGCCCAGAAACGGGGCGATAATCAGCAGAGGGAGGCCGAAAAACAGAAAATTCGGAATCCACCATCGTCCGATCGTCTCAGCGATAAAGCTTATGGGAACGGGAACCGGCCTGGTAAAACGTCCAATGACAGAACCTTCCCACAGCGAGGCGGTGGCCGGTGAAACAATATTTAATTCCTGATGCAATACGGTCGACATCAAAGTGTATGTCATCAGCTGATTTAACGCCATGCCGCCTAAATTAGCACCTTCCCGGTCCAGGGCGGTCCAGATAAAAATAAGCATGACAAACTGTACGGCAGAAACAAGGTATCCGCCTGTGATACACAGGATGCCGCCGTCAAAAATTTGTTTTGTACACATCAAAATAGTGGAGACAATGGCGCGGGGCCCGCAGCCATATCCGGCAAGAAATGTCCTAAATTTATTCATGATAAAACTACCTTTCTAAAAATGGAATAATAGAGCCCATTTTCCGAAAAGGGCAGATTTTTTATGTGACAGGAACATGATTCCATCACATAAAAATACCCAAAAGCGTAGACGCCTTCGGGTAAATAAATCATCATGAAAACCAGTTGTTAGGACAGCCGGAGAATCGATGAATTTGAAGGGTAGACGCTGCAGTTATCGTAAAAATGGGCGCACTGATACACGGAAGCGTCATTTTTATACGTAATGACAGCGACATTGTCAATATTTGACCATAATGCTGTAGCCTCGATTGTGATGCAATGCATAGCGTCCACCTCCTTTTTTCGAAATATTTGTTTCAGCATACCATGGAAGAGAGGGAGAGTCAAGAATAATTTGCTCGAGTTTCCGCAGTTTATAAACCAAATATGATAATGTCCTAAGTAACCACAAATGAAAATGTCCTCAAAT
>OCAS01000326.1_pt1 | contig 44529 bp, 48 predicted proteins | sample 1550751 | NCBI WGS metagenome assembly OCAS01 (sample SAMEA2580301, study PRJEB22360) | human gut metagenome | biome: human gut; feature: human-associated habitat; material: faeces | place: Denmark | collected 2008/2010
GTGGACGGGAGCCGCCGTCACATGGAATACAATTCCGGAGAAAACAGCGGAAAAAGCGGCAGGCGTTATTACAAAAGCGAATATATCCGGTGATCTGGTGACGGTTGATGTCAGTGAAGCGGTGACAGACGCTCTGGCGAAGGGAGAAACGGAAATATCCTTTGAGATCAGCTGCCCGACAGAGGCCAATGACAACATGATTGATTTCTACTCTACGAGAGCAGAAGGAAAGCAGGCGCCAAAGCTTGTCACACGCACCTCAAAAACGGACAAGCCAGTGGATCCGGAGTTTGTGGAATTGAGAGAAAAATGGCTGAATAACCTGTTAGGCGGCACCCTGGATACTGGAAATCAGGCTGTGGTGACGTACATAACAGGTCTGGATGAGAAGGCCGGAGAGTACTGGAGCTCCATGATTAAGAGCGATGACGCTTCCAGAACCAATCTCTGGAGCGATCTCGATATGAGCTATATAGCAGGGACGGGCGCAAAAGCAAAGGTGCATTCCGGAAATGTGGCTCAGACATTCTATCGCCTGAAGGACATGGCGATCGCGTGGGCGACGGAAGGATGCGTACTGTATCAAAACGATGAACTGAAAGAAGAGCTGATCCGGGCTCTCGATTTTATGAATGAAAACCATTACAGCAGCAGTGACGATAAGACACCGTTCTTTGGAAACTGGTGGCACTGGGAGATTGGCGGGCCGATTGCCTTTATGGATACGGCGTTGATTCTTTACGATGATCTTACCCTGAAGCAGATCACCAACTATGCGGCGGCAGTCAACCGGTTTACCAATGTATGTGACAAGCCGTCGGGATATCCCGGATCACCGGCGATGACGGGGGCCAACCTGATCGATAAAGGTATGGTAGTGGCTCAGGCAGGACTTCTGACGGATAACGGAAGCAAACTGGAGCATGTAAAAAATGCGTACAAGACCGTGTTTGAGTATGTGACTTCGGGAGACGGCTTCTACAAAGACGGTTCCTTTATTCAACATCAGGCGCTGGCCTATATGGGCGGATACGGTTCGCAGCTGTATGAAAAGCTGAGTATTCTGTTCAGCGTGTTTGCCGGATCGGAGTACGAGCTGACTTATGACGACGAAGCGGAGCAGCTCATCTTCGATATGGTATTTGATGGAATTGAACCGTTTATTTACAATGGATTGTGTATGGACATGATTTCAGGAAGAGATATAACGAGAAATACGTCCAATGACAGGCTGAGAGGGGCCAAAATCCTGGATGCAATGATGCTGATCGGGGATGCGATGCCAAAAGAGCAGCAGGAGCGCTTTAACAGCATGATCAAATATTATGTCGGCATTGACGAGGCGTATTATTATAGCCAGAGCAGCCATATCGCGTCCTTGATGAAGGCAAATCAGATCATGAATGACGGTTCCATTGAGCCGAGAAGCGAATACGTGCTTCATAAGCTGTTTGCCAGCATGGATAAGCTGGTGCATATAAGGCCGGATTACGGTTTTGCACTGTCGATGCACTCAGACAGAACATATGGACATGAACTGATCAATGATGAAGGAAAACGCACCTGGAACATTGCAGACGGCATGACCTACCTTTATAACGGGGATCAGGATCAATACGGAACCGGTTACTGGGCTACGGTGGATCCGAAGCGTCTGGCAGGAACAACGACAGAGTACGTCACGCGTCCAGACGGAGCAGGAGACCGCACCAGGAATATCTACAGCTGGGTTGGCGGCTCCAGCCTGGGAGATTACGGAACGGCCGGAATGCATTATAAAACACTGGGAAACAGTGGAAGCACAAGAAACGGTACGGATGCGAAAAAGTCCTGGTTCCTGTTTGACGATGAGATCGTTGCAGTCGGAAGCGGAATTACCTCTTCCACAGGAAATTATGTGGAAACAGTGATTGAAAACAGGAAATTAAAGGAAGATGGAAGCAACCAGGTCTTAATCGACGGTGAAGAACGTTCGATCAGAGACGACGGTGCTGAAAGCGCAGGAAAAGGAACAAAAATACCGGCGGCATCGTGGCTCTATCTGGAAGGAAATACCGATCATTCCGACATTGGTTATTACTTCCCTGGAAAAGCCGATATCATGGCTTTAAAAGAGAAGAGAACCGGAAACTGGAACACCCAGGGAACCACGGAAGGCGAAGAGACAAACCAGTTTGCGACTTTTTGGTTTGAGCACGGGAAGAAACCAACCGATGCGGATTACTCTTATGTCATTCTGCCGGGGAAGGAGGCGCAAGAAACGGAAAATTATGCGGCCAATCCTGATATTGAAGTCCTGGAATGCAGCGGGGACGCTCATGCAGTAAGAGAAAACTCACTGGGATTGACCGCTGTGAATTTCTGGAACAGCAAGGGAAAGACGGTGGAAGGGATCACCTCAAACAAGGCGGCTTCCGTGACCATGCAGGTAAGCGATGGACTGGTGTCGGTAGGCGTGTCAGACCCGACACAGGAAAATAACGGAACCATCGAAGTCTCAATCCCATACGCCGGAGGAGAGATTGTAGAAAAGGCCGCTAACGTAGAGGTGATTCAGAAGACACCATTTATTAAGCTGTCCGTAAAAACCGCAGGAACGACGGGAAAGACGAGCGAAGTGACTTTGAAAATCGCTGAAACGGATAAGCCTGAGCTTGTCGGGCTTGCCGAAGAGTTTGACAGAATTAAGGTGGCGCCTGGAACAAAATTTGCCGGAATAGCGCTTCCGGAGACCGTTAAGGCCTATGACAACGCGGGAAATACCCATATGCTGGGAATTACCTGGGAGAGAGGCGATTATCAAAAGGACGTTTACGGTGTGTATACACTGACCGGAATCTTACAGCTGACAGAGGGGCTTTTTAACACCGCAGGAATTACCGCATCGGTAGAGGTACAGGTGGGAGATGAAGCGGCGGCCGCGATGGATGACGTCTACGTTCAGGGCGGAACCGATGGAGATAAGAATTTCAGCGGCTCCTCCAGCCTGATTGTAAAATACGATACGGGCGCTCAGAGTTATACGAGAAAGTCCTTAATGAAGTTTGATCTGGAACATGTGCCCGGGGACGCGGAACATATTTATTTGTCATATGAATTAACTGGCATGCCAAGCGCTGATTTCGAGCTGCTTCATATCTACCGGGTGGAGAATGACTGGGAGGGAGCGACAGTAACCTTTAACAGCTTCCCGGAAAGAGTCGATGAAGAACCTGCTGCAGTTATGACAAAGAGCATGGCGTCGGAAAGTCTGATCCAACAGCTTGATGTGACCAAAGCTGTGCGTGATGCGATCCGCGCAGGGGAAGAAGAAATATCCTTTGAGATCAGTATCCCGACAGCAGCTTCAAACAATTATGTAGGAATCCACTCCTCCAGAACTGCAAAGGAGGGGGCGGTAAAACCGGCATTAACGTGGAAATCAGAGTATGAGCCGGAAAAAATAGTGAAAAAGAATCTCAGCTTCATCGTGAATCTGGCAAAGGAGATTCAAACAAGCGAGTTCAGTCATGTAGATGAAGCCAGATTAAAACAGCTTATCGCTGACGCAGAGCGCATACTTGCCGATGCAGATGCTTCTATGGAAGAAATTCACGAAATAGAGAGACTTTTGACACAGGAAATGGTAAAATACAGAAAGAATTAAGAGAGTTATGGCGGGTATGGGCTGAAAACAGCTCATACCCGAATGTGACGGCAGAAATGAGGAGCGGAGGAGATCATGAGGCGAATGGCGTTTCGATTAAAACTTGAGAAGCTTTCCTACCCCAATGCGGTGATGTGCATTTTATTGGGGCTTTTGATGGCGGGAGTGGTGGCATCGGGAATCTGGCTGTATAAAAAGGCGGATAAGCCTGTTATGCGGATCGGAAACTATGCGATCACCCGGGAACATCTGGCGCTGTACCAGGATGATCTCCGGGCAAAGGTCAGCTCCTATTTCTACCAGACCTATCAGCAGGACCCCAACGAAAAGGGATTCTGGGACAGCACGATTGGGGGGGAGACACCTTCCCAGGTTCTGCGGACAGAGGCGGTCAATGCGCTGTTTACGGATACGGTGGAGCGGATTGAGGCAGCCAAGTATGAAATCGAAGTGGACATCACTCTGGATGACATAAAAAAATCCCTGGACAGGGAAAATAAGAGGAGAGCGGAACCTGGACAGACTGCCTATGGGCCGGAAACATACGGTCTGATGGAATACATATCCAGGACGCAGATGGAAGTAAGGGATGCCCTGAAGGAAAAACTCCTGGAGACCAGGCTGAAGCCAACGAAAGAACAGCTTCAGGAGTTATATGAGCAGGCGGACGCCGCTTATTTGGATAAGGGCTGTAAAGCCAGGGTTGGTATCTATATGTATTATGGCATGAAGGTCGGTGAGTATCCTGAAGAATTACAGTCAGTATGGGCCTTTGTGAAGGAGGAACTGGAGAAAGGGACGCCCCCGGAGCTGATTACAGAGGCGGCCGGCCAAAGGTTTTCGACACCGATTGAATATGAAGAGGTGGAATATGATTCGAACCAGCTGCCGCGCGATAATGCAGAGCTGGCCTGGCTTGCGGAGCAGACCCGCGGCATGTCTGCGGGACAGTACAGCGATTGTCTGGATTACGGAGCTTCCCAGGGAATTTTGAAGGTGCTGGATAAGACAGACTATGGAAAAGCAAGCTTTGAGGAGGCCGAGACTCTTCTCACCAATCTGTGGATCAATGAAAATTATCCGAGATATCTGGATCAGTGCATGGATGCATACCAATAGGAAAAAGGCAGCCGCTAAAGAATATTCTGAAGCGGGCAAATGTTTATTTTAACCGTCTCATGTATCTCACGCACAGCATAATCAGCACTCCGGACAATGCGAAAATCATCTGCATCCCGGACACTTTAAATCCCCCGACTGAAAACTCCGGAAGGATCTTTAACAGGGACGCGCCAAGCAGCGTGGCGAAGAATCCGCATAAGCCTGCGTAGGAGGAGTTGGCGCTGACGTACGTGACCCGCTTGTCGGCCGGGGCGTACTGGTACTGAAGGCTGAAAACCGCGATGGCGATTCCGCCCCACGCGGCCCCGGAGAGAGCCTGAAGTATGGGCTGTAAAATCAGGCAGGTGGCCGGTGTCATAAACAGCCACGACGTATGTACAAGGCCCAGCAGGAGCATGGAGCAGCGCGCCGCGTGAAGCCAGGAGGTGGCGTCTGCCAGACGTCCCCAGAAACAGGCCGCCACGACACGGACGGAGGAAGCGATCAGCCCCAGGAAGGTGATATAGGTATAATCCAGCGAGAGGCCGGTAACCATGTACACGCTGAAAAATGGTCCGGCTACCTGCAGGGCCAGGTTCCAGAACATGTAAAGGCCGATGACCTTCCGGTACTCCCTGTCGAGGAGCGGGTCGATGACAGCGGCCTTTAAGCTGCGCCGGTGAGTCTCCTGCACCGGTTCCCGGATTGAGGAAAGGCACCAGAAATCCGTGAAGGCGGTGGAAAGTACAATAAGTCCGATGATATAATACCCCAGCAGGTCCTGATGCGCGCCTCTCATCCAGTCCAGAATACGGCCGCAGAGCAGGCTGAGTACCGTGGTAAATGCAAAGGCGAACGCGTCCTTCCGCCCCAGATAGGTTCCGCGGATATTTTCCGGAACCAGGGAGAGAAGCCAGCTGCCCGTACCGGTGCCGATAAACGCGCCGAAGAAATGGGCGACTACATAGATGGCCACGACCGCCGCCAGGCGGCCCGCATTATCTTCGACCACCAGAGGCACAAAAAAGACAGAGGAGAGCAGAAGCCTGTGGATCAGCGCGAAGCAGGCGATTAAAAATTTCTTCTGTCTTAAATTTTCCAGGACGACGGAAGAAAACATCTGCAGGGTGCATAAGAGCACCGGAATAGAACCGATGATTCCGTTTAAAGAATCGTCAGCGCCGAGATAGCCTGCGTAGCCGGACAGAAACGCCCCCGTTGTCAGGGTGACAACGCCGTTGGCGCAGCAGCCTTCGGCGATAAACAGCTTCCGGCCCCTGGAATAATCCGTTTCCGTCATGACAGCATCCCCGAAATAGGCCTGGGACACCATCTGCTTAATTTGTAGAACTGTAACCATAAGCCAATATTTGCGGCTGAATTGCCGCAACCCTCTTTTCATTTATAAAATTTTCTGGTATTCTTGTGTTGGTAAAGCGGGAAATTGACCGGTTTTTTCCGCGTTTATAAGAATTCTTATCTTTCTCTATCTTGCCAGTTTCCGTGGCATTATACAAGAGGAGAAAGGAGAGAATAACTGGAGGATTCCGACTATCGGAAAAGAGAAGGATGGAACATTTTCTGCATTTAAAAGCACTTTTGCCGGTACAGGCGTTAAATGCCGGCTATCTGGTGACAAAGGGACGGGGACGCCATGTGGAGCGTACCATGGATACATTTGAGATTATTTACGTCAATTCGGGGACTCTGGGGATATTCGAGGAGGACGTGGAGTACGATGTGGAAAAAGGGGAGGCGCTCATCCTGTTTCCGGGACGCCATCATGGGGGAACCAGGGATTTTGACGAGGACCTTACTTTTTACTGGCTCCATTTTACCATAGAGGAAGAGGCTCTCCGCATGGGCAGCGATATTATGGCCCTTCCGCAGCTGATACGTCTGGCGAAGCCGGAGGCGTTTGAGGAGCTGTTCCGGCGGTTTATCCGGAGGCAGAACGTATGCCGCGATGATAAGACATTTTTGAATCTGGTGCTTCTGGAGCTGCTGTGTGAGCTTTCCGACTCCCTCTCTCCGCTGGAGGTCAGCGGGCAGAAGGTTTATCTGGCCAACCAGGCGGCGCGGTATATCAGGGAGCACTGGAAAGAGCCGCTGTCCGCCTCGTTTCTCGCCGACAGGCTGGAATGCAGCCCGGATCATCTGGGCCGGGTCTATCACGCCGTGTACGGCAGAAACTTAACCGATGCCATCCACGAGGCCAGAATCAACCGGGCCTGCCGCCTGTTGATTGAAACGAGTTTGACGGGCAGTGAGATCGCCTACGAGTGCGGATACACGGATGTCGATTATTTCCGCCGGCTGTTCAAAAAATACATGGGAATCACGGCCAAAGAGTACCGGCAGGCGTACTGCCTGGTGCTGCCGGAGGATCGCGAGGGGAAATAAAAAGGCTGGCAGATGCGCCAGCCTTTTGCTGAATCCTTACAACAACTGAATCTTCTTCTGATAGATCCTGCGGAATAAAAGGGTCGTAAGTACGACGGATATGATTTCCGCCAGCGGGAACGCGTACCAGACTGCGTGAAGGCCGAACACCGAAGCGAAGAGCCAGGCGGCGGGAAGTATGCATACCAGCTGCCTGGCGGCTGAGGTGATCAGGCTGTAGACGCCGTTGCCGAGCGCCTGGAACACGGAGCCGATCACGATGCAGTACCCCGCGAACAGGAAGCTTAAGCTGATGATGCGGAGTGCCGGAACGCCGATTCCCATCATATGCTCCGAAGCGTCAAACAGATACAGAAGCTGCTCCGGGAAAATCTGGAATATGGCAAGCCCGGCCAGCATGATGGCGACCGCCGCAGTCACGCTGGAGCGGATGGGCTTCATGAGACGGGCTTTTCCCGCGGCGCATATGCGCCGGGCGACGATCGGCACCATCGCGTTATTTAAGCCGAATACAGGCATGAAGATGAAGCTCTGAAGCTTGAAATAGATTCCGAATACGGATACCGCCGTCTCAGAGAAGAGCAGCAGGATCTTATTGACACCGAAGGTCATGACCGAGCTGATGGACTGCATAATGATGGAAGGCAGCCCAACTCTGTAGATTTCAGCGATAATCGCTGTGTCCGGACGGAAACGGCGCATATTCAGATTCACGTCGCTGTTTTTCCTGATGTTGAAATAGAGCAGCAGGAGCATGGCGATAATCTGGCCGATTACCGTAGCCACCGCGGCGCCCAGAATCCCCATTCGGGGAAATCCGAACAGCCCGAAGATGAGAATCGGGTCCAGAATGATGTTGATGATGGCTCCAAGTCCCTGCGTAATCATATTATAGATTGTCCGCCCGGTGGACTGCATGATCCGCTCCAGCGCAATCTCTAAAAAGATCCCAAAGGAAAAAATGGAGCAGACGGATAAGTAAATGGTACCCTGTTCGATGATCTCCGGGTTCGAGGTCTGAACCGTAAAATACATCCTGGCAAAGAAGAGGCCGAAGACAGCGAACAGCAGATAGCTTAAAAAGAACACAAAGATCCCATTGACGGCCGCCAGGTTGGCGGTTTCCTGGTTCTTTTCTCCCAGAGAGCGGGACAGAAGCGCATTGACTCCGACTCCGGTGCCGACGGACACCGCGATAATTAAGTTCTGCACCGGAAATGCCAGCGATACGGCCGCCAGCGCGGTCTCTCCGATCTGAGCCACAAAGATGCTGTCGACGATGTTGTATAAGGCCTGAACCAGCATGGAAAGTATCATGGGCAGAGACATGGAGAACAGCAGGCGGTTGACGGGCATGACACCCATTTTGTTTTCAGCCGGCGCCTCGGAGATGGTAATATTTGACATGTAAAATCCCCCTATCTTACGTAGTAAACGTGCAGATAATTGTAACCTTTTCGACAATAAAAGTCAACAAGCCCCGATTCTTTTGTGAAAAATAGGTATTGCAAAGAGAAAACCGGTGTGCTATCATAAATGAAATTCATCGTAGTGAAGTGGTGAATTGTTTATAAGACCAAAGGCTGAGAAAGAGACTCTGACTTAAGAAACTTGACAGGAAGAGGGCGTCACCGACTGAGAGCGCCGTCATGAGGGACTGAGTTAAGGGAACACTCCGGAGCCGACATCCCGAAGCGGCCGGAAGCATTCCGGTGTCAGGAGTAGGTATGTCCGTGACACGCGTTAAGTGAAAGAGTGGAGATAGCAAGCAAAGTATCTCAATGCGGGTGGTACCGCGGGATCTTATCATAGAGAGCCCCGTCCCGGAATATGTAACTGTATTCCGGGGCGGGGCTTTTCTTTTCGCGAAGGCAGAGCATTTGAAAGGTTCCTGCGGACTGGTCAGCCAGGTTGAACAGGCACCCCTCTCCCGGAATCCAACCATTAGCAGCTATGGTAAGGAGAGTGCAGACATGGAATTTATCAAAGGTATCCAAAAGAAAGAAACAACAGAACTGGCCGATTTACTCACCGGTGCTTACACCGGAAAGACCGTAGCCGTAAGCGGGGCGGTCCACACCATTCGCGACATGGGAGAAGTGAGCTTTATCATTTTGAGAAAAGCAGAAGGCTTAATCCAGTGTGTCCGCGAGCGGTCCCCCGAGGGCGCGGCGCAGCCGTCCGCCGATGATTTAAAAGAAGAATCCACCGTCATCGTCACCGGCACCGTGTCGCCGGAGCCGCGTGCTCCCCACGGCCTGGAAATCCGCGTGTCGGAGATTCGGGTTCTCTCGGTTCCGGCCGAGGTTCTTCCCATCGCCGTCAGCAAGTGGAAGCTGAACACTTCCCTGGAGACGAAGCTTGCCCTTCGCCCCATCACGCTGAGAAACCCCATGGAACGGGCGAAATTCCGCATTCAGGAAGGCATCGTCAGAGGCTTCCGGGATTTCCTTCATTCCCAGCATTTTACGGAAATCCGAACGCCGAAGATCGTGGCCCGCGGCGCAGAAGGCGGCTCCAATGTGTTCCGGCTGGATTACTTTAACAAGAAGGCAGAGCTGGGACAGAGCCCGCAGTTTTACAAGCAGACCATGGTGGGTGTCTATGACCGGGTATTCGAGGCGGCTCCGGTGTTCCGCGCCGAGAAGCACAACACCACCCGTCATTTAAACGAGTACACCAGTTTAGATTTTGAGATGGGGTATATCGACGGCTTTGAAGATGTGATGGCCATGGAGACCGCCATGCTTCAATATGTGATGAAGCTTCTTTCTGAGGAATATGAGAAGGAACTCCTGATGTTAAATGTTACACTTCCGGACGTATCAAAGATTCCCGCTGTAACCTTTAAACGGGCCAAGGAACTCGTTTCAGAGAAATACAGCCGTCCGTTCCGCAACCCCTACGATTTAGAGCCGGAGGAAGAGAATCTGATCGGCCGGTATTTTAAAGAGGAGTTCGGCAGCGATTTTGTATTCGTCACACATTACCCGTCAAAGAAGCGGCCGTTTTACGCCATGGACGATCCCCGGGATCCGAAGTATACGCTGAGCTTCGACCTGCTGTTCCGTGGTCTGGAGATCACCACTGGCGGCCAGAGAATCCACGATTACGATGCCATCATAAAGAAGATGGAAGCGAGGGGCATGGACCCGGAGGAGCTGGCATCCTACCTGATGATATTCAAATACGGTATGCCGCCTCACGGAGGTCTCGGAATCGGTCTGGAGAGACTGACCATGCGGCTGTTAAACGAGCAGAATGTCCGTGAAACGACGATGTTTCCGCGCGACGTGACCAGACTGGAGCCATAGAAACGGAGGAAAGAACCATGGCAGATATGACAGAAAAGACTTCAAAAGCCGGCCCCATTCACGCTCGTCCGGCGGTAAGTGATGAGATGATCGAATACGTGGGAATTCTGGCAAAGCTTGAGCTGTCCGGGGCAGAAAAAGAGGAAGCCAAAAAGGACATGGAGCGCATGCTTGCCTATATCGACAAGCTGAACGAACTGGATACAGAGGGCGTAGAACCCATGACTCACCGATTCCCCCTGACCAATGTATTCCGGGAGGATATACCGGGAGAAGAAAGCCTTCCTCATACTGGTTTAGCGGAGCGCGAGCTCATCAACAGGGAATCCATCCTGAAAAATGCACCAGAGCAGAAAAACGGTGCGTTTAAGGTTCCTAAAACAGTGGAATAAGGAGGAGATCCCATGAAAGAAAAAGAGATATTATCACTGACTGCGGTTCAGCTGGGAAAGAAGATAAAAGAGAGAGAAGTAACGTGCAGAGAGGCGCTGGAGGCCGTCTTTGCCCAGATAAGAAGGCGGGAGCCGGAGCTTAACTGCTACGTAATGCTGGAAGAGGAAAAGGCGTTTAAGCAGGCGGAGGAGGTACAGAGGGGGATCGACGAAGGCACCCTTACCGGACCGCTGGCCGGGGTCCCGGTCGCAGTAAAAGACAATATGTGCATCGAAGGCATGCGCACCACCTGCAGCTCGAAGATTCTTGAAAACTTCGTGCCTGCCTATACGGCGGAGGCGGTAGAACGCTTAAGGAAGGCGGGGGCCGTAATCATCGGCAAGACGAACATGGACGAATTTGCCATGGGCAGTACGACGGAGACGTCCGCCTTCGGAGTCACGAGAAACCCCTGGAACCCGGATCATGTGCCAGGCGGTTCGTCAGGCGGTTCCTGCGCCGCGGTTGCGGCAAATGAATGCTTTTATGCGCTTGGTTCCGATACGGGCGGGTCCATACGGCAGCCCAGCTCATTCTGCGGGGTGACTGGTTTAAAGCCAACCTACGGAACCGTTTCCCGGTACGGTCTCATTGCCTACGGATCATCTCTGGATCAGATCGGTCCGGTGGCGAAGGATGTGACGGACTGTGCGGTGATCCTTGAAACGCTGGCAGGCCATGATACAAAAGACAGCACCTCCATGGACCGCGGGGAGTATGACTGGTCAGGCCGTCACGACAGCTCCGGCGAAGTGCAGGAGAGTACCCGCTTCACGTCGGCTCTGGTGGACGACGTGAAAGGAATGAGAATCGGAATTCCGAGGGATTATATGGGAGACGGCCTCGATCCGGAGGTAAAGGAGGCTATCTTAAAAGCCGCGGCGGTATTGAAAGAAAAGGGCGCCGTCGTGGAGGAATTCGATCTTGGCATGGTGGAATACGCCATTCCTGCCTATTACGTGATCGCATCCGCGGAAGCCAGCTCCAACTTATCGCGTTTTGACGGCGTAAAATACGGCTTTCGGGCAAAGGAGTATGAAGGGCTTCACGATATGTATAAAAAGAGCCGTTCCCAGGGCTTCGGGCCGGAGGTGAAACGCCGTATCATGCTGGGATCCTTCGTCTTGAGCTCCGGCTACTACGATGCCTACTATCTGAAGGCTCTCCGGGCGAAGGCGCTGATCAAAGAAGCATTTGACCGTGCGTTCGAGAGCTACGATGTGATACTGGGACCCGCGTCGCCGGTTACGGCGCCGAAACTGGGAGAGAGCTTAAGCGATCCCCTGAAAATGTACCTCGGCGACATCTATACGATCTCCGTCAACCTGGCAGGGCTTCCGGGGCTTTCCGTTCCCTGCGGGACAGATTCCAAAGGCCTTCCGATTGGCCTGCAGCTAATCGGAGACTGCTTTAAGGAGAAACAGATTATCCGCGCGGGGTATGCGTTTGAGAGGAGCCGTCAGCAGGAAAGGAGGCAGAGCAGATGAGCAGACAGTATGAGACAGTCATCGGACTGGAGGTCCATGTGGAGCTTGCCACGAAAACGAAGATTTTCTGTTCCTGCTCCACGGAGTTTGGCGGAGCGCCCAATACCCACACCTGTCCGGTCTGCACCGGAATGCCGGGTTCGCTTCCCGTCCTCAACAGGCAGGTGGTGGAATACGCTCTGGCGGTGGGGCTGGCAGTGAACTGTGAAATCAATCAGTACTGCCGGTTTGACCGGAAAAACTATTTTTACCCCGACAATCCTCAGAACTACCAGATATCCCAGCTCTACCTCCCTATCTGCCACGACGGTTTCGTGGAAATCGAGACAGCAGCCGGTAAGAAGAAGGTGGGGATTCACGAGATCCACATGGAGGAGGACGCGGGAAAGCTGATCCATGATGAATGGGAAGACTGTTCCCTGGTGGATTATAACAGAAGCGGCGTTCCGCTCATTGAGATCGTCTCCGAGCCGGATATGCGAAGCGCCGATGAAGTGATCGCGTATCTGGAGAAGCTGCGGCTGATCATCCAGTATCTCGGAGCGTCGGACTGCAAGCTTCAGGAAGGCTCTATGCGGGCGGATGTGAACCTGTCCGTCCGGGAAGCGGGAGCATTGGAGTTTGGTACCAGGACAGAGATGAAGAACTTAAACTCCTTCAAGGCCATTGCCAGAGCGATCGAGGGCGAGAGGAAGCGCCAGATCGAGCTTCTGGAGGATGGGAAGAAGGTGGTCCAGGAGACGCGGCGCTGGGATGATAATAAGGAAAGCTCCCGTGCCATGCGTTCCAAAGAGGACGCCAAAGATTACCGATATTTCCCGGATCCCGATCTGCCGCCGGTGACCATAAGCGACGCCTGGATTCAGGAGATAAAGGACCGCCAGCCGGAGCTAAAGACCGAGAAGATGGCAAGATACCAGGAAGAGTACGGCCTTTCCGCGTATGACGCGGATATCATCACGGAGGCGAAGCACATGGCGGATATTTTCGAAGCCACTGTTTCCCTGTGCGGAAAGCCGAAAGAAGCGGCTAACTGGCTGATGGTCGAGGCCATGAGGCTGTTGAAGGAAGAGGCCCAGGAACCGGAGGCCATAAGATTTTCACCGGAAAATCTTGCAAAATTAATTGTTTTGGTGGATAATGGTACTATTAACCGCACGGTAGCGAAGGAAGTATTTGAAAAAATATTCGCTGAAGATATCGATCCCGAGGCCTACGTAGAAGAAAACGGGCTTAAGGTAGTAAATGACGAGGGAGCGCTCCGCGCCGTGATCCGGGAGGTTATAGCAGCAAATCCACAGTCTGTGACAGATTACCATAATGGGAAAGAGAGAGCCAGAGGCTTTCTGGTAGGACAGACGATGCGGGCGATGAAAGGGAAAGCTGACCCCGCCATGGTAAACAGGGTATTAGAGGAACTGCTGTAACCCGGGCAGATGCCGCCATGGGAGGCAAAAACCCGGAAACGAATGAAGGAGATAATATGAGGAGGAAGAAGAAAGCGATGAAACCGTATGCAGAGATGACGAAGGAAGAGTTACAGGAACTTAGAAAGCAGCTTTCCACCAAGTACAGGGAGTATCAGGGCAAGGATTTACGCCTCGATATGTCCAGAGGAAAGCCAAGTGTGGATCAGCTGGACTTATCCATGGGAATGATGGATGTCTTAAGCAGCGATGACGATTTAACGTGTGAAGACGGTACAGACTGCCGCAACTACGGCGTGCTCGACGGCATCAAGGAAGCGAAAGAACTGCTCGGCGACATGATGGAGGTTCATCCGGACCAGATCATCATCTACGGCAACTCCAGCTTGAATGTCATGTATGACACGGTTTCACGTTCCATGACCCAGGGCGTGATGGGTAACACACCATGGTGCAAATTAGACAAAGTAAAATTCCTCTGCCCGGTTCCGGGATACGACAGACACTTTGCCATTACGGAATATTTTGGTATCGAGATGATCAATGTCCCCATGACGCCAACAGGCCCGGATATGGATATCGTGGAAGAACTGATTGCAAATGACGACTCCATCAAGGGAATCTGGTGTGTGCCGAAGTACTCCAATCCACAGGGTATCTCCTACTCCGACGAGACTGTACGCCGCTTTGCAAGATTAAAACCGGCTGCTCCCGATTTCAGAATCTACTGGGATAATGCCTATACGATCCATCATTTATACGACCACGACCAGGATCATTTAATCGAAATTCTGGCAGAATGCAAGAGAGCGGGAAATCCGGACCTGGTTTACAAGTTCGCTTCTACCTCCAAAGTAAGCTTCCCGGGTTCCGGTATCGCGGCCATCGCCTGCAGCCAGAACAACCTGGTAGACATCAAGAAGCAGTTAAAGATCCAGACCATCGGCCATGACAAGGTAAACCAGCTGCGTCACGTGCGCTTCTTCGGAGATATCCACGGCATGGTGGAGCACATGAGAAAGCATGCAGACATCATGAGACCGAAGTTCGAAGCCGTAATCGAGATTCTGGAGAGAGAACTGGGCGGCCTTGGAATCGGTTCCTGGACCAGTCCGAAGGGCGGATACTTCATCTCCTTCGATTCTCTGGACGGATGTGCGAAATCCATCGTTGGCAGATGTAAAAAAGCAGGTCTCATCATGACCGGCGCCGGCGCTACCTATCCATATGGAAAGGACCCGCACGACAGCAACATCCGTATCGCACCTTCCTATCCGCCGTTATCTGACCTGATTCTGGCAATGGAATTATTCGCACTCTGTGTGAAGATTGTGAGCATTGATAAGCTGCTGGCTGAGATGAACTGAGGATCGAATTATATGAATAGATAGAAACAGAAAAGTAAGGTGCAGAAATATAAGTATTCTGTGCCTTATTTTTTTGATACCTGGTTTGCATTCTATAATACGATATGCGGCTTTATTTTTGTCGGTGTATGCTGCCGGCAAAGTCATGAATCACAGCCTCAACACACGATGATTAAAACAGTCGAAGTAAAAATGGAGCCGAATTTTATGAAATTTACAAAAATGCTGATGCACTACATAACAAAATACTTTCTGGGTTTTCTGATTGTTTTCCTGAGCAGTATTCTGGTGGCCTTCGTAGCCAGCCGCAGTATTGAGGACTACATAATTGAAAAAGGGGAGATGAAGAACCAGGAGGGAATCAACGGTATTTATGAGATGGTTAATAAAATGGAGCTGATCAATGAAATGATGGCGAAGAATCAGACCTTCAGCACTATTGTCTACCAGCAGGGGAAGATTCCAAAGGAGGATGTGCTCAAGCTAAAGGAGGCCAATAAAATGTTCAGTGAGATTGGCTTTGTGGCGGATTACACCCCCTACGTATTTATGCTGTTCAAAAAGAATGACCTGTACTTATCCACCAGCCAGTGCAGCTTCAATTTCCAGGACTACTACAATAAATTTCTCCGGATCCAGCGGGAAGGCGCGGACTTTTCTGACTCTGATGCCGTGCGTGACGAACTGTTTGGCCGGTATGCGAAACACAGCCAGTTCGTCCGCCTGGATCAGATAAGGTTCATCTATAATGAGAAGGAGCGAAAGCTTCAGGACGCGATCCTCTACTTAACGAGCAGTGAACTTACGCGGCTGAACCCGCAGTACCTGTCGTGCTTTGTCATTGACAGAGACTATCTGATTAAAAGCATTATGATGCCGGAGCTGGAGAAGGATGGATTCCTCTATATTCAGGATTCCAGGACCGGGGATGTCCTGCTGGAGTATGGGAATGTCCCGGAGGGGATCGGCGCGTATGAGAATGGACAGGTCGTCGGGGACGGGGGCAGTTACCGTCTGATTGTGAAGCAGCAGGATGACCTTCAGTGGAAGATCGTTACCGGGATTCCCATGGCATTTATTGATAGCCAGATCTGGCCGGTGAGCAGACTCCTGATCATCTATCTCTGCATCGGTCTGCTGCTGGTAATCGGGCTGACTGCATTTTACAGCTACCAGCAGTATTCCGGCATGAAACGGGTTTTGTTTGCCCTCCCTGCGGAAAATGGAGTGGAGAGCAGCAAAAAGAGGTTTGACGAGTACGGGATTCTGACAGACAATATACTGGCTCTTAAGAAGAACGGCAATGAGTACCGCGCGAAGATGGAGGAGCTGGCGAAGCAGAATGAAGCCATGATGCTGGAGCATCTGATCGTTATGGGAATCTGGCTTCCCGAGGAACGGCGGGTATTTGAGAAGTGCTTTGAGAAGGTGCCGGAATTCTTTTGCGTGGCCGTGGTGCGCCTTCAGCAGAAGGAATACGGAAATTCAGATATCATAACACTTGCCATGGTGGAGTACTTAAAAAAGCATTATCCCGGGAAATTTACGAATGTATACAGCGGTCTGACCGACGAGCTGTTCCTTTTTGAACTGAAACCGGAACAGGAGGCCAATGTTTCCGGCATCAAGAAGCTCTTTGAGGAGGTGGCCGTCATGGTTACCGCCGCGTACGACGTGATTCTTCATGTTGGGATCAGCGCCATCGGAACAGACCTTGCCAATGTGAACAAATGTTATGAGCAGGCCCGCCAGGTCGTTCGGGCACAGTATGCCTGCAGCAATGAAAATGTAGTAAAGACGTACGATATCTCTGCCAACGCTCTCTACGAAAATCCGGTCAATATGGATTTTTTGAATCATTTTTATACTCTTCTCATATGCGGGCAGCAGGAGGAAATCTGCACCCAGCTGGATAAGGTGGAGAGCTATTACAGCAGGATGCCTTACTTATATGAGGCACAGAAGGAACAGATTTTCTATTCGATCCGGAATATCCTGTATTCGGCCTGGCTCCATCTGGACGGAGAGACGGATTCCAGGGAGAATTTTCCGGTCTTCCAGAAGAATCTAAAGTGCGGGGAAATGATGGAGATGCTGCGGAGAAGTTCTGACGAACTCTGTGACTTCATCAGCCAGACAAAGAAAAGTAAGAACGAGGGGCTGAAGGAGAAGATTACCCAGTACTTAAACAGTCATTACGAGGAGGCCGGTCTCTCGGCCTACCGGGCCAGCAGTGAGATCGGAATTTCCGAAAAGTATTTATCCCAGTTTCTGAAGGAACAGACCGGTGAGACCTTTTCCTCGTACCTCCTGCGGCTGCGGATTGAGAAGGCGAAGGAACTTTTGGCGACGACGGACTACAGCAACGATAAGATCGCCCAGATGACCGGTTTCGGTGCGGTCAATACATTTTATCGGAATTTCAGCAAACAGGTGGGCGTCACACCGAAGGTGTATAAGGAAAACTGTGAGACCCGGTAAGGGACTCTTATGTCAGATCATAAAAGGGACAGCCTGAAGGAATTTTATCAGCGCTGTCCCTTATGTTGTTTTGACGGTACACTCTGTGACGGCAGAAATCTTAGCCAGAAATCAAAAGCCCAATCGTATTGTTTACATAAAATAAATCGCTTTATCATAATAGACTTGCTGCTCATCCTCAAATAATTTAACAAGATTTTTTACAATTTTTTCTTCACTGTATTGTTTTAACGCTTCCAAATATCGATATCTGTTCGAATCTTCAATGATAACCGGTATAAGTCCATTTTTCAGGCATTCTCTAAAGATGATCAGTCTGCCGGTTCTGCCATTTCCATCCTGAAACGGATGGATGCATTCATATCTGGCATGAAATTCGGCCAGAACAGACAGATTAACCTCCTGTTTGCGATACCAGTGTAATAAAGAAATGATCTCATTTTTTACGTCTTCCGGCCGTGCAGTCTGGTATGTGCCAATCATATTGGGCCTTTTTTTATAATCTCCAATTGCATACCCATTTGCCCGGTCTTCAAATACACCACTTTTAAGCTCATAATGAAATTGTTTGATCAGGTCTTGTGTTAAGTCTTCCTCTAAGGTTTCCAGCATTTTATTAAACATAAGAAAATGTCCATTCATCTCTTCCACATCTTTTGCTCTGTAGTAATCATCTGTTCCCGGCAAAAAACCTGTGTCAAACAGAGATGCAGTCTGTTCTTCTGTTAATGTACTTCCCTCAATCTTATTAGAGTTGTAGGCTAATAACCGTTGGGTATAACCATAGATTCCTGATCGGTCAAACTTTTTTCTTTCGATTTGAAATCTTTCCAGGAGGTAATCAAGAAATTCTTTTTTCTTATCCATATATTCAATCTCCTATTTTAATCAATACGTTTATTATGCAACAAAACCATATAAAATGAAAGCAGAATTTGAATTCTTACCATATGAGAGGGCAGGAAAAATATGAGATACCATTTTCTTACCCACCGGTATTCTTTTTATTCAATGACAGTATCCAAAAGACAGAGAGGTATGGTACGATACGGCCATACAAAAAATTACATATTGGAGAGGAGGCATAAAGATGCCGGAAACAGAAAAAGGCCCTCTTCTTACGGATGAGACATTTTTCCATAGCTGTCTCGATTTGAACCGGCCGGAAATGCGCGAAGTGCGTCATTTTGCAGAGAACCATGATTACGGTCAGGCGAGAAGCGCTTTGGCAGCTTCGCTGCGGTCCGGGCTTGCCGCGAGGAGGGAACGCTTTTTGGCAATCCCGTATGAGGAACCGGAGAACGTCTATAAATATCCAGGCGAGACGGATGAGGAGGCATGTGAGCGTCTGCGAAAGCACGTCCTGATCTCGGTAGGGGTCCCCTGTGATTTTGGGGCAGCGGGGGAGATAAACTGGAAAGCCAATCCTACCTATAATCAGTACAGGGAGTGGACGTGGCAGCTGAACCGCCATCATGAGTGGAAGATGCTGGCTCACGAGTACAACCGGACAAAGAAGGAGGCATACGCTTATCAGGCTGCGGAATTTTTTCGTTCCTGGGTTCGCCAGGCGGTACGCCCGGAGCAGTCAGTATCCGGGTACGATACCGAGTGCTGGAGGACGATCGAATGCGGGATCCGGATGGGAGCGAACTGGCCATACGTGCTTTTCACATTCTTTGATACGGAGGCGTTTACCGACGATCTTCTGGTGGACTGGTATCAATCGGTCTGGGAACACGGGCAGAGGCTTTACAGAAACAGGACGCATGGAAACTGGCTGATTATGGAGATGAACGGGCTGGCTCAGATTGGAATTCTCTATCCTCAGTTTAAACAGCGGGAAGAGTGGCTTCAGTCTGCGTTTGCCGCGCTGGAGGAGGAGCTGGGGCGTCAGATCTATCCGGATGGCTTCCAGTATGAACTGTCCACGGGATATCACGATGTTGTAATCAATAACTACGAGCGGCTGATTCTGGCGGCCAGGGCGTTCGATGTCCCGGTTCCGGAACGAATGACGGAACGGCTGACAACCGCCTGTGAGATCGATGTGAAGCTCATGATGCCTGATGGATGTCTGCCGGATATCAACGATGGAAGGATGGAGGCGAGCCGGAAACTGCTGGAGCCAAAGCTTTCCTTCATAAGAGAAGAGAAGGCGGAAACCATCCTTTGGGCGGCCAGCGGCGGAACCCGGGGAACCCGTCCCGATTACTTGTCAACCGCACTTCCCTATTCGGGTTTCTTCATTATGAGAAATGGATGGGAGAACGGCAGCGTCTGGGGACTTTTGGACGCAGCGCCATTTGGACGGGGTCATCAGCATGAGGATAAGCTGAATTTACTCATTTACGCACAGGGGAAGTACCTGCTGACCGAAGGTGGAAATTATGCCTACGACGATTCCGAGATGAGGCGCTACTGTCTGTCCTCCAGGGCACACAATACGGTCCTGGTGGACCACAAGGGGCAGAACCGAAGAGCTTCGTATGTCTGGGAAGACAGCGATATCGAAAAGCTTTCCGGGATGAAGTGGGGAATCGGAGACTTCTGTGACTGGGCGGAGGGCTGCTATGACGGGGCGTACGGCGGTATGGAATGCTGGAACTGGGGAAAACCCGGAAAGAATGAGGAGAATGCAAAAGACGAGGTTCCGCCCAAGGAGACCGGAGTGCGTCATACAAGATCGGTCTATTTTATCAAAAAAGCGCCGGAGGAGCTGAACCCATTTTTCCTTGTGGTGGACCGGCTGGAGTCCCGGAATCCTCATGTGTACGATTTCCTTTGGCATGTAGACAGTGAAAATCCAGTGATTACGGAGGCAGGGGTGGACTTGGAGGAGATGGCCGTCTGCGTTTCCGGCAACGAGAAAACCATGGAAATAATCCGCGGGAGAGAAGAGCCGGAGTGGCAGGGGTATGCGGCCACAGGGACCGAGCAGGGAATGTACCGGGAGATCAACTGTATCGTCGCCCGTGCAGAGTCTGACAGTATTAGAATGGTAACGGTTTTATACCCTCACGGCGCAGGGGAGGTCACGGCCTGCCGCGTTTACGGGGGTGAAAACATAGAGGACGGGGATATGGAGGTGGGTTTTTCCGATGGCCGCACGTATTCCTTCCAGGAAGCAGTAATGAGAAACGATCATAAAGGAGGAGAAGTATCATGAGAAAAAATGGGAAGAGAGCAGCGGCGTTGGGAATGGCCGCAGTGATGGCCGCAGCCGCATTATCGGGCTGCCAGAAAGGAAACGGCGGGCCGGCCGGCGGGACAGACCGCGCAGAAGGTGATACGACGGCGGCTGTGACGGAGGCGCAGGGCAGCGGAGACAACAAGCTGGTGGTTGCGATCCAGACAAACAGCTATGTGACGGATTACGATAACAACTACTTTACGAAATATCTGGAAGACAAGCTGGGGATTGAGATTGAGTTTTATCAGCTTCCGGCGGCTACGGATGAGGTCAGGACAAAGGTGTCCCTCATGGCCACCTCCAATGACAATCTGCCGGATGTGCTGATTGTGGATAATGCGCTGACACCGGAGACAATATTGGAATACGGCAGCAGCGGAGTGTTCCTGCCTTTAAACGAATATACAGAGGATGCTTCCAGGATGCCGAATTACAACGCAATCCCGGAAGAAGACAAGAAGGTGATGGAAGCGGCCCAGACGATGGCGGACGGTAACATGTACAGCTTATCCAAATATGAACCGGAGACCTGGAATGTGACGCCCAATCGTATGTTTATCAATAAAGCCTGGATCGACAAGCTGGGACTGACCATGCCGACGACAACGGATGAACTGAAAACCGTATTGAAGGCGTTCCATGATCAGGATCCCAACGGAAACGGCGTGCAGGATGAGATCGGCGCTTACGGCTATCAGGCAGGCGGCTACGGCCAGAATATCACGGCCGCACTCATGAACTCCTTTGAATTCTGGAACGGCGGCAATTTAAACGGCGGCCTCGCCCTTGACAAGGACGGAAAGACCGTTATCGCTCCGTTTACGACGGAGGGCTGGAAGGCCGGATTGACTTACATGAACGATCTTTACAAAGAGGGCCTGCTATCACCGGCCATCTTTACCGATGACGATACACAGTTTAAGGCAACTTTAAACGAAGAAACCAATGTGGTGGGGCTGGTGTCCTTCGGTTCGCTCTCCAACTATCCGGATGCGGCAAACAACAGCAACTATCTGGAAATGGAGATTTTAAATCCGGTTAAGGGACCGGACGGAACCAACTATACCCCATATACAGAATACTCGCCAAACCAGGAATTCTTTATTTTTAATGGTTGTAAAAATGTAGATCTGGCTGTGAAACTGGCGGATGCGTTCTACGATCATGAGGCATCCACGGTAGCCAGATTCGGTGAAAAGGGTGTTGATTATACCGAAGACCCGGCGGAACTGGAGAAGATGAACAATGCCTATGTGGCGGCCGGCCTCTACGACAAGGTGACGCTGGCTTATATCTCCAACTACTGGCTGGAGCCGGCAGCAAAGACATGGCACGGCGTATCACCGAGATATGCGAGCCTTGCGGAAATGAACACGGTTGCAAACGGCATGGTAACGTACAACCCGGAAGACAAGACACAGCTAAATGCCAAGAGCTATGAGTATTATTTTGACAAGCATCCGGAGAAGGTTCTCCCGCTTCTTCACTATACCGAGGATGAGGCAGGACAGATTCAGGAAGCCCTTTCTAACATACCAACTTATGTAAACCAGACAATGGCAGAGTTTATCACCGGGGCAAGAGATATCGAGAGCGGATGGGATGCTTATATGTCAGAACTAAAGGGAATGGGCCTCGACGAGTGGCAAAAGTGCGCGCAGGCGGCCTATGACCGTTCTGTGGAATAGAGAGGAACCCGGAGGAATTTATTGTGGCAGGAAACAGAAAAGACAGCCCGGTTGCGGGCAAAAGAGATTTGAAGAGACAGATTCTCGCCAGATGGCAGCTGTATCTGCTGCTGTTGCTGCCGCTCATCTACATAGCGGTATTTGCATACGTCCCCATGGGCGGGCTGGTGATCGCGTTTAAGAAATATAATGTGAGGCAGGGAATCTGGGGCAGCGCATGGGTGGGACTTGACAACTTTGTCAAGTTCTTCACCTCATACAAATTCCCGATCATCATGAAAAATACGCTGATGATCTCCTTATACAGCCTCGCGGTGTCATTTCCAATTCCCATTATCTTCGCGCTGCTGTTGAATGCAATGCTGGGAAAGCGGTATAAGAAGGCGATCCAGACGATCACGTACGTGCCGTATTTTATCTCGACCGTAGTCATGGTGGGACTGATTTTCCAGGTACTGAACAACCGGAGCGGAATCTATGGGAGCCTTTATACGATGTTTACCAACCGGACGGCGCCGAATATTCTGGCGGACGGGAAGCTGTTTAAGCACATCTACGTCTGGTCGGGGGTATGGCAGAGCACAGGCTACAGTGCGATTATTTATATTGCTGCGCTGGCCGGTGTGGACCAGTCCCTTCATGAGGCGGCTGAGATTGACGGGGCAAGCAGGTTCCAGCGGCTGCTCTACATCGATGTTCCAACCATACTCCCAACCGCCAGCATTATGCTGATTCTGGCGGTTGGCAACATCATGAATGTGGGATTTGAGAAAGTCCTGCTGATGCAGAATAATCTGAATCTGAATTACAGTGAAATTATATCGACCTATGTATACAAGGTGGGACTCGCCAGCGGAATCAATGATTTCTCGCTATCGACGGCCATCAGTATGTTTAACTCGGTGATCAATTTTATCCTTCTGATGATAGCAAACTGGGGGAGCAAGAAGCTGAGCGGCAATGGGATCTTTTAAGGAGGGCAAAAATGCGAAAATTTAAGAATTACAGTCTGAATGACAAAGTGTTTTACGTTGTGATTACGGCTCTCCTGACGATTTTCTTTGTCCTTGTGCTGTATCCCTGTGTCTATGTGATCAGCGCGTCATTTTCGTCCGGCACCGCGGTGCAGAGCGGCAAGGTGGTCCTGTTTCCGGTGGATTTCAGCCTCGAGGGCTATAAGACCGTGTTTCATACGAAGACGGTGTGGACGGGATTCCGTAACTCCCTGTTTTATACGTTTGTGGGAACGGCAGTCAATATTATCATGACCCTGACGGCGGCTTACTGCCTGTCCAGGGACGATCTTCCGGGGCGGAACGCGATCATGCTGGTCTTTACATTTACCATGTTCTTTAATGGCGGTATGATTACGTCGTACATACTCGTGCAGAAGCTGCATTTGCTGAATACGGTGTGGTCGCTGCTGCTTCCGGGGGCGATCGGGGTCTACAACCTGATTATAGCAAAGACTTTTATCCAGAATTCGATTCCCGGAGAGCTGCTGGAGGCAGCCAGGATAGACGGCTGCTCGGATTTCATGTATTTTATCCGGATCGTCCTGCCGCTCTCGAAGGCGATCGTGGCGGTGCTGGTGCTGTTCTACGGCGTGGGACACTGGAATGCCTACTTCAATGCCATGATCTATCTTCATGACAAGGCACTGTACCCACTGACCCTGTTTTTGCGGGAGATCTTAATGGCGGATCAGATCGATCCATCCACTGTGACGGATCCGGAGCTGCAGGCACAGCTCGCCCAGGCGGCGGGTGTAATCAAGTACGCGCTGATCGTGGTGAGCATGGTTCCCGTGCTTGTGATTTATCCGTTTATTCAAAAATACTTTGTAAAGGGCGTTATGATTGGATCGGTGAAAGGTTGACGGAGGAGACGAAAATATGACAGAACAATTACCATTAAAGGAAGAGGAGCTGGCATGGGCCGGCGAAACTCTGAAGAGGGCAGAAGAGAAGCTTAAGAAGGTGAGCGGACGCTCCGCCCACAAGATCCCGTATACGACCGTTGACGGCGTCCATGACGACCGGTCGGGGGATGACCAGATAGACTGGTGGACCAATGGATTCTGGGGAGGCATGATGTGGCAGCTGTACGCTCTGACCCAGGACGAGGAATATATGAAAATCGCCGTGGAAACGGAAGAAAAGATGGACAGAAACTTGATGTGCGCGGAAGGGCTGACCCATGACAATGGATTTAAGTGGCTTCTGACCTCCGTCGCCGATTACCGGCTGACCGGTGACGGGAAGTCGAAAAACCGCAGTATGCTGGCCGCCTGTAACCTGGCGGGCCGCTACAATCCGCGGGGCAGGTTCTTACGGGCCTGGAACGACGGGATGGGGTATCGGCAGGAAGACAACCGCGGCTGGGCCATCATCGACTGCATGATGAACCTTCCCCTGCTTTACTGGGCTTTTGAGGAGACGAAGGATCCGAGATTCTATGAGATCGCCGTGGATCACGCGGATACTGCGATGAATGCATTTGTCAGGGCTGACGGGTCTGTCCGTCATATCGTGGAATTCAATCCTGAGACAGGGGAGATTGTCAGAGACTACGGAGGCCAGGGATACGGCGAAGGCTCTTCCTGGACGAGAGGCCAGACGTGGGGCTTATACGGATTTGTCCTGAGCTACTTACACACGAATGACAGAAAGTATCTCGACACCGCCAAGAGAATCGCCAACTACTTTATCGCCAATATTCCGGAGAGCAATCTGATTCCGGTGGATTTCCGGCAGCCGGAGGACTGCGGGCTGGAAGACTCCACCGCCGCCGCCATCGGCGCCTGCGGGCTTATTGAGATTGCAAAGCAGGAAAAGGGCCGGGAAAGCCGTGTCTATTTGCAGGCGGCGCTTCGCCTTTTGAGAACGCTTGCTTCGGAGCGGTGCAATTGGAATGAGGAAGAAGATCAGCTGCTGGAGAAATGTACGGCGGCCTACCACGACACGGAACACGAATTTTCGATTATATATGGAGATTACTACTTTCTGGAGGCGTTGATGAAGCTTGTGGGGAAAGAGGTTTTTCTGTGGTAGTGTAGTGGATATGTAAATAGCCTGCTGCTTACGGTTAGGAGAAAACGTAAAAAGTACGGCGGAGAAACGGAATATTCTGTTTCTCCGCCGTACTTTTTGGATAACAAGATTAATCGAATAGCACCAGATTAATAAATGCCTGGAAACTCTCGCTCTGAAATTTATCTTTATTAAATACTACATGGTTCATACAGCTGACATCAAATTCCTTTACGTCTATCTCCACAATCTCCCCGCGCTGAATGTAGGGGTCTGCAAAGATTCGGGGAACAACGCCGATTCCCAGGTTCTCACGGGCGGCCTGGACGATTACGTCGGAATTGGTGCTGGACCACAGCGGCGCGGCGGTTAAGTTGTGCAGAGTCAGGGCGCAGTCGAAGGCGTCTCTGATCGTGCAGCCCTCCTCGCGCAGGATGAGAGGCTCTTCCACGAGGCGTTCCAGGGATACGGGCTGGCTGGCCAGGCGGGCGAATGGATGGTCGGGCGCGCAGATGACGGCCAGCGGATAGGAGGAAAATGGAATTTTCTCCAGCTGTTCGTTGGGCACGACGCCCTCGATCAGACCGATATCCAGCTCATTTTTCAGCAGCAGCTGTGCAATCTCTTTGGAATTATTTACCGTGACCTTGACGACGGACTCCGGATTGCTTTTCATAAAACGGGAAATAACTCCGGGCAGCAGGAAGCTGGCCAGAGTCACACAGGAGCCGATCCGAAGAGGAGTCTGGCGGTTTAAGGAGCCGGAACAGGTTTCAAGATCGTGATAGAGCTCCAGAAGCGGTATCACTTTAGAGAGATAGAATTTGCCGTTCTCATTGATGACGATTTTCCTGGAAACGCGGTCGAAGAGAGAGGCGCCTACGGATTCCTCCAGTTCATTGATCGCGTGGGAAATAGCCGGCTGCGTCATGGACAGCGTTTTCGCCGCTCCGGTAATACTGCCCTCTTCACAGACGGTTTTGAAGATAGTAAGATGTCTTAAATTCATGATCAGGATCCCTTCCATTACCAATACAACATATGATAATAGATATTATATCATTCTGATAATGAATTGAACAGGGATTTTTGTCCTTTTTTAAAAAATAATGTCGAAAATCAGTACGGACAATCAGAGGTCCAGCAGCATGAGATGCTCATCTGCGTAGCTGCCATCCCGGTATTTAAAGGAATGGGGGCGGGTGCCGTAGATGCGGAAGCCATATTTTTCATAAAGGGCGATCGCACGCTTATTTTCGCAGACAACCTCCAGCTCGATCATCTCCAGCCCCATTTCTCCGGCACATGTTATGATGGCCGACAGAAGCAGGGAGCCGATTCCCAGGCCCCAGTACTCTTTCCGGATGGATATGCCGAAGGTCGCGCGGTGGCGGTACCGTTCCCTCTGGGCGATAGGGCTTAAGCCGGCATTGGCGATGATGGTTCCGTCCACAACGGCACAAATCATTAAGTCTGCGGGACTGCTCAGCGTGGACTCCAGAAATTTTTCTTCCCGCAGGGTGGGCATGGTAATTTCATCGGAGTACCGGGCCATGAAGTCTGTCTCGTCTGAGGTGGCCTTCATCAGATGAAGGATGGCGGCCGCGTCGGCGGGAAGAGGACTTCTTAAGTGGCAGAGAACGCCGTTTTTCAGTGTGTGGTCTTTGGGTTTGTATCTCATGGACAGAGCCTCCTGATAATAATGAATAGTTAGTGCCTCCCGGCGTAAATACCAGTGCTGGTTTATGAAAATCCCTCCGGTACCGTGAGAGGACCCGCGGTTCGGAGGGATTGCAGTAGCAGCAGTCAGATTACGTTTCGCTGAAGGCCGGTGAGGGAAGGCCGTTGAGTGAAGCTCTCCCTTAGAGACGGGCAGCGATTGCTTTGATGAAATCCTCACTGTTTAATACGGTAGGATTCGGTATGGTGGTGATGAGTGCCAGATCCTTTGTCATCTCACCGCTTTCGATGGTATCTATGGTGGCTTTCTCCAGTTTGTCTGCAAAATCCATCAGGTCGTTGTTGCCGTCTAACTCTCCGCGCTTTCTCAAAGCACCGGTCCAGGCGAAAATGGTGGCCACCGAGTTGGTGGAGGTCTCTTCTCCCTTTAAGTGCTTGTAATAGTGGCGCTGTACGGTTCCATGGGCGGCCTCATATTCGTAATCGCCATCCGGAGATACGAGAACGGAGGTCATCATGGCGAGAGAGCCAAATGCGGAAGAAACCATATCGCTCATAACGTCGCCGTCATAATTCTTGCAGGCCCAGATATAGCCGCCTTCGGACTTCATGACACGGGCGACCGCATCGTCGATCAGAGTATAGAAGTAAGTGATTCCGGCTTCCTCAAACTTAGCAGCATACTCTGCGTCGAAAATATCCTGGAAAATATCCTTGAAGGTGTGATCGTATTTTTTGGAAATGGTGTCCTTGGTGGCAAACCATAAATCCTGTTTCGTATCCAGAGCGTAGTTGAAACAGCTTCTGGCAAAGCTTTCTATGGAACTATTTAAGTTGTGCATGCCCTGTACAATACCGGCGCCTGCGAAATTATGTACCAGTTCACGGGTCTCACTTCCGTCTTCTGCCGTATAGACTAACTCGACTTTACCGGCTCCCGGAATCTTCATCTCGGAACCCTTATATACGTCGCCGTAAGCATGCCTTGCAATGGTGATCGGCTTTTTCCAGTTCTTTACACACGGTTCGATTCCCTTAACCACAATCGGAGCACGGAATACGGTGCCATCCAGGATCGCACGGATCGTGCCGTTGGGGCTCTTCCACATCTCTTTTAAGTTGTACTCTTTTACACGGGCGGCATTGGGGGTGATGGTGGCACATTTGACTGCAACCTTATATTTTTTAGTGGCGTTGGCGGAATCGACGGTGACCTGATCGTCTGTTTCGTCGCGGTATTCCAGGCCGAGATCGTAGTATTCTGTTTTTAAGTCAATGTAGGGAAGCAGTAAATGATCTTTGATCATCTTCCAGAGAATCCTGGTCATCTCGTCGCCGTCCATCTCGACGATGGGGGTTGTCATCTTAATCTTATCCATGTGTCTGTTCCTCCTTGTTATGAACATCATCGTGTAACCTATAGTATACGACGAATTAAGGATTCGCACAAGACTGTCTATGTAAATTTATCCAGCCATTTTTTCAAATTATACACGGTTTTCGGGTCGATGAAATGCTCTACTTTCTCGGCCTGTTCCAGTTCATCGGTGGTTTGATTAATATAGCAGAAGAAATTCTGCAGCACCGTATGGCGGAACAGGAGATAGCGTCCAAGCTGAAGACCCGCCTCGGTCAGTGTGACCGTACCGTATTTTTCGAACCTCACAAGCCCGCTGCTGCGTAAGTTTCCGGCCATTTTTGAGGCGGATGAAGGCCGGACATGTAGGCATTTGGCGAGGTCTCCGATCCGGACCGGAGTGCCGTCCTGACTGAGGCGGCAGATCATTTCCAAATAGTCCTCCATGGAGTAGGTGATCTGAACGTGTTCCAGCAGGGAATAGCCTTTTAATGTATAAAAATTATCTTCCTGGTCCATTTGTTACCTCCTTGTCGGTATCCGCATATCAGTTTAGTATATTCCGGCGGAGAATGATCTATGACAGGCCTGGGGAAGAGCTTCTTAATCATTGCGGTCAGGGAAACTGACCTGCTGTCTGAAAAAATGCAACAATCCTGCGGAACCACTGTACCAGCCTTCGCATATGTTAGGATATGGAAACATTTTCGGAGGTAAATTTTAATGACAGAAGTAATCCAGTTAACCGATTTAAAAAAGGGCCAGAAGGCAGTTATATCCGAGCTGGCCGTTTTTGATGATATGAGACGACGTCTTCAGGACATCGGTCTGATTGAAGGAACCGTAGTGGAGTGTGTGGGGAAGAGCCCTCTGGGAGACCCCTGCGCTTATGTGATCCGCGGGGCCGTCATTGCGCTGAGGAGTGAAGACTCCGGACGTGTGATGGTATGCAGGATGGAGCCGGGATACCGGAAAGCAAAAGCGGAGAAGAATCCAGACATGGTTTCGGCCGCAGATACTGCCTCGATCTGTGAGGGCAAGTCAGAACAGGAGGAAACGGAGGACGTAATATGGGGTTAAGCAGAGATTCTGTCGGAATCAAGTCCGTAGACTGCGGGCTGGAAATCAGGAAGCGCCAGGAAGATGATAAGGTGATCGCCCTGGCAGGCAACCCGAATGTGGGAAAGAGTACCGTATTTAATGAAATGACAGGGATGAATCAGCATACCGGTTGATTAAGTTAATGGTAAAACAACTACAAAAAAATAATCTGATATTTCCTGTTCCGCTCAACACTCCTTGATATACGGATTTCTTTGATAATTGACCGCCAGAAAGCCCTTTTTTCTTCATTACTCAGTTTGTTGTAAATAACCTCAAAATTGCAGTCCAAGACCTGTTTAAGGGGTTCTAAATTCTTGATGGGCTGTTCTATGTCTGGAAGCGCCGCAAGTTGCTCCTCATATTCTATGCGGTCCTTTTTGTATTCATCTAAACTAATTACTTCATTTAGATATAAGTCTTTTAGTCGGTCTAACTTTCTGCGAAGTTTGTTCTTTTTGGCACGGTTATCAATTCTCTTTGTCTCCCCTGTCTCGAAATCTACCAGGTATCCGCTTAACTCTTCACGGACGTGCTCCAATAAGTATTCTTCAATCCGCACTTCGCGAATTTCGCCTCCGTTACTGCATTTCTTGTATGTCCGGTATTGCAGGCATTCATAGGCCGGATATTTATACCGGTAAACCTTTCCGCTGGTTCTATGGCTTGTCACTTTGATGTGACAGCCGCACATTTTATGTCCGCATTGATCGCAGACCAAAATCCCAGAAAATATGTAAGGGTACTTCTGACTGGATCTGATAGTGCTGTTGGTGTCAAGGACACGTTGAATATCCTGATACATTTCATCAGAAATCAGCCGTGGACAGTAGGCATTGTTTCCGCGATAGCGACCGGTGTATTTTTCGTTACGCAAAATACTGTTTTTTAAGTTCTGGATACTCATGATTATTCCGTGAGTCTCCCGCATGTAGTTTATCGTTTTGGCAAGTCCCTGTTCCCGATGGAAGTATTGAATACTATCCAACATCGCGGGTGCCTCGTCAGAAAAAACTAAATGCTTATTTTGAATCATGTAGCCGCGCGGCACCTTTCCGGTTATAACTTCGCCATGCTCTACCTTGCTTCGGAAGACATCAGTAACACGGAGGCCGCCATTCTGAGCTTCCAGTTCTGCCCAGGTCATAGACTGGGCCACGAATGCCCGCCCATAAGGCGTGGAGGTGTCAAAATAAGGTTGGTCAATGGCTGTCCAGGCTACGTTGTATTTATCCAATATAACCTGAGTGTTAAGATAATGGCGAAGACTCCTGAACCATCGATCTAATTTCGTAAATATGATGAGATCGACCAGGCCGGCTTTGACATTCCCGATCAGGCGGGTAAAATCATCACGGTCCAGCTTTTGGCCGGAAACGCCGTCGTCGATATAGGTATCTTGAAGGATCATGTTCTGGTGATCATCGATATATTTAGTTCCGCGTTCCTTTTGATCGCGGATAGAATCACCACGTTCAGCCTGCTCATCGGAGGATACACGGATGTAGAGGGCTACGCGCTGAAGGGCGGTCTGAGTTTTTGCCATAATATCATCTCCTTGGTCTAGTGTATTAATTTTGCGTATAAAAAATACACCTCTTGTCAGGACATTCTGGAAATGATATAATCAATTTGCGAGAAAGACATATCTTTCCGGAATGATCCGGCAAGAGAATCTATGTGAAAAGCTCTGGGAGTTGGTAGCTCCTAGGGCTTTTTTCGTCTATTCAAATAAATCTGAAAAATCTACCTTGACTTCATCAAATGAATTGTTCTCATATTCGGGAATCCAAAACGATTTTATATTTGCAAAATCTTGATACCTTAAAGCGCTATTAGTATCGATTTTTTTTGCGTATTTTACATCTTCAATAGTAATTCCAAACATTGGAAGAATATCGTCCTTTGACTCAAATGTAAAGGGGGCCCCATCGGTGTGATTATATGAATCAGCATGTATTGAAATACGCTGAACTTTATCGCTATTTAGCATAAATTCAAATTCATTATTGTTATAAAAACAGGAGACTATAGGAGAATAAAGATTTCCTACTTCATAATTCCATTCCTCACGTGATTCTGGTTCTCCCATTTTTTCAATAAGTTCTGCTTCGGATATGCCGCAGAACTGTTGAACATCCAATATAATCTCAACATTTTTTTCGGGTTCAGACTCTTTTGAAGAACAGCCACATACAAGCCCTACAATAATTAAGACAGACAATATTACTTTTTTCATACTTTCTTCCTCTTTTATTTTCGACGTATTAAAGGCGACAGCCCACATTTTAATATTTTTATCTCAGAACATAATTCTGTAACCGCTCAGGAAAATATCTCTCAAGCATATCGTGATACTCTGCCCATGTGGCGTGTTTTTCTTTAGGCTCTTTCTGTTCAATGATAGGCTTGGGTTTCGGCACCGTCATTTCCGGTATAACAACAGGAAAAAAACAGTTATGTATATCCTGATTTATTTCTTTGCACTCACTTAAGTGGCACATTTTATAATCTTCGTATATTCGATTCGCTGCCATGCAGGATACTCCATATGTATGACAGATACCTCTGATACTGTCTGATCGCATATGCCAGATGGTTGCACGAGGCACGAGAATATTACTGGCGAAATAATCGGCGAGATCCTCAAATGATTTATCCGTTGAAGGAAGACTCATTATAAAATGTCCGAGTTCATGCATTAATGAAAACCGTATACGTTCATTTGAGCTTTTTTCATTGTATGCAATGATTTTTTCGTAAGTAAAAGCGTCTTCTGTACAACTCTGGCATAAAGTATATAACTCAAAGTTAATCTCCTTTAACTCTGAATAACTCAAAACCTTAAAACCATAATGCCTAAGTATAGAAAAACAATCAATTGGAAAAGCAGTTATATTGCATTCCTTGTAGACAGTTAATACATAACTTAGCAATCGGTTAAGTCCAGCTCTATTAAAATCGGTGCAGCATAAATAATTTCTCAATAAAATCAGTCCTCAAATTCAATTTCGGACAGGAGCTGTATCAGGCGCATTTTCTGTTCAACAGACATTTTCTTTCCATTTCTGGCTACGAGTTTTTCTACATCAGCATAGGTGGGCTGAGGAACTGCTTTGGAGCCATCATTTGCCATTGCTTCGAGCTCGTCGGTACTAATTCCTAACGCATCGCAGATTTTGCAAACATTTACATAACTTGTTTTTTCAATACCATTTTCTAGCATAGATTTAATGGTTGAATAAGCAATACCTGTAATCCGTACTAAATCAGCAACTTTCATGTTTTTTTCTTCCATAATATTTCGTAAAATCTGTGCTCTCTCCATATGATCACCTCTAGTTTGATAATACACTATTTTTTGCAATATGTAAATAATAAATTGCGAAATACTGCAAAAAGTTATTGACAATTGCGATATAATGCAATATAGTATATTTATAAATTGCGGTATATCGCAAAACCAGAAAGAGGGTGAATAAAAACTGTGAAAATTAACTGCAAGAACTTAGAAGCAGAAATGAAAAGGTATGGCATATCCAGGAAAGAAATAGCTGCAATGCTTGATTTGTCTTACAGCACAATTCACACAAGGTTTAACGGAACAACACAATGGCTCTATGAAGAGTGTGTGCGAATCCAGCAAACATACTTTCCTGATTCAGAACTTAAGGACCTTTTCACGGTTGAAAATGATGCCTAAAACAAACTTATGTTCGATATGGCAAATATACCACTATCGAACATGCATGTCAATGGAAAATGAAGGACAACGCAAGTAGTACAACCAGTCAGACATACAATCTATCAGAGAGGGGTGGTGATATGAAAGATACTGTAATCGCAGTAAATAGCCTTAACGTGGAAAAGGCATTTGAAGCCCTTGCAAGAATTTTGACTGCACGAGGAGAAGCAACAGTGACTGTAAAATCTATTAAAAAGAAAGACGAGGTACAGAAAGATGAAACCGCTTAATAGCGGTACCGATGGACAAGCAGTGGGAGGTGATTCAGAATGCAGAAATACATTGACAACCTCGACGACTTCGAGGACGACAGCCGATCTCGCCTGCTGGAAGTAACGGAGCGGTGGCTGATGCCGGCGGTTATCTTTGTGGCCGGGGTGATTATCATTTTAGCAGTTTGCGCTTCACTGGAAGCGTTGTAAGCGTTGTGAGAGAGGAGAAAGGCAGTGAAGAGAGTTAATGCCGAAGAAACATATTTTGACAGCATGAACGATATAGTTATCGTCCTGTGCTGCAAGGAGGATATCGCTGAAGAAGGGCCTGAGCACATTGTGTTGGAGCCGGTATGGAAAAAATACGAACCGGACGACAGCCCTGTAGAATATCTGACGCTGGCGGATATTTCAGAGCAGTTTCAGGGACGCTGTTGTCTCATGGTGATAGCGGAAACTCCTTTGAGTGGACATATATATCGCTATGATAACTATGGTGAAAAGGAATGGCTGGAAGTTGGGACAACTGGTGGTTACGCATAGGGCTGGGGAGGTGAGAGAATGAGTAAAAAGAAGGAAGATCTGGGGGCGATCACGGACCTGCTCTATGAATGGTGCGTGGAGTACGGTGAGCCGTATATAGACGTGTGGGTGCATCATGAACAGGGATGTAATCTAGTCAATGGATTTCTTGACAGAGAGAGTCCGGATTATGACAAGATCCGTATCTACAAAAAATACGAAACCCCAGCTGCGGGAACAGCCGGGGAATCAAGGTAACTACTAACAATTTTACACCCTCATTATAACAGAGGGAGAAACGGAGTGCAAGATGGTAAAAAATGAATTAATGAAACGCGCAGAGGCTACGCTGGGAAGAGTCAACCGTTTAAAGGACGGAATTGACTTGTGCGAGACTGCTACAAAGATGCTTGCAGAGCAGCCGGCGATTATCATTAGTGGTGATTATGGCAGCATTGCACTGAATATTGACGAGATCGGATTCAGCCAGGAGACTATGGCTGAGTGCGTGAAATGTATATCTGAAAAAATACTGGTGAGGCGGGATATGATGGCCGAGGCACTGATTGAGGTACTGGAGGCGATTGACGAGGCATTGCCGCCGGAGCCTGTGAACTGTAAACAGCCGGTACCGCAAAGACATTATGGGGCGATCAGCCCAGACGAAGTAGATTGGTAAGGAGGATTACGAGATGAGATTATACGAATTATCAGAGCAGTACGAGATTTTGGAGCAGATGCTTTATGATGGCGAAACGGATGAGCAGACAATCCGAGATACCATGGAAGCTATTTTCGGGGAGTTCGAGGATAAGGCAGAATCCTATGCGATTATTATTACTGGCATGAAAGCTGACATTGAGGCGTTAAAGTCGGAAGAATCCCGCCTGAATGCCCGGAGGACAAGTCTGGAAAACCGCCAGAAGGCTTTGAAGACAACGCTCATGGAGAACATGAAGGCTATAGGAAAGACGAAGATTAAGACACCCCTCTTTACGATCAGCGTGGCAAAGAACGGCGGTCAGGAACCACTGGTCATTGACGGAGCCATTGACGATATCCCGGGCCGCTTCCTGATTCCGCAGCCACCGAAGGTAAACGGAGATGCGGTCCGCGCCTTATTATCCGAGCGCCAGGTAGACTGGGCGCATCTGGAACCGCGTGGGGAGCATCTGGGGATCTGCTGATGGGCGGCGGGGATATGACTCCGTTCCGTATGCAGGTATTGATGGATGTTGCAGCACGGGTTGTAAAACTCATGGTTACAGGCGTGTGGCATCTGTCTTTCGAGGAAATGGATATGGTACTTGCATTGGTACGGCACGGAATAGATGAGAGCAATGAGAGAAACAGGAAAGGGGATTGTGAAGATGTTCTTAAAAACAGGAGAATTGAAGAAGATCATGAAGGCCAGTTTGAAGAAGCACGGCCTGATCGTAGGGAATGTGAATGACCATTATCTGGTTTATTCCGATAACTGGGGGCTGTATATTGAAATACCGTACGCATCGAATAAGTTCAAGGCTGCAATCATGGAGCTGATCGGAGATCTGCCGGAAGCAGGAGAATGCTATCTTTTTAAGATTAATCCAGATGGAGATACGGAACCGGAGACAGTATTCGATTATCCGGATCCGTATGGGCAGTGGAAAGCAGCAAAAGATTTTGCCGTAGTGGCGCCGGTAATGCTGTTTGCCTGGCCTCATGAGTATATTGTGTGTCAGAAGCACAGCGATTTGAGATTCGTGGTTGCGGATCGGTCCCTGTCAGACCGGGTGATATCGCGGAGCGAACTGGATACAACCGTGGAGGTGATGCCAACCAGGCCGAGTTTTCTTGCCGGCGTGCTCTATTGGAAGAATGAAACGACAATCTATTGGGTACATACGGAATCACCAGGGAATAAGGCACTGGAAGTGTTGTTTCCACGTCTGAACGGCATCAGCTTTTTTGAGGATGACTGGATTGCGGATAATGCAGGTCAGGAAGATGAGGAACCGGCAGACGGGAGAGAGGAAGCAGCGGAAGATTCGCTGCCATATTAAGGAGGAAGCCATGGCAGTGCCAGTATTAATTATAGGCCGGAGCGGGGCCGGTAAAAGTGCAAGTATGAGAAATTGCGTGGGTAAGGATTTTGCCCTAATCAATGTCCTGAAAAAGCCGCTCCCATTTAAGGGGAAGATCCCGGCAGTCCAATCCGATGACTACAATAAGATTATGACAGCGCTTAAAGGCTGTCAGCAGAAATCAGTGGTAATTGACGATGCCGGATATCTTATTACGAATCAGTTCATGCGGGGCCACAGTAACGCTGGAAAAGGGAATGGCGTATTCTCCCTTTACAATGATCTGGGAGACCGGTTCTGGAGTCTGATTCAGTTCGTGGTAACTATGCGGGAAGACCAGATCGTGTACTTTATGATGCACGAAGATAAGGACGACAGCGGCGATGTTAAACCGAAGACCATCGGGAAACTGCTGGATGAGAAAGTATGTGTGGAAGGAATGTTTACGATTGTGCTGCGGTGTGTGTTAGATGGCGAGGATCACCGGTTTATTACCCAGTCGGCAAATGGCGCGGTCAGTAAGTCTCCAATGGGGATGTTCCAGGCGCTTGAGATTGATAACGATCTTTTAATGGTAGACAACACAATCAGAGAATATTACGGGATTCAGAACCCGAAGAACTTAGAGGAGGATAAGAAAAATGATTAAGAAACCACAGGGATATGATGAGGCGGCAGCTTATACGGGCGAATTTCAGGCCCTTCCAAAAGGAAAATATGTTTGTAAAATTCGTCAGGTTGCCGAAGTGACGGATACAGATAAGAGCGGGCATGAGTGGAGAAAGTTTGTAATTCTGTACGATATTGCGGAAGGAGAGTATGCAGACTTTTATGATAAGCAGTTTAAAGCAGAAAAAGAAACGAATCCAAAAGCCAAATGGAGAGGTGTCTTTAAACAGAACATGGATGATAAGGGAACGCCATGGCTCAAGGGTGTTGTTACTGCCATTGAGAGGTCTAACAATTTCACTTTCCAGTGGGATAAGGAAGACAATGAGAAAACGCTTGTCAATAAAAAATTCGGTGGTATTTTCCGCCGCCGGCAGTACGAAAAGGATAATGGAGAGCGCGCAATGACGACGGAGCTGTGGCGAATCCGCAGCGTTGCCGGCCTGGCAGAAGCGGAAGTGCCGGAAGATGAGCTGCTGCCAGTGACAGGAGCCGGAGGCGGTAGACCAAATCCGGCAGATGCCGCGGCGCCCCCTTCTTTTATGGACAGTGACGGTTTTGTGAATATCCCGGAAGGAACCGGAGAGGAAGGGATCCCTTTCATGTAAGGCCGGAAGTTCCGTTATTAATCCCAGGGTATCGTTCAGGACTCATCCGGAGAGGGTTTCCGGATCCGGATGAGTTTGATATGCGTCTGATTGATAATTCCGACATAGGAAGCCTGCAGGGCGGAATCCATTGTGCTGATGATATAGGACAGAACGGCTGGATGTTTGCAATGGAGGGACTTCTCGGTCATACGAGGTTTGAAGATTAATGATAATGAAAGGTTATAATCCGGATCTGTTCCGGAAGGTAAAGAAAGCGGTCTCCATGCAGCAAGTGGCGGAGTATTATGGCCTGCAGCTTAATCGGAAGGGGCTGTGTCAGTGCCCCTTCCATCAGGATAAGAATCCGAGCCTTAAAATATATCCGGACGGAAAGGGATTTTACTGCTTTACGTGTGGAACTGGTGGTGACCAAATCAAGTTTGTAGCGTTGTACCATGATACGAGCAACTATGAAGCCGCGAAAGAACTGGCTGCCGCTTTTGATATTCCTCTGGCGGAGCCGGTGACATACCGGGAGAAGCGGGAAGCGGAGCTGGCACGCCGGAGGAGAGCGGCTGTGGCTGCATTTAAGAAGCGGGCCATAATGTATGTGAAAATGTACTGGATCCTGCTGTGTGAGGCGATCCATGAGCGAAATGAGCATTTTACAGAGGCACTGCAGAACATTACGTATATTGAGTATCTGCTGCAGAACCTGGAGGAGTGTCCGGAAGAGGTTTATGAAGACAAGAAGGCGGTGAGAAGGATTGGAGAAATCGAAGGACGAATTGCTGACTGGTATATCCGCATTGAAGCCGACGGAACCATTTCCAGATGAAATTTTTTACGAAATATTTGAGATTGAGGATAATATCGAGCGGACCCAGTACATAGAGTCTCTTCGTAATACGGCCAGACAGTTGAAAAGGGTGACCGAGTTTAACAACCTGTATAAATCCTTCGTTCTTGACTATGCACAGCGCCAGAAACAGACTGGAAACAAGACCCAGTTTACGGATCAGCCACTGGAGCTGATATGCGGTGAGTGGACTGCAAATGATCTGGGAGTCAGGACGATCCGGTATGATAAAAATGCCATGCCGGTTCCATTCCAGGCGTGCAGCCATCCGATCCTGCCCGTCGAGATTCTTAAGAATGTTGATACAGCGGAGGAGCGGATCACGCTGGCATACTTTAAATCAGCTGCCTGGCAAACCATTACTGTAGATCGAAGTGTCTGCGCAAATACGAATAAGATTGTGGATGCGCTAAGTCAGTTTGGTATTGAGGTTACATCGGATAATGCAAAGAATATGGTCCGATATATTTCAGACTGCGTGGGGCTGAATCCATTAACACTGAATCCTAAAAAATCCATTAATCGTCTGGGCTGGGTGGGGAATTCCTTCACTCCGTATGCAGATGATATCCGGTATGAGGGCGATATGGATTACGAGGCGATTTTCAGGAACGTAAAAGAGGCTGGCAGTTTTGAGACCTGGCTGAATCTTTGTGCCGGCCTTCGGAAAAATGTTCCTCTTCGTATGATGATGGCGGCCAGCTTTGCTTCTGTGCTTCTGGAACCGCTGAAGGTATTGCCATTTGTTCTGCATGTCTGGGGGACGACCGGGACCTGCAAGACTGTGGCTCTTATGGTATCCATGAGCATCTGGGGGAACCCGAAGATGGGCGGCTTGGTTAAAACCATGAACATGACCCGTAATGCTATTATGCGGAATGCAGCATTTTTGTGCAGCATTCCATTCGCCGGTGATGAGCTGCAGACGATCAAAGATAAATGGCAGGGGAACTTTGACCAGCTGATCTATCAGATAACGGAGGGGGTGGATCGGGGACGGGCGCGGGCCTATGGAGGAGTAGAAGAAACCAGGACCTGGAAGAACAGTTTTCTGTTTACCGGAGAGGAGCCAGTTACAAAAGCAAACTCCGGAGGCGGAAGCAAGAACCGCGTTATAGAGATCGCGATTGACGGACCGCTGGTGGAAGACGGTCACTATGTCAGCAGCATTGTTCAGGAAAACTATGGATTTGCCGGCCGGAAACTGGTTGAATACATTCAGGAAGCGGAAGAGGGGGCACTTACAGAGAGATACCGGGAGCTGTTTGAACAACTATGCCATCTGGATACGACTGACAAGCAGGCGATGGCAATGGCCTGTATTCTACTGGCTGATGAACTGGCGGCAGAGTTGTTCTTCCCAAAGGAGCAGCCGTTGGGGATCTGGCAGGTAAGCCAATACCTGCAGAGCGCACTGGAGGTTGATGTCGCTGAACGCGCTTACCAGTCCGTGCTCAACTGGGCAGCAAAGAATCCGGTACGGTTTGAAGATCCAAAAGCAGACAATTCCCCTAATAAAGGGGAAGTATGGGGGAAGATTGATGGAGAAATTCTGATTTTAAACCGGGATGTGCTGCTTGGTTATCTGGAACAGAATGGATTTGATTATACCGCGGTCAGCAGGAAGTGGAATGATAAAGGGTATTTGAAAAAGACGCCTCAAAGTAAGTTTATACACAATACAAAAGTTTATGGAATTAAGTCAAGTTATATCAAACTTATCCTGCCGCAGGATGATGATAATACAGATCGAGATGGATTTATAGTGTCTGATGGACAAGAAACACTGCCGTTTGATTAGTGGAGAGGAGTCCAACCATAAAATTTTAGGTTGGACCATAGGTTGGACCATGAAACCCGCATAAAATAAGGCTTTTTAATATAGAGTCCAACCAGTCCAACTAGTCCAACCAGTTTTATATATCTCGTGACGCGAGAAAAAAGTTTGTAGAAAATTTAACACATATAGTTTGCTCTAAAAATATATAGATATGCAACCGGATTTTAGGTTGGACGGTTGGACCATACGTAAAATCAAGGGGTTGCGGATACTTATCGGAACAAAACCTGGTTGGACGGACCAGAAAAATGGTTGGACTGGGGAGAATAAGGAGGATAATTTTGATCAAAAAATTGGAAATGCTGGGCTTCCTTCTGGAAGATGCCGACAATGAGGCGAAGAAGATAAACGAATTCAAAGATGCGCTGGAATCCGGAGATGAAAAGCGATTATGGAACGCGGAGAGGCCGAACCGCCAGAGGATAAAAGACGATTTAAAGATGATGCGCCGGCTGTCCATTGAGGTAGAGAAGGAGGCAGAAAAGCTATGGTAAGTAATAAAACGGCAGGCTCCAGGTTCGAAAAGGAGTTTGCGGGGATCCTGGCGGATCACTGGTTCTGGGTTCATCTCTTCCAGGATAACAAAAATGGCCAGCCCTGTGATGTAATTGCGGTGAAGAATGGCCGGGCCTATCTAATCGACTGTAAGGACTGCCAGTCAGAGATATTTCCTCTCAGCCGGATCGAGGAAAACCAGATCAATGCAATGATCCTGTTCAGCATGATGGGGAATGTCCCCGGAATGTTCGCAATCCGGTTCCCTGATCGCCAGATATATCTCCTGCAGTACACGAAGCTGCGGGAACTGCAGGAAGCTGGTTTTAAACGGATCAATGAAACAGTATGCAGAACCCAGGGAATGCCCCTGGAGCAATGGCTGGAATGGAGTGACAGAGATGCAGGTGATAATCGGGAGTGAGATCAGGATTAAGGACGCCCCAAAGATCTTGCAGAACTGGTGTGGTGAGAATCTGGTGATCCCGAATCCAGAGTATGCGAACCGGGCCCGCCGGGGATTATGGACAGGTAACACGCCGCAGCATCTATGGCTGTATTGGGTTGATGGCAGCGATCTGGTGTTACCGGTTGGAGTCGGAAAAGAGATAAGGGCACTGCTCCCTGCTGAGTGTGAATACATCACCGATCTGGCTGACAATGGAGAGCTGCAGTATGCCGGGAATATTTCACTGTATGATTACCAGACGCCGGCAGTGGAGGCAATGTGGAAAGCAAGCTGCGGAATCCTGCAGAGCCCGTGTGGCTCCGGTAAGACACAGATGGGAATTGCTCTGGCGGCTTCCCTTGGGCGGAAGACGCTCTGGATTACACACACTCAGGATCTGTTGAAACAATCTTATGACCGGGCGGCCCAGTACTTCCTCCGGGAGACTCTGGGGACCATTACGGCTGGTAAGGTCAGTATAGGAAGCCATATAACCTTTGCCACAGTACAGACGCTTTGTAAGCTGGATCTGGCTCAGTACAGGTACATGTGGGACGTTATAATCGTAGATGAGTGCCATCGGCTGGCCGGAACACCGACGCAGATGACAATGTTCTATAAGGTCATGAACAGCCTGGCGGCGCGGCATAAGTATGGACTGTCAGCTACGGTACATCGGTCTGACGGCCTGATCCGCAGTACCTTCGCAGTATTAGGACCGGTAATCTACCGGGTGCCGGACGAGGCGGTAGCAGACAAGACCATGCAGGTTAGGATCCTGAAGAGAGATACTGACATCGTTACTGCGCGGGAATGCCTGGACACGGATGGGACGCTGGAGTACAGCAGGCTGATGCAGTATCTGACTGGAAAACGGGACCGAAGCCAGCTGATCGTGGAGGATCTGGTACATAACCAGAAACACTATAACCTGATATTGTCGGACCGGTTGGAGCATCTCAGGACATTGATGCAGATGCTGCCGGAGGAATGCCGGGAAACAGCAGTAATGATTGATGGCAGCATGACGAGTAAAAAGGACCGGTGCGCCAGGGAACGGGCGATCGAGGATATGCGGTCAGGGAAGAAGCATTACCTGTTTGCCAGTTACAGTCTGGCGAAGGAAGGACTTGATATCCCGCGTCTGGACCGGCTGTACATGACAACACCGAAGAAAGACTATGCAGTGGTAACACAGAGTGTCGGCCGGATTGCGAGGGTGGCAGACGGGAAGAAAGATGCAGTCTGTTATGACTATGTTGACGATATCCAGTTCTGCGAGAACCAGTGGAAGCGGCGCCGGGCACATTACAGAAAGGCAGGGTGCAGATTATGAGCAAGCGGGATGAAGAAAGCGCGGCGATGGTAAAAGGCGTCTTCTGCGAAGCATATAAGTTTTACTTAAAATACCATAGCCGGCCAATGGAGCCGGGAATGTGGCAGGAGGCTACAGATGATTTCGCTGCGATCATGAAGAGGTGTGGTGCCACTTCTATATGTGGACGGATTATGCTTGCAACGTTTTCGCAGCTGGAAGAAGAGAAAAGATAGGGGAAAAAGATTATGGCAGTTAAGAATACACTGACAGATTTGAATAATCACCTGTTTGCCGAGATGGAACGGCTGGGAGATGAGGAATTAAAAGGTGAAGAACTGGACAAGGAAATAGAACGGGCGAAGGCGATCACCTGTGTTGCATCGCAGATCATAGCAAACGGGTCCCTGGCATTAAGGGCAGAACAGTTTAAGAGCGATGTGATTTCAGCAAAGGAAGCACAGGTTCCAGCTTTTTTGGAGGCGAGAAGTGATTGAGAAGAGAATACAAGGACGACGAGATCGCCTTCCTGAAGGAGATTTCGCCTGGAAAGACATATGCAGCAATAGCAGATGCGTTTAATGCCAGGTTCAGGGATAGAGATTATGTAATGCCCCGTCAGGTGAAGGATGCTATGAAATATCGGAAGATTCCATATAGTGGGAATTCAGAAACTGTAGCCCGCCATGTGCCTGTTGGTTCGGTGGAGGTATTACTGTACGGAACAAATAAAAATGGAGAACGGTATAAATATGAAATGGTGAAAGTAGCAGAGCCAAATGTCTGGAAAAGGAAAAGCCTGTTGGAATGGGAGAAACATCACGGTCCGCTTCCGGAAGGGAAAATGATTATATTTCTGGATGGCAACACGCTAAACTCAGATATTGAAAATCTTTATGCAGTCAGTACGAGAGTACATTTCCGGCTCAATAAATATAGAGTTATGAAACCGAATCGGGAATATATGCTGGCTGCCATTAAGATAGCCGAGATTGAGGATTCTATAAATCAGCTTAAGAAGAAAAGGAAAAATAGATAAAAATAAGCAGAGTGTTATATTGTCTAATTTAGTATTTACCGAACTAAGACTTTACAGAAAGGAGCGTTTTTGTAATGGCTGATTTGAAAAGCGTGGCCGGCCTGTTTGGTATGACTGTTTCGGAATTGGAGCAGTTTACCGGATACAGCCGCCAGGAATTTCACCGGGTAATGGATAACGGAAAGGCAGTAGGCACAGCCAGAATGATGGATACGATCCGCAAGCTGGACACAGAAAGCTACAATATTTATTCCGCCGCAGTATCCCAGGCAGAGGCAGAGAAGAAGGCCAGGGAGAAGTTGTTGAAATCGCTGGCAAATATCTGCGGTCTGTGCTACCAGACGGGGCCATGCCTGTACATAAGGCAGCACGGTCACCCAGGTTGGGAAGGCAGCAAGTGCCGTGGGTTTTCCGCGACGATCGGAGAGGAACCGGCAGAACAATGCAAGGAATGTGAACAGTGGTGCTATTTTGATGAAGATTAGAGGAAAGATGAAATTATGACGATCAAAGAATTAAAAGAGCAACTGGAAGAATTCGACGAAGATACAGATATTGTAGTTTCCTGGGACGGGTTCACGGTCGATCCAATAGACCGTATAGAAGAGACCGAGGATTACAGAGCCGTTATACGTCTTATGGAATATTAAGCTTTGGAGGTGTAGGAAGTGACAGAAAAAACGCTTGAACAGGCTATTGAAATTAAACGAGTTATAGATAGGCTGAGAAATAAAAAAGAAGAACTGGAAGAAACAAGAAACTTAATATTTTCGGAAGGAGACAGCAATGACGGTAAGGGAATTAATCGAACTGCTGAAAAAAGCGCCGCCAGACGATATTGTCCTGGCAGATATAGGGCAGGAAGAAAGTGCAGATATATCGGGGATGTTGACAGCATCTGATGTGTTAATAGGGAACGGGACAATCCGGGGGATAACATGCCTGAAAATAGAACCATACGAAGATTAAGATTTGATGGAGGAGTGATAAATGGTAGATGCGGAGGAAACACGGCGACAG
>OCAS01000328.1_pt1 | contig 44280 bp, 43 predicted proteins | sample 1550751 | NCBI WGS metagenome assembly OCAS01 (sample SAMEA2580301, study PRJEB22360) | human gut metagenome | biome: human gut; feature: human-associated habitat; material: faeces | place: Denmark | collected 2008/2010
TGGCCTGACGGCGGGCCCCATGTTGTCGGCGTCTGCGGTACTACCTGCTGCATTCTCCAATCCGCATCCTGGGTGTTCACGCTGTTTACCTCGTACACTTCTACTTCTTCCACCTCTTCTACCGTTTCCGCAGTCTCTTCTCCCGGCTGTTCCGATGTATTCTGCAGTCCAAGCTCTGCTCCGTTTATAACTCCGTCCTCCAGAATCTGGCGGCATACGGAATCGCACACCTGATTCACCATCAGGCGGTCCGGAAATTCATCATACAGCGGACTGTTTTTATAATCCAGACGATCGCAGGCTGCCATCACATATTCCTGAATCCGCTTCATATGTCCCGGATACATTCCCTGCAGATACTCTAAATCCTGTAACATATGTTCCCTCTGCATCTTCGGCAGATTCTCCATAGCGCTTCTGTCTCCGTACAGCATATACGGCTCCAGCACCTGGAAGTTATTCCCATAAGTATGCTCTAAATTATCCTGCACAGCGGTTATCACTCCCTGCTTCTTTCTATACATAACCATCTTATGCGCATTTTATCGGGATGTGATGGAAAAACGAATTTTTTTCTGTTGCCGTTCTGAATGATCTGCCATAAAAAAGTACTGGATTTCATCACACTTTTATCTTATAATGGCCTTTTGGAAAATCAGGCTGTCCACATAATTACAGAATGGCAAATGTCTTATCTGGAAATGATAGGAGAATAGCAAGAACATTGAACGATAAAGTGAGGAAATATATGGAACTGCAATTTAAAGATCTGGACTCCAGCGCGCTGAAAACGCTGGCCCCCCTTTTTACCTTCAGAGAAAACAAGACCTGCGACAGCGTATTCTTAGGCCTTTTCCTCTGGAAAGATTACTATCAGGTACGTTACGCGGTCGGAGATGATAAGACAATCTTCCTTCGTATTAACGCGGATGGAAAGGAGTACGCAGCCCTTCCCATCTGTAAAGCGGCCGGCCTGTCCCATTCCTTCGGCGTGCTGAAGGACTATTTTAACCAAACTCTGGGATTAAAGCTAAATATCTTCCTGGCCGACGAGGCCGCTGTCCGCCTCCTGAAGCTGCCGGAGGACGAATTCGATGTCGAAGAACTGGAGGATGCCCGTGACTACTTATATTCCGGAGATGCCCTTCGTTCTCTCGCCGGCCGAAAGCTGCACAAGAAGAAAAATCTGGTCAACTCCTTCGTCAGGACCTGGGAGGGACGCTTCGAATACCGCAGGCTGACCTGTGCGGAAGGCTCCGAGATCAAGAGTTTTCTCGCACGTTGGGGTGTCGCCAGGGAAGAGCGCATGGAAGGCCAGCTAGAGCATGAGATTCTGGGCATCCATGAGATTCTTCGCTGCTGCTCTCTCCTTGATATCACGATGGCTGGAATCTATATAGACGGTACCCTGGAGGCATTTACCATCGGCAGCTACAATCCCCTGGAACAGATGGCTGTCATACACATTGAGAAAGCCAATCCTGAGATAAAAGGGCTGTACCAGTTCATCAACCAGCAGTTTCTCATCCACGAATTTCCCGACGCTGTCCTGATAAACCGCGAGGATGATCTGGGTGATCCCGGTCTGAGGCAGGCAAAGCTGTCCTACTGCCCCGTAGACTTCGCCCGCAAATACAGAATCCGCCAGCGATAAAAAAGAAAAAGGTGAGGCAGGCTTCAGATTTTGTTTTATCAGATACAAATGAACAAAATCCTCATCCTGCCGCACCCTTTTCTAACTCTTTTTACTCCTCAAACAGCTTCTCCGGATAAACGCCGTCTGCTACCAGTTCCTTAATTGCCGCCGCTACCGTCGGCTTGTCTTCGCGGTAAGTAACTCCAAACCACTTATCCGGTGTCTCCAGAACCGTCACGCGGGCACGTCCCGCACGTACAAGGCGGTCGATAATCCTCGGAAGCAGATACTCCGTCTTGATGTCGCCTTCCTTCAGGCCATCTAAAAACACAGGGAATCCGCGCTCCAGTTCCTCTAAAAATGCCGGGGCGAGTCCCCACATATTCATGGACACATGCTGGCCGATCGGCACTTCCACCGGATTGCCGTCATCGTCACGGCCTCTCGCCACATCCCCGTCCTTCTGAAGCTCATACGTTTCGGTTACGTCGACCAGCACGCCGTTATCGTCCACCTGGCATACTCCGCGGGTAACTCCGCCGTTCTCACTCAATGTGTTTCCCAGGATAAATCCGCCCATGCAGATATCGAATACCTCTGATTCCGTATCCATTTGATTCACCATGTACTCGTGAATCTTCTTAAATCCCTCTTTTCCATAATAATCATCCGCATTGATAACGATAAACGGCTCGTGGATCACCTGCTTCGCGCACAGAATCGCCTGGCCCGTTCCCCATGGTTTCGTCCTGTCTGCGGGCTTCTCATATCCAGCCGGAAGATCGGTAAGTTCCTGATACGCGTACTCTACAGGGGCAATCTTCTCGATCCGTCTCCCTATGATCTCCTTAAAGTCCTCCTCCAGGTCCTTCCGGATGATGAACACGATCTTGTTAAATCCGGCCTCCAGCGCGTCATGAATCGAATAGTCCATGATAATCTCACCACTGGGTCCTACCGGCTCCAGCTGCTTGATTCCGCCGCCGAACCGGCTTCCGATGCCTGCCGCCATAATCACTAATGCCGTATTTTTCATAATGCTTCTCCTCTGTTTTTGTTCTTTCGCAGACCGGAACACCTCGGGCCGGACGCATCCTGCCGGGGTGTTCCGGTCTGTTTTTTTATTAAGTGTCCTTAGTATAACACAAAAAGCGTGATTATTCCACACTCTTAAGCGATTCCACCATATCAATTCCCTTCAGCTTATAATACATGACGAGATTTACGAACGCGGAAAACGCATACGTCATCAAAACACTATAAGCGTAGCTTATAGGTCTGATCTGCCTCCCGAACATCAGCATATCCACCTCCACCGTGGTCATCACGTAGCGGTGCAGGAAATATCCCATCACGATGCCAACCATGCTCCCAAGTATGGTAAGCATAATATTTTCCCGGTATACGTAGGCCGCCAGCTCCGGATTGTAAAATCCCAGCACCTTCATTGTCGCAAGCTCCCGCTGGCGCTCGTTGATATTGATATTATTCAGGTTATAGAGCACTACAAAAGCCAGAAGCCCCGCCGATATAATGAGTACCCAGATTACCACATTCAGACTGTCCAGCATATCGCTGATCTGCCCCCGCATCGTGCCGATAAAGGTCACCGTCATCACGGAATCGAAAGACAGAAGCTCCGTCCCCAGCCGGTTCTGCGTCTCCTCATTCAAATCCTTTATATCAAGAAACATGGTGTTATACTCAGGCGCCTTTCCATAGACCTTCTCATACAGAGCCGGTGTCATATACACGTAATGATGAAGATAATTTTCTGCAATTCCTCCCACTACCACAGGATAAAGCACCCCCTCATCCTCCTTCAGATAAATGGTATCGCCTTCCTTCACATTCAACAGCCCCGCCATTTTCTCCGTAATCAGCACGTGGTCGTCATCCAGAACATACGCCTCCCGGCTCTCCCTGCTGCGCAGGTGGACGAACCGGTCCACCTCCTCCAAGTCCTCCGGAACAAATAAATAGGCTTCCTTCGTCACATCGCCTGCCGAGACATCGAGGATGGTTTCCTCCACCCGGAGCCACGCGTCCACATCTCCCTGGGAGACAAAGGACCGGAGCGCCTTCTGCTCCGCATCATCCGCCTCGTCGTCTGTCTGTACCAGCACATCGTACGTCCAGATATCGTTATACTGCTTCTCGCCCAGTGTGGAAATGGAGTCATTTAAACCAAACCCCACCAGGAGCAGCGCCATGCATCCGCCGGTACCGAAGATTGTCATCAGGCACCTTTTTTTATAGCGGAACAAATTGCGCACAGTGGCCTTTTGTATGAACTTAAGCCGTTTCCACAGCGGTGTCACGTATTCCAGCAGCACCCGTTTTCCCTGCTTCGGCGGTACCGGCCGCATTAGCGCCGCCGGCGACGACAGCAGCTCCTTGTAACTGGAAAATACGGTTGCCAGAACCGTACACGCCAGAGCCAGACCGGAGGCCAGAAACGCGTAATAGAGGTTAAACGGAGTCAGCATAACCGGAAGATTCTCATACAGGATAAAATACGCCGTCATAATGACGTAGGGAAGCAGCTTCTCTCCCGCCGCCGCGCCCAGAATGCTTCCTGCCAGCGTGGCCGCCAGGGCGTAGCCGATATACTTGGAGGCAATGCTCCATTTCCCGTATCCCAGCGCTTTTAGCGTTCCGATCTGCAGCCGCTGTTCCTCCACCATGCGGGTCATAGTGGTCAGGCTGACGAGAGCGGCCACCAGGAAGAAGATAAAGGGGAATACCTTCCCGATCGCCCCGATCCGTTCTGCGTCGCTGCCAAACTCCACATACGTCTGGATCGCGTTTCTGTCCAGTACGTGCCACTCCGGCTCCTTGATATCGTCAATGTCCTTCTGGGCGTCGTCAATCTTCTTACCCGCATCCGCGATCTTTTCCTCCGCCTCCTGCCTGGAATCCTCGTACTTGACCTTCGCCTCCGACAAATCTGCCTCGCCGTCGTCCAGCTTCCTCTGCGCTTCCTCAATATCCGCCTCACCCTTTGCAATATCCTTCTCCGCCTTCGGAATCTTTGCCTCTCCGTCTGCTATGTCCCGGTGGGCATCCGCGATCTTCACTTCCCCATCGGCAATGTCCCGGTGGGCGTCCGCAATCTTTCCCTCGCCATCCACAATATCCTGTTTTGCATCCGCCACCTTCTGCTCGCCGTCTATGATCTTCTGCCGGGCATCCGCCAGCTGTTCTTCTCCCTCATCCAGCTTGCGCCGGGCGTTTTTCAGCTTCATCTCGCCCTGATCCAGCTTCTTTTTCCCCTTTGCCAGCTCTCTCTTCGCCTTCGCCAGCTCCTTTTTTCCTTCTTTCACGGCCGCGTCACCGTAAGTCAGTTCCTGGTAGGAGGCCTGTATCGTATGTACACCGTCCACCAGAAGCGCCCCCTCACCGCCTGGTATCATCTCCAGATAAGGCGCATACGCATCAATCTCAAAGTCCTCCACCTGGATACGGCCGATCTCAGAAGGCGTTATATCCAGGGGAATACCCATGGACAGAAGCCCATTTAAGGCTTTCTTTAAATTCCGTTCCACCTCCGGCGCGTTCTTCCGGTACTCTTTCCAGCCCTCCTTCAGGATTTCCTGCTGTTCCTCCAGCTCTTCCTTTCCCTCTTCGTATTCTTCCAGTCCGATCTCGTAATTCATCCATCCATCATCCAGATCCATACGGGCTCCCGGCAGCTCCTCGTCGAATTTCCTGCGGGCGTCCTCCAGCTCCTGTTCCTTGTCGGCAACTTCCTTCCTGGCCTCCTCCAGCTCCTGTTCCTTGTCCGCCAGCGTCACTTTCCCATCTTCCAGTTCCTGTTCTTTCTCCGCCAGTGTCACTTTGGCGTCTTCTAGCTCCTGCTCCTTTTCTGCCAACGTCCGCTTTCCGTCTTCCAAATCGTTTTTTGCATTTTCTAAATCATTTTTTCCCTTTTCCAGATCTGCCCGGCCTTTTAAAATATCTGTCTTTCCCTCGTCGATCTTCTTCTGCGCGTCTGCAATCTGCCGGGCTGCGTCGTCGAGCTTCCGGTCCGTCTCCGCCGTCTTTTCTGTCAGCTCTCTTCTGGCGTCATTCAGCTTTCGGTTCGCCTCGTCTGTCACCTCGCGGTACCGTACGGCAGAACGCGGTTCTGAGAGCGTATTCTCAATCTCTTCCTTTACGCGGTCCATATAGTCCTGGTACTCATCCGAATAGGACAGAAAAGCTTTTCCCTCCTTCGTCTGGACATAAATGTCGGTAAATACTTCCATGCTGAAATTATCAGGTGTTACAGCCATAAACGTATCGAGACTTCCATTTCCGATGGTTGTCGTCCCCCGTTCCAGAGACAGGTACCGGGAAGACATGCCGATACCCACGATCGTAAACGTATCGTATTTCAGCGTATCGGAAAGCGCATCATCCGTGCCGGAATAGACTTTTACCGTGTCCCCCAGTGCGAACTGTCCCTGATACGCCTTTCCCCTGTCCATCATGCATTCGCCGGCCCGCTCCGGCATCCGCCCCTCCAGCAGTGTAAACTGGTTGATCGATCTGCTCATCGAAAAAATCCGCACAGTCTTCTCCCGGTCCGCGCCTTCGCAGAGCACATCTGTGGTATAGGCGCCTTCCGCGTACTCCGTCTCCGGGAGCTGACGCACCGCCTCCACGTCATCCTCCGTCAGGCCCAGGGTGCCGACTATGCGGATATCCATCAAATTCGTTTCATCATAATAGGCATCGGCGGACAGCTCCATGTCTGGTCTTGTAGAGCGAATTCCCGCAAAAAACGCAACTCCGAGCGCAACAATAAAAAGAATCGATAAAAACCGGTTCATGCTGCGCCCTATTTCCACCATAAAGTCCTTGCGTTTTGCGTTTTTCATTCAAGTACCATCCGCCCTCGATCCATCAGTCCATTCCAGCAGTCTCTTCCAGCAGTCCGTTCCAGCCAGTCTTACACGTGTATTCCTCTACCACTCGATCTTTTCCACAGAAAGCGGCCTTTCATTCAGCACAATACTTCCCGTCTTCCCGTTCTTTATCTGTATCACCCTGTCAGCCATCGGCGCCAGCGCCGAATTATGGGTGATAACAATCACCGTCATCTTTTTCTCCCTGCAGGTATCCTGAAGCAGCTTCAAGATAGCCTTTCCAGTCTGATAATCCAGCGCCCCCGTTGGCTCATCACAGAGCAGAAGCTTGGGATTCTTCGCCAGCGCCCTGGCAATGGACACCCGCTGCTGCTCCCCTCCGGATAGCTGCGCCGGGAAGTTATTAAGCCGTTCCCCCAGTCCCACATCGATCAGAACCCGCTCCGCGTCGAGAGGATTTTTGCAGATCTGAAGCGCCAGCTCCACGTTTTCCAGAGCTGTCAGATTCTGAAGCAGATTATAAAACTGAAATACAAAGCCGATATCATTCCTCCGGTAACCCGTCAGCTTCTTCTCCGAGTATGATGCAATGTTGACGCCGTCCACCCGAATTTCCCCCGAGGTGGCGGTGTCCATCCCTCCGAGAATATTTAACACTGTGGTCTTTCCCGCACCGCTGGGACCCACGATTACCACGAATTCCCCCTTCTCTATGGTAAAGCTGATTCCGTCCACCGCGTGGATGGTGATCTCGCCCATATGATAGCTTTTTCTCACGTCCTTAAGTTCTACAAACGCCATAAATACCGCCTTCCTTCTCTTAATCTCCTATCATGGAAGTCCCTGCCATTCATGACTCTTTTGAAAATCGATAGTAATACTCTTCTGCCTGAATTTCACTTAATTGAAACCTTTTCTGCAGTTTCTCAAGGATCTGTTCTCTGGAAATCCCGGTCTCAATATTATCCTGAATCAAAGCCCGGAGGCCTTCCTCTCTGCCTTCCTCTCTGCCCTTCTGAATTCCCTCATCCATAAGCATTTGTCCAACCAGTGTCATCTGCATCTCCTCCTTCAGCCGTTTGGCATACATTTTATCAATCACTTTATCTGTAAAGGTTAAAATTCCCGCCAGAACCTTTAACTGCTCCTCCTTCTCCGGCAAATTTCTCGCCAGCCCCACTGCCTTTTCAATAGCCTCCTGCTTACCAGTCCTCCCCTTTACTGTCAGAGGCAAAATCATCAATTCCATCATTTCTTCTTCAGTCAGCCGCTGTCCCCATTCTATTTTTCCTTTCAGCCGCCTGTATATCTCATCACTGTCTCGATTCACAAGATACGCCGACTCTACCAGCAGAATCAGCCCCTCCAGATCATATATTTCTTCTGCACATTCCACATCTGCAGTGTAGATAACCACCATCTTCACCCGTTTTAATTGATTAAGTTCTCCGCGGACTGCAAACCTTTTAATCACCCGGGCAATATAATTTAAGTACTTGACGAAATTTTCTCTATCAAATGACGACTCATAATCGATAATCGCCAGAGCCCCATCACTGAGCAAAAATAAATTATCCAACCTTAATTCATTGCTCTCAATGGCAGGCAGATTCGTCGGCAGAATATCCATGATCTTCAAGTGCGGAAGTCCGAACGCCGCCAGGCTTTTTCCTTTCAGGGTTTCGGCCATCACTTTCGCTGTAACGTCCTTATTCTGATATGTGATTTCACTCATACCGTTCTCCTTTTATTATATTTTAATATGACAACAGATTCAAGTGTATCCATCTTAATTCACCAAACCGCATCACCCGCCTCTATTCAATTTTTCACTGCATTTGGATAATTTTTTGACTTGTTAAAACATAGATTATCAGATTTTCGCGGACAGATTGTCCGTGCGAAACGATAGATTCAGCATACTACATATATACTCCGGCGTCAATCATATTTTAAGCGGCAGGGAACCTAATCCGGTTGTCCTGCCGCTGATTTACTCACTTCTTCAATTTTCCCATTACCGAACAGCCCCCCGCAATTCCCGTCGCCAGCCCCAGAAGCACAGACGCCAGGGTCAGTTTTGGAAACACCTCCGACGGCGGCAGAAGACTCACGGCTCCGCCATGAGCGCGGCGTCCGGCTGCCACCAACTCCAGCCCCCAGCGGTACCCTGCAAACAGCAGGAAAAGAGGGATGCACATTCCTGCCAGCCCCATAACGAGACCCTCTACCAAAAACGGCACACTGATAAACTCTTCTCTGGCTCCCATCAGCCGCATGACCCTGGTCTTCCCCTTCTGAGACTCAATACCGACGGAAAGGGTGTTGTGAATCAACAAGCTGGAGATCAGGAGCAGAATCGCCGCGCTCCCCGCAATCAGCCTTGATATGACCGTCTTGATACGCAGCAGCGCACGCACCGTATCCGCCGAATGCGTCACCTTGCGGACTCCCTCCAGACTCTTCACATACTCCACAAAGCCCTCCTGCTGTTCGATCCCTCCGATATAAACCTGATAGTGATTGGACGCAGCCAGCGGGTTATCCCCATCAAAGATTCCATCCAGCAGCTCGCCATCCTTGAAGTAATCATTTCGAAAGCCCTCCCAGGCGTCATCCGCAGAAGTATAGACCGTTTTCACAACCTCCGGTCTCTCACGGATTAAGCCCCCGATCTCCTCCACCCGTTCGGGGGATACCGTATCCTCAAAGAACACGGCCACATAGACCTCTTCTTCCGTCTTCTGCAGCACGCCGTCCAGATTTAAGACTGCGATATAAAAGATGCCAAAGAGAAAAATACACGCCGCCATGGTAAGAACAGAGGCCGCCGTGTAAACCTTGTTATGCCATAGATTTTTAAAACCCAGCCGGCATAAATACAGCCACGTCCTAAAAGCCATACATCAGACCTCCCCTGCTGTTATCCTTGATCACCTTGCCATACCGCAGCGCAATCTGACGCTTGTGCATGTATTTCACCAGCTCCTGATTATGGGATACCACCAGCACAGTCGTACCCTGACGATTAATTTTCTCCAGCAGGCGCATAATCTCTTCCGCGTTCTTCTGATCCAGATTTCCCGTAGGCTCATCGGCCAGAAGAAGAACCGGCTGGGTAGAAGAACCGGCTGGTTAACCACCGCCCGCGCCAGGGCCGTCCGCTGTTTTTCCCCGCCGGAGAGCTGTCCCGGATAACAACCGGCCTTTTTCTCCAGGCCCACCTGACTTAAGACCTCCATGACCCGGTTTCGCATACGTTTATGATCCGCCTCGACGACACGCTGGGCAAATGCCACATTTTCGTAGACCGTAAAATCCGGAAACAGGCAGAAATCCTGAAATACCATGCCGATATACCGCCGGTAACGGCATACCTGCCGCTCCTTCAGCTGCCTCAAATCGATGCCGTTCACCACGATATTTCCCTGGTCCGCCTCCGTCTCCCTCAGGATCAGCTCCAGAAGCGTCGTCTTTCCGGCTCCGCTGTTACCCACCAGAAAGACGAACTCCCCCTTTTCAATCTGAAGGCTCACATCGTCGAGGGCTTTTTGACCCGTTTCATATGTCTTTGTCACTCTGTCGAATAAAATCATGGTGTTATCCACAGTACTCCTCTTTTCCATCACGGTTATCCACGAAATTAAATACCTTTTACCCGAATATCAATACCTTTTTTCGGGATCAGATGTCTTTCTTCTTCAGCTTATACACAAATGCCAGCACCTTCGCCACGGTCTGGTAGAATTCCTCAGGAATTTCCATATCCACCTCAACACTGGCATACAGCCCCCTTGCCAGAGGCTTGTCTTCCATAATATAAACTCCGTTGGCCTCACCGACCTCCACAATCTTGAGCGCCAGATGATCTGCGCCTTTCGCCAGTACCACGGGAGCCCGGTTCGCATTGGAATCGTATCCCAGTGCTACCGCGAAATGGGTCGGGTTCCTGATGATCACATCCGCCTTCGGAACATTCTGCATCATACGCATGGACGCCATCTGGCGCTGTTTCTCCCGAATCCGTCCCTTGATCTGCGGATCGCCCTCCGTCTGCTTATACTCTTCCTTAATTTCCTGCTTGCTCATGCGCAGATTCTTCTCATAATCCCACCACTGGTATAAGTAATCGAAGGCGGCCAGAAAAATAAAGGCGACCCCCACCGTGTTCACCAGCGACACCGCAGTGTCCCCAACGTACACGAAAGCCGCCTGTACCGTACCGTCCATCAGACGTGCAAACTCGTGGATTCTCCCCTCTATATAGCTGTAAATCACCCAGGCCAGGATGGTAATCTTAATCAGCGCCTTTAAAAGCTCCACCACCGAGCGGATGGAAAACATTCGTTTAAAGCCTTTTAAAAGACTGATCCGGTCCATCTTAAACTTCATGACATCCGTGGAGAATGACATTCTGGTCTGAAAGAACGTCGTGACCACTGCGACTGCCACTCCGATAAAAAGCAAGGGAAACGCCGCCTGTCCAAACAGGAGCACGGCCTTTAACAGCTTGTCGGGCAAATCGTCCGCCGCCAGGGGCGTCGTGGAGGCAGCATAAGAAAAGAACAGCTCCATAGCCGTCTTCAGAGTGCGGTAAATCTTGGGGGCCAGCGCATTCAGGGAATTAAACAGCACCAGCAAAGAACAGACGGCGATGACGTCGTTGCTCTGAAATACATTTCCTTTTTTTCGTTCGTCCTGCCGCCGTTTCGGGGTGGCTTTCTCAGTCTTTTCGTCTGCCGCCACGTTCATCACTCCCTTCTGTATACAGAATAAAACCTGGTACGCCCTATGATGCGAACATCATCATGACCTTCTGTACCTCACTCATCATCATCCCATAATAGGAGTCAATAAACGCCCCGATCGGACGCGCGAACAGCATCATTAATAAAATACCCAGCAGGATCTTTGACTGGATATTAATAACAAACACGTGAATCTGGGGAATCAGCTTCATAAGCACGCCCATGGACACCTCCAGCACGAATTCCGCTGCCACAAAAGGCAGGGCCAGCTTGATCACCATCAGAAAAACACTGCCAAATATACTTACAAGATACCAGGCAATATCCTGAGTCACCAGTCTGGCCGCCCCCACGGGTATCACCTCATACGTATAGGCAAACAGCTTCACCGTCAAAAGATGGCAGCCGGTCGCAAAGAAATACAGAAAAAAGAACACATTGATAAACTGGCCTAAGATAGCGGTCTGGACACCTCCCGCCGGATCCATAACCTTGCCCATGGACAGACCGAACACCGTATCCATCAAATCTCCTGCCACGTACACCATATAAAAAAACAGCTGGAACACGCTTCCGATCACCAGCCCCATGATCACCTCGCGGATCAGAGCCTCCGCCATCTGAAAGGTGCTGTAGGCCTGTATGGCGGTAACTCCCTGAGCCGCAGCCGGCGCGATCACCAGGCTGAGCGTCAGCACCAGGCCGGTCTTCACCATGGCAGGAATCCCCCTTCTGGCAAACACCGGATGGACAAAGATCAGTCCGCCCATACGCGCAAATACCAGCAAAAACACATCGAAATACTCTAAAACGCCGCTGTCCATCGCCTGTTCCCCGCGTTAGAGCGACGCCATGATCGCAAACAGCTCCACCACAAACTCGTCCATCACCTTAAACATCCAGGACCCCAGCGCCAGAAGCACCAGCGCAATCACCAGAAGCTTTGGGACAAACGTAAGCGTCTGCTCATGAATCTGCGTCGCCGCCTGAAAAATAGCGACGATCAGACCCACGACAATGCTGACGATTAACAGCGGCCCTGCTATTTCAAATGCAACCATCATGGCTTCCTTCATCACTTCCATCACCTGGTCCGCAGTCATACTATGTACCCCCTCATCATCGGAATCCGGCAACCAGCGTCTTGATCACAAGACTCCAGCCGTCTACCAGAACAAACATCATAATCTTAAATGGCAGTGCGATCATGGTAGGCGGCAGCATCACCATACCCATAGACATCAGGGTGCTGGACACCACCAGATCGATAATCAAAAATGGGATATAGATCAGAAATCCCATGGTGAACGCTTTATTTAACTCACTCAAAATAAAGGACGGAACCAGCACCGTCAGCCCCAGTTTCATGTAAGCTTCCGGTCCTCCCGACACATCCGGCACCTCAGACTTTGAGATGGAGAGAAACAGATCCAGACTCTTCTTCTCCGTCTGCTTTAACATAAACTCCTTCATCGGCTCCTGTGCCCGGGTAAACGCCTCTTCCCTCGTGATCTCCCCTGCCTTATAAGGCTCGTAAGCCTGCGTATTCACCTTGGCAAACACGGGGCTCATGATGAACAGCGTCAGAAACAGAGCCAGTCCGATCATCACCTGGTTAGGCGGAGACTGCTGTGTGCCCAGCGCATTGCGCAGAAATGAGAGAACAATGATAATCCGGGTAAAACTCGTCATCATAATCAGCAGAGACGGCACCACAGCCAGAAACAGAAACAGGAACATGATATCCAGCATATCCATGGGCTTTCCGCTTCCGGAGCTTCCCTCCAGTGTCAGAGAGATATCCGACGCATATGCGATCTGTCCGCATGCCGCGGACACCCTGATAAATGCCGCCAGACTGAGAAGCCCCCTGGCAATTTTCCTTTTCCCCTTCATCATAAGTCTCTCCCGTTTCTCTTCTGTCTTCCGTCCTGTTGTCGTCCGTCTTTTTTGACCAACGTTTTGAGCTGTTCCGTAAATACAGACGCAAAGTCCGGCGAAACCTCCGCCGGACTCTTTTTCTCATAAGTCTCCAGTTCCTCCAGTCTGGTGATACCGGCCGGAGATACTCCCACAAGCAGAATCCGTCCCTGAACATCGACAATCATCAGGTAGCTGTCCCGTCCCACCGCCAGGCGGTCCAGAATCTTCATATCGCCGGACTGCTGCCTTCCGTTCATCCCTCTCCCCAGCATCCTTGTGGTGATGTATGCCAGAACGAGAACCAGTATCAGTACAATCAGATAAAATAACACTTTAAGAACCGCCATATCAATCCCTCTTACCGACTATCTCAATAATTCTTGCGGCAAACTTCTCATCTGTCACTAAAACGTCGCCTTTTCCTATCAGTTTACCATTGACCACCACGTCAGCCGGCGAACCCGCCTGCTTATCCAGTGTCAGAATCTGCCCCTTCTGCAGGGCCAGAATGTCCTTTACGCTGCAGACCGTGCCGCCAATGCGGACAGACACATCAAGCGTAATATCCCGGAGTTTTTTCCTCTCCTCACCGATGTTTTCCACCTGATTGTCCACAGGCACATACTTAAATTCCGGAAATGACACCTCCCGGAACGATACTGTTTTCTCTTTTTTCTTGAAAGCCAGATCCTCCGCCAGCACCGTTTCCTCTGCTGCCGTCTCCTGCCCCATGACCGGAATTCCGAAGATCTCCTGAAGCTCCTCCGTGGCGATTCCAATAACCTCGGCCGCCAGAACACCGTCGATCTCCAGATGGAGGCGGATCAGCACCAGCTGCTGTTCCCTGTCCCACCCGCGTATCGTATCCAGAATCCGTTCCGCACTGTCAAATGCCGTGACGCGGGTCAGAACCTCGCCCATCTCACGCCCCAGGAAATCACCAAGATCATCCATGGCCGCGCCCATACACTGGGACGCCACCTCTTTTAATGTACTTAAAGCGATCTCGTCAAGCGGACTCTCCGTATTTACCGGCAGTCCCATGATAAAATTGGAGATCTTCACCATATCCGCCCTGTCAAATACGTACAGCTGCGGAACACGCAGCCCCTCAGCCGTCCGTTCTGCCTCGATCACCACATTGAAATGGGGCAGATATTCCGCCAGGGCCTCCATATCCGTCTCGCCAAGCTCTGTCACCGTCGCCCTGGCATTCCTGCCAAGAAGAGAAGCCAGCGTATTGCAGACAGGCACCGCTTCCATTTCCAAAAGCTCTGTCAACGCTTCCTGATCCAAATATCCCATACTCTTCCTCCCGGCTATAATACCTTATTAATCTCGACCGCCTTGCGCAGCTTTGTATGGCCAAGCTTCGCCTCGAAGCAGGCCACGTCTTCCACGTAAATATCAATGCTGCTGTCCACTTTTTTATTGAGAGGCACTACGTCCCCCGGCTGAAGCTGGAGAATATCCTGGGCATCCAGAGAAAATTCGTGGAAAATCGCCCGCAGCTCCACTTCCGATTCCAGCAGATGCTGCTCGATATAGCCTCTCTTGGCCAGTTGCTTCGCCTCGTCCTTCTTCTGGCTGACCGCGTAGGTATACCCAAACTTCGAAGTCAGCTCCTCCACATTGGGCGCCGGCATCACCAGATTTAATACCGCCGAAAGCTTGTCGATCAGCACCTCCAGCTCCACCTGTATCACCACGTCCTCAGGCGCGCTCACCTGAAGCAGGTGAGGATTCGTCTGAAGGCCGGTCAGCGCCGCATCCACATCCAGATATTCCTTCCAGGAGTCACCGATAAATTCCGTAATCTTTCCCAGTAAATACTGGAGAATCGCCTTTTCAATGTCTGTAAAATCACGGCTCAGCTCATACTCCGTGCCTGCGCCGCCGAGAAGGCGTTCAATCATGAAAAAGGCCAGTCTGGTGTCCACCTCGAGCACCAGAGGAGCCTCATTATAATCCTTGTTGTCAGGGATTAGGGTAATCATGCCAAAAAGAGACCGGTCAGGAACTGAATTGCTGAATTCCTGATACCGTCTCTCCACAATACCCGTTACGCTTATTTCGCAGTAGGACTGCATCAGTCCCGTCAGATACGGTGCAAGAGCACGTGCAAAACTGTCATATAAGTTCTCCACCGTGCTCATGCGCTCTTTTGTAAATTTCTTGGGCGATTTAAAATCGTATGTCTTTATCACTGTGCTGTACCTTCCTGTCCCCCGCTCATATCTGCCGGCATGTCGACCGGAAACAGCGGATCCATCGTCTCCATACTGTCTATGTTATCCTCAGAAACCTTATATTCATTTCCCAATATGATCATGTCCACCCGGCGGTTCATCTCCCGCCCTTCTTTCGTGCTGTTGTCCGCGATGGGGTAGTATTTGCCGTAACCGCGGCAGATCAGCTTCTTCGGTTCCAGCCCGACATTCTCCTCCAGGTAGATCGCCACGTTATCGGCGCGTTCAGAGGAAAGCAGCCGGTCGTTGATCAGGGAATTAGCCGCCTGAGCCGTATGCCCGTTAATATAGATGGCCATAATCTCATCCTGTCTGTCCTTCAGCATGATTCCCAGAGCCTCCAGCATGGATTTGCTGTTCTCCTGTAAGACCGCGCTGTCCGGGGCGAACAGCAGATCATTCTTAAACCGTATGTAGACCGCGTTCTCGCTGTCGGAGACAACGGCATCCAGATTCTCCATCTGGAAATACGACTGGATGTCCTTCGCCATATCGGCCATGGCCAGAGATGAGGCAGACTGTGATCCCGCTCCGCTGCCGGTGTTAAACTGGGAACCTTCTCCCTCCGGGGCATTGGCTCCCTCACTGATGCTGGGATACTTCAGATCCTGCGGTACATCCTCTAAGTCGCTGGTTGTCTCAATTCCCAGCTGACGCTGCATCGCCGCCGCGATCTCTTCCAGCTTGCTGATATTTACATTGGAAATACTGTATAGCAGTACAAAGAAGGTCAGGACAAGGGTTATCATATCCGCGTAGGTATTTAACCACTCCTGACCGCCTCCTTCTTCTCTTCGTTTCTTCATGTTATTTACCAATCTCCAGGGCTTTTAATGCCATGCTCTTTGCAATATTCAGCGCTGTCACATTGGCCTCATAGGCGCGGGTGGCGGCCATCAAATCCACCATCTCCTCGGCGCTGTTCACGTTCGGCATCATGACATACCCGTCCTCATTGGCGTCTGGATGATCCTGATCGTACACCGGAACGAGAGGATTCTGGCTCTCCACCACTTCCTCCACATAGACTCCGCCGCGGTCCGCCTTCGTCATAGCCTTACCCAGCTCGGACTTAAAATCCAGCTGATTTTCCCGCAGCACCACCTGTTTCCTACGGTAGGGGCCTCCCTCTGCCGTTCTTGTCGTATTCTGGTTCGCCAGGTTCTGCAGGATGATATCCGTGCGGAACCGTTCTGCCGTCAGGGCCGAACCCGTTATATTGAGAGAATCCAAATACCCCATAAGCCGCTCCTTTTATTTACCCGTATTGTTAATCACATATCTGAGCGTGGAAAGCTTTCCCGACATCCGGGACGTCATCGCTGAATACTCGGTGTACGCCTTCCATAAGTCCAGTTCCTCTTTTTCCACCTGTACGTTATTCCCGTCCGGCCTGGCCTCCGTGTCGTTATCTGTACCGACAACCGCCTGGTACACAGGACCGTTCCCATCTGCCGCCTCTTTTAAGACCTGCTTAAACTCCACCTTTTTCGCCTTAAAATCCGGTGTCTCCACGTTAGCGATGTTATGGCTGGCGACCTGCTGCTTCAGCCACATCGCATCCAGCCCGCTCTGCAGCGCCCGAAACGCTGCGTCCTCAAATAATGGCATATGTACGCTCCTTATCTCATCCGGTATGTCCCATCCGAACCTGCTTATCCGCCTGGGAAAATGCCTCCTTCAGTTCGGTAATCATGGGGAGGACTTCCTCCACCGGTTCCGGACTCTTCTTAATGTTCGCCTGAAGGATCTGATAGTTAAAATATTCATAAAGGGAAGCCAGCCCTCCCGACACCTCATACTGGTGATCCAGTGTGGTTGATAAGTGGGTGACGATAGCCTGCGCCTTCTTAAAATGGGCGTTGCTTCCTTCATAATCGTTCTGTTCCAGGCTCACGAGCCCCTTGTTCAAGCGGTTGATCACCTCGTCAAACAGCAGATTGATCATATCGCCCTGGGTCATGGTCATGACAGACTGTTCTTTATATCTTGCATATGGGTTTTGCATAATGATTACTCCTTTATCATGATGAGAACTGCTGGGTCAGCCAGGAGCTCTGGCTGTTCATGTTGGAAATGGCCTGCTCCATGGCGTTAAACTGCTTCCAGTAACGGGTCCTCTCCAGTTCATACTTGGTATTTAACTTCGACAGTGTCTCGGATATGCGCTTCATCTCATCATAGATCGTGTTACTGGTAATCAGCACATCCTTGGTACCCGCGTAGCGAACCATGCTTCCCGGACTTCCGCTGCTGACATTCGCTGCTTCCTTGATCGCCTCCTGCAGCTTTACCGCGACGCCCTGCTCCTTATCCGTAAAAAGCTTCCGGATATTGTCCGCATTCGTCGCCACCATGGACTTTAACGTCTCCTCGTCGATGATCAGCTTGCCATTGTCGCGCCAGTTATCGGAGGTCTCGATCCCGATATCGTAAAGCGCAAGCCCCGCGTCCTCTACACTGCTGTAAAGCACCATTCTCATATCACTCAAAAAGCTGGAGACGTTGGAATCGTTATGAAGAAGCCCCTTCTTCGATTTTTCCTCCCAGAGTTCGATCTCCCGGTCGCTCATCTCTTTCTTCTGGGCGTCTGTAAGCGGGGCGTACTTCTTGTAGGTTGCCTCCTCCGCCACATAGCTGTTCAGCTCTTCAATCAGAGTGTTATAATCTTCTACAAAACTCTTTAAACTATCTATTATTTTATCAGTATCCCGAGACGTAGTCAAGCTAATTGGGGGGTCACCGGCACCGGTTGTGCCCGTTAATTCCATGGTAATTCCATCCAATTCGAAAGTATTGGTGTTTCGCTCCATGGTAACGCCGTCGACGGTAATTTTAGCGTTTTGGCCAGCGGTGATTTGGGCGGTCATTTTCGGGTCGTAAGTATACACAGACGTACCAAATAAATCTTTGATGTACTGGTCTGTCGCATCATCCGTGCCGGATATGGAGACACTGCCTCCTCCGCCTGAAATTTCCAGTCTTCCATTCGAAAATGTCACACTGGCTCCGGATGCAGTTTGAATCGCATTCACAATCTCCGTATCCGCGTTCGAACCTGATAAATCAATAACCTTCAATGTGCCATCCGGTGAGGTAATCTGAATGGATCCAGAATTGGGCCTGGGTGACACTGCATTGGACTGAACGGTACGAGCCGTTTGCACCAAAGAAATATTTTCTGAACCAAACAGCGCTTTAAGCGATTTTTTTCCCTCACTGTCCGTTCCCGTGGAATCTGCGCCTGCCTTAATTTCCAGAGGACCGGAAGTTCCGGTAATATTAAGCCTTCCATCCTGGAAGGAGGCACTGACTCCTGCTACTGCATTCAGTTTCTGAACCAGTGAATCAATACTTCTGTTTAAATCAATTGTTACATCTCCTGCGGTTCCTTTTACCGTAATTTTGCCCCTCAGCCCTACCGGATCAGCCCCCGATAAAAGGTTATCACCCGTGCCGAATCCGAGACCGGACGCAAATCCTTTGGTCAAATTATCCGCAGTAAAACCAACCTTATGTTCCGCAGACGTCAACACAACCATATCGGTTCCAGGCACAGCAGGATTTTCTCTTATACTAAATCGTACCGCCTCTGTCCCAAATTTCCGATCCAGCTGTGAATTAATCGCATCTAAAACGCTCTGTGAGGTCTCATATTTACTATTTCCGGTTTTCCCCTCCAGCGTAATCTCTACATCTTTTCCATCGACCTGAAACACCAGCTTCTCATCATTTCCGCTGTTTAATACTCTCCTGACCTCGTCTAAACCGATTGCAGTGCTTCCCGTCAGCTCCTTTGAAAAAAGAGAGGACTGAACTCCGGTAGCTTCCACACCAAACATTGAAGTAAGCAGAGTTCCATAAGTCTGCTTCATCGTAATGTTTGATATCGCACCAGTCGAAGTCGATTCCATAATAAACTTATCCGCCGCCGAAGAATACGACACTTTCACTCCCGCACCGCTGTTATTAATGGCACTGATAACATCGCTCAGCGTGGAATTATCCGTCAGCCCCTTGATTGACACACCGTTAATCTCAAACTCGTATCTCCCGCCCTGGGGTTTATTGGCAAAGTTCATATTTTTCAGGGAAGTTCCGTAATCGAGCTTATTGGAGAATCCAGTCCCAAATCCAAGATTTTTCACGGTATCTGCATCCCCTGAGGACTGAATAATCACTCTTCTCGAAGAGTCCACAGAATTGGAGGTTGGATTTCCTGCCGCATCCAACTGCACTAATTCCATTGTCCCGTTATTATTACCCGGTGCCGATGTATATTTCATACCAACCGCAGTACCGAAATTCCGATACAGCGCCTGGTTAATATTCTTTAACGTGTCCGTATCATTTGCACCTGCCGTAAATGTGATTGTACGATTCACCCCATCCAGCGTAGCGGAGAAAGAATATGAACTTCCATCTGTAAACTGCCTTAAGTCTGCGCCGCTGCCAACCGGTGTTCCGGTCACATTCCCTGTCGTTTTCACAGTACAGGCTGTGGCGAGACGGTCAATCGAGTCGATCTTCATGCTGCTGACCGCATTTCCTGAAACCGATGTGACCTTGATATTCGACGAGCTGCTGACGCCGGTCATGGTATTGTATAAGCTGCTGCTCATCAGGTTCGTGTCGCCGCTTCCGTAATAAGAGAAATACTTATCGCTAAAGGTGTTGATCTTCGTTATGAGGCTGCGGTAGATATCCTGTTTCCACTCCAGCTGCTGTTTTAGCCCGGTCTGCTTGTCGATCTTGGACTGGGTTCCTGACAGCATGCTCTGTACCATGCTTTCCGTATCCATGCCGGAGGCTAGCCCCGCTATATAGTTTTTATTGCCGCTGTTGCTGACGGTATTAATCGATGACGTCGATGACATCGCGCCTCCCCCTATCTTTTCTGATTATAGAGCATGCCCTTCGCTCCCTGGTCCATCTGTTTTAAGTATCCTGTAAATTTTGTATTTGTGTTGTTCTTCCTGATTTTCTCCTGCAGAAGATCCCTTACCCGTTCCATCTCGGCCCGCGCGCCGGGCTCCAGTTCCTGTATTCTCGATATCACACGGAAGATTTCCTGACCCTCCGAAAAAAGTGCCTGTTCCTCTTCATTTAACGTCCTGAAATCCCACCTGTTCTTCGAAATCTCATAAAGCCGCCTGCCCTCCGGGGAAAAATGCTTCATCGCCTTCATCCGCTCATCAATCCCGTCTATCTCTTCGATCAGGCGCTGCCTGGCCGCGATCCCGGCCTCAAACTCTTCCGCCTCCCTGTATTCCTGCGAGGCGATACGGCTGGTCTCCTCCTCATACTGAAGAAAGCAGGCTTTCTTCTCATGGAGAAGTTTCCGCATCTCATCAAGCATCTCCATGATTTTCCTCCTGCTTCTCTTCCTCTTCTTCGGCCGTCATTGCCCGTAAATTTCTGGACAACTGGAACACCTTTAATAAGTCGACCTTATCCGATGCCTCTTTATTATTCTCGACCGTCAAATACAGCTCTGTACGGCAGATCTTCATATCCTCGGGAGCCGATATTCCCAGACGCACCTTGTCTCCCTTTACCTCGGTAACGAATATTTCGATATCGTCGCCGATTTTGATTGATTCGCCCTTTTTTCTGGATAGTATCAACATACGTCATCCCCCGCTTCCTCATCGAAAATGGGCTGTCGTATGGCGTAATCCTGTTCCAGGATCACCTGTACCGCCAGATTCGTCTTGTGGTTGATGATAATCGGGCTCTTTAAATTGACTGTAGATTTGCGGAAGGTATCCCCTATGACCATGAGGACCCAGCAGTCTAAATCGTCCTCGGGCACTGCCTGAAGCATGATCAGAACGTCCTGCATGACCACCGGTGCGTAATCCCGCCTTACCTCCAGGGGATTCAGCATGATAAAGCAGACACTCTTCTGTTCAATCGACTGCAGCCAGCAGATTCCATTTCCCATGTTGGAATCATTGACCAGAACGAACTGGGTGAACTCCTCAAAGCCAAAGATCGGCTGCTTAAACGTTATGATATTTTTCTCTTCTATTTCGAGGATTCCAAAATCTCTTGTCTCTATCTTCAAGTTTTTCCCTCCGCATCCTTCACCATGTTATTCTTCATAAGCCGGATTTGCACTCGGCGGAACGTACATGGGCTCACCTATGTACTCAATATCCACTCTTGGATACTGCTCCACATTTACATTCAGCTCGCCCGGCACGTAGACCGATTCCGTCTTCTGTACCTTCGGCTCAAAATTCACGGAGGCCGGTGCGAAATCAATGGCCAGATCCCCCGGAGTCCAGGAAATATCCGCTCCCACGGAAGGGATAAATCCGATTCCTGTCGTCACATTCGTCTGCGCGAGCATCTGATTTTTCATGATATCCGCCACGGTGACTCCATCCTGAATCTGCATCATCTGGTTGCCGACTCTCGAATACTGGGCTGTTGCATCGGCTGCGGCTTTCAGCCCCGCCTGGGCCGCATCACTCATCAGTCCCCTGGCCGTCTTAAATCCCATGCTGTCTCTGGAACGTGAGCTATCAATATTTACTTTAATATTTTCAGATTTCATATTCAGGTGCCCCGGGTTCTGTATGATGCCGATCTCCGGGTCCGGGATCTCGCTGTCCAGCCTGGCCCGCTGCGACGTCATAGACAACCTGATGGGCGTTGTCGTAATTTTCAATACATTCATGTCATGACACCTCTTCTCCTGATATTATTTCATGAAATCAAAAATCGAGGGTGGTATGATGCTGGATCCAAGCTGCAGGGTTACCATCCAGGCTGTTTCATAAGACTTGTTATTGACGGCCTCCGTCTCCACGCTTACCGCCTCCAGATTCTTCTGGGTCTCCTTGAGATTGACAAGGCCGCTCTCCAGACGATCCTTCGTGCGGTCTAAAAGCTTCTCCCTTGTACCGATCTCAGAGGTTGCTATCGAAATATTGCTCTGCTTCTTCTTAAGCTGTGTGAGCGTGTCCATGGCGCCGCTCTTATCTCCGTCCTTTAACTGGCCTTCTATCTTCCCGATCAGGCTGTACAGGTTATTGGGGAGTCCCTGATCATCGGTACCATAGCCCAGCACATCAACACCCGATGTGGAAATCCGAATTCCGGTTCCCGCCGTGTTTGTGCCGCTGGCGTAGGTTCCAAAGCCAATATCCAGATAAACCGGTTTATTTTCATTAAAATGGGTAGCCGGATCATCCGGGTCATAAGCGTCTACCGCCTTGCCGTTAAACAGCAGGTTTCCATCCGCGTCCAGCGTAAATGGCGCCTCCCCGTTTGCCGAACCGGAAAACAGGAATTTATCTCCATATCTGGCATTCATGGTCTGTAGAATCTCTTCCTTCAGTCCTCCCAGCTCCTCGGCAATCGCATCCAGACTGTCCTGGCTGCTGGCGCCTCCCGCCCTGGTTGCCTTCTCGAAAACGGTCTCCAGTATTGAATTAATTGTTGCAATATTGGAATCCGCCGTGTCCAGCTCTCCCACTGCATTTTTTACTGTATTGATATGTTCCTCGCTCCTGGCGATCTGATCACGCACGGTAAATGCCTTGGCTGCGGCGGCCGGGTCCTCGGAAACGTGATTATACTGCCTCTGAGAAGTCAGCTTCAGGTTTGAGGACGCCAGATTCGCTACATTTCTCTGGAGGTTCCTGTTATACATTGCCGTCATCATATTTTCTGTAATTCTCATATGCCCCTCTTTACCTTCCTACCAACCCCATCTGGTTGATAATCATATCCAGCTGTTCATCCATGGTTGTCATCAGTCTTCCCAGTGCCGAGTATGCCTTGTTATAGGTCATCATGTTAATACCTTCTTCGTTCAGTGACACTCCCGACACGCCCATGCGGTCCGATTCCACGCTCTCCGCAATTGCGAGAGACGCCTTGAGCCTGGAGTCATTGGTCTTTTTATCGGTTCCCAGTGTATTGGTGTATCCCGTGATAAACTCACTGAAGGTCCCTGTAAATTTGTCACTGCCTTCCCCAAACTCAAAATCCTTCTCCAGAGCCGCTTTCATGGCGAGAATATCCTCATTATCGAGATCTCCATCCGGATTCTTTTTTCGGATAATATAGGCGGAATCCTTTGTCCACATATCACTGATCCGGATATTGCCGGCGCTGACCTTTCCATTAAAATCTCCCTGGATCAGAGTCTTAAACGGTCCCGGCTTATTCGGATCATCCTCGTGAACCATGCTGTTAAATACATTTGCCATGGTCTGCGCAAAATCGTCCAGTTTGCGTTCATAGTAGGGAATTCCAGCGTTCAATGAATTATTGCCGGTCAGCATATCTTCGAATCCCTTGATCGCTCCGGCCCCCAGATTGGCCGTCGTCCCGTCTCCCCAGGAAAGCGTGGTTCCGTCCAGTCCAATTCTCACCGCATCGTTGCTGTAATTTCCGCCGTTGGCGTCGACCACCAGCTTCCCGCCCAGCTTCACCTGAATTCTTCCCTGATCCAGTGAAATGACTTCCAGCTTCCCGTATCGTGACAAATCGTCGAGAATGGTATTTCTCTGATCCAGAAGGTCATTCGGTCCGTAGTTCACGCCGTCGTAATCATCGTTGACAAATATCTCGTGGGCAATGGACTTATTCAAATCGCTGAGCTGTTTTAACTTCGTGTTAATATCATCCACAGCGATAGACAGATCATTCTTCGTCTGTTCCTCCAGACTCTTTAAGTTGGTATCGTATTCATTCAGCACCTGAGTAATGCCCTTAAATGCATTCAGCACAATATTGGCATTGGTCTCCTGGTACGGATGCTGGCTGAAATCCGCCAGTGCCTGAGAAAGCACGGTAAGCGCATCCTTGATACCGGTCCCTTCCACCTCGGGATCACTCAGGATACCTTCCATCTGCTCCATGATAGCTGCCTTCTGGTCGAAATAACCCACGTCAGAATACTGCTCCCGGAATTTCGTGTCCAGATAGGGATTTCTGATCTGGCTCACACCACTTGCGTCCACGCCCTGGCCAGCCAGCGGTATGGAGCTGTACGAGAACCTGTCACTTCCGTAAACCTGTACGGAAACGGTATCGAGGCGCTGTCTCGTATAGCCCTTTGTATTGATATTGCTGATGTTGTTGCCGATGATATCGAGAGCCTTCTGGTTCACCATCAGCCCGCGTTTGGCCGTTTCCAGCCCCATAAATGTCGGTCTCAATTCTTCACTCTCCTATACCGGTCCCGCATCAGACCTTTTTCTCAAACCGCTGGCCTTTGAGTCCCACCGTCTTCCCGTAGATACCGGTTGGATTTCCCACCATCCGCGCGTCCAGTCCCATCTTTTCCAGTTCCGACTTTGCCAGGCTTTCCGCCTTTTCATTATAAAAACGGATATTACCAATCGCCCCATCCAAACGCCGGTATAAGTCTGTCAGCTGTTTCCGTTCCTCTCCGCCGCACGACTCCGCGACCTCCTGAAGCGTCTTTCCGGTAAGCCCCATTCTCCCAAACAGTTCCTGACGTCTCTGCTCCATATTCTGAAGCTGTTTATCCATGGCCTGCTGCATCATGATGGATTCCTCGATCTTGTCAAGTTCCTTTGTCATCAGAAGCCCCAGTTTTTCCACCTGCTTTTGTTCCATTTTTTCAAACATTTCTGTATATTCCGTCAGAAAACGAATTATCTCTTCCAATATTTTTCCCTCTCTATAAACCGCTCATCAGCCTTTTCGCAATCTGTTCCGCCGACACCTGGTACGTACCTTCAGACACCTGCTGTTTTAACGCCGCGATCTTATCCGCCGGGGCGCCCTCGTCCATGGACTTCCTAAGCGTCGCCGCAAATGACGATGCCTCGCTTTTTTTCGCGCCGTCACTGCTGATGCAGATGGCGTCACCACGCATTTTTTTATCGGCCGATGCCGGGACAGAAACGGATTTTTCTGCATGCCTGCCACTGTTTACCGCGTTTTGATAAACGGAATAATTCCTCGTAACCTTCACATCCATATCCCCGACTTCCTTTCTCTCACTGATTGTTCTGCTAACTCTATAATATTTATCGGACGGTATCCCGGAAACTTTATAGTTTGAGGGATATTTTTTTAGTTTTTTTGAATTTATTGGCGGGTTGACATACTTTTATGAATTAAAAAACGAACCTGCTGCTGCGGGAGGGCTCAGAGAATAAATTCTGAGGCCGGCGCCGCTTGACTGGTTCGTTTTTGAGATGGTTTGGTTTAGTAAGATTTTATCGGATAGTTTGCTTTAAAGTAGTTCAGTGGCGAGGTTCCTTTTTTACCATCAGGATCGCCTGAATCAGTGCGCTGGTCACCTCTGAGGCGAACATCTCCTCATTCTTTCTTCTGCGTTCGTCATCCTGTTCATTCATAACCACATAGTGCGGTTTCAGGCGGTTCAATGCCAGAGCAGCAATATCTTTTTTGCACTTATCGCATTTACAGCAGTTAAAGCGGTCGAGTGTCGTATCCAGCTTCGATATAACCAGTTCCTCCATCAGGTTGACCAGAACCATATTCTGTTCTTCCTTCACCGGCATGGAAACCGCCGGCCGGCGAATAGCCTTCACCATACTGGCGGCAGTCGGAACAGGAGATATATTTCCCATAAGTCCGGCAGCTCCCGCTTCCATGGTGACGGCACTTTCATCTGCCCCGGGAACGACATTTCCTCCCTTTTTCGCGGCAGAAGGCATAATCTTCCGGTACATCATCTCTTTATCTATTTCTGATCTGCTCTTAGCCATTTGCTTCAAGCCCCCTTTGGAAGAGTTCGTCCGCCAGTTTCTCATAGTCCTTTACTGCATTGCAGGCAGGAGCATATTCCAGCACTGATTTCTGCAGCGACTGGGCTTCACGAAGTGCCACGCTTTCCCGGATGTAGGCGTTCATGACCGGGAAATCCAAATCAGCAGCCACCATATTAAGCGTGCCTTCCACTTCTCTGCTGAACCGGGTTCTCGGGTTATGCTTCGTTAAAAAAGCCCCCAAAACCTTTATATCGGGATTACAGTAGCTTCTCACCCGTTCTATTGTCTCATTTAACTGCATAATTCCCTGCAGGCTGAAAATGTCCGACAGCATCGGCATCAGAATATAATCAGCCGCTGTAAATGCATTTACCGTCAGAATTCCCAATGCCGGAGGAGAATCAATAAATATGTAATCGTAATAGGGCTTCAGCGAATCCAGGGCCATTTTCAAAAGGAACTCTCTTCTTGCCCCTGTAAATTCAAGTTCAATACTGCTGAGCAAAATATTGGAAGGAATCAGATCCACCAAAGACGATTTCTGAACCGCATACTTAGGCTTTAATTCTCCCTTCAAAACATCGTAAATCGTTGCACAGCCATCTGTTTCAGCGCCCATGCTGAAACTTAAATTCCCCTGTGGATCCATATCCACCGCCAGTACCCGGTAGCCTTTTGACTTAAATACCGAGGCCAGCACATATGCCGATGTCGTCTTTCCGACACCGCCCTTTTGATTTGACAACGCAATGGTAGCTGCCATGAGAATTCCCCCATAACTTACAATTTTCCACACAAAATGACATTATTGTTATTATAGCAAGAAACAGGAAAACATACAATTGGATTTTTCTTCCGGCTAAAGGCATTTACCTCTTGTTTTGGCACACTTATACTTCCTTCAGGTGTTTCTCCAGCATTTCGCACAGCCTCGGAATCTGAGACTCAAACTCCACGCCATACCATCTGGAGCTGCAGGAAGCAGAGGTTGCCTCAATACAGAGAACGACAAAATCCGCAGTCAGTGCCAACGCGCTCGCAAGGCTCAATCCACGCATTACACCGCCCAATACCACCGAGGAGTAGAGATCACCAGTTCCATGGTAACTTTGAGGACAACGATGAGTAAAGTAGGAAAAGCTCTCTCCGTCACGATTCAGATAGGCCACTCCCAATTTTTCAGGTTCAAAGCTGACACCGGTCAGAACAGCAGTTTTACATCCCAGCTCCAACAGCCGCTCCAGCATTTCCCGAATATAAGCCTCATCATAATCCGTACGGTAAGGCATACCAGTAAGCAGACTGGCCTCCGTAATATTGGGCAGAATCACTTCCGCCTTCGCGCAAACCTTCGCCATAGCCGCTGGAAAATTTTCATCAAATGCAGGATATAGCTTCCCATTGTCCGCCATAGCCGGATCAACCAACACCAGATTATCCCCAATGGCAAACTGATCAAAGAAATCGCAAATCTGCCCGCACTGTTCCGCCGATGCAAGGTAGCCTGTATAAATACCATCAAATGAAATCTGTTCCGCCTTCCATGCCTCGGAGATCGGCGCAATCTGATTGGATAAGTCCTTACAGGTAAAATTCTTGAACATCGTATGTGTGGACAACACCGCCGTTGGAAGGATACCGCATTCCACTCCCATAGCAGAAATAACAGGAAGCGCAACGGTAATAGAACAGCAGCCAACACAGGATATATCCTGTAGAGTAACAATTCGTTTCATTTATCAAATCCTCCTTATATGTATTCTTATTACAGTGAAGTATAACAAATATTGGACTGGTCATAAATACCCAGAGCGTATGAAAATGACCAGTCCAGTTATAGCGGCGGCGGCCTGCAAGAATAGAAAAATTAAATGTTGAGAGGAGAGATGCGCTAATGGGCAGATAGGCAGATGAGAAATGATAGATAATTCCGGGAATTTGAAATATAGCACGATAATATTTTCACTCTAAATATAGGAAAAAAATAAAATGTCCTATAAAATTACGTTTAAAATAATAACAAAAGTCATTGCACTTTACTCTTTTTTATGGTATAATTCACTCATATTCACATTATCTTTGGCATCTCATCTGTCAAATACGCAAATCATGATATTTCATATACCGGCAGTATCGCCGGGTATTTTCAAAAATGGTTACTGGGAAAAGGCCCGCTGACAGCTGCATTTTACGGTATTTTATAAAACAAAACCAGAAAATGTTCCTATTTTACCTGCCATGTGCCAGGAGTCTGCCGATCTTTTTCCCTGCCAAGCAGAAAAGGGGAATTCTATGGGGCAAAAGGATATTTCTCTGGTTCGTTACTTTGAAGACGAGGACCGCTATGCGGATTTGATTAATGGCTTTATATTTGACGGAGAACGGTTTGTTTCGGGCGATGATATCCAGGAGCTGGATTCCCGTATAACAGGATTTTTATCAAAAATCAAAGACGGATTTAAGATTCAGAAATACCGGGATTCTGTAAGAAAAGTAGTATTGGGTCTGGGATTCGCCATCATTGGCCTTGAAAATCAGGATCGAGTGCATCACGCCATGCCCATTCGGATTATGCTGGAAGACGCAGCCGGTTACGATAAACAGATGCGTCGAATCCAGAAGCATCACCGGAAAAGAAAAGATTTACAGGGCGATGAATTTCTGGGCGGCTTCTCTATCCGCGATAAGGTTTACCCAGTCATTGCCATCTGCATTTATTACGGTGACAAACCTTATAATGGAGCGAAAGAACTCTATCAAATACTGGAATACGAAACCTTACCGGATAAACTGAAAGTTTTCTTAAACAATTACAAAATACACGTCCTCGAAATCAGAAGTTTTCATGATATCGATCGTTTTAAAACCGATTTACGTGAAGTATTCGGATTTATTCAACGCTCCGGCAACCCTGCTGAAGAACAAAAATTTACATTTGAGAACAAAGAACGGTTTCAAAAAATGGACGAGGATGCCTTTGACGTCATAACAACGGTAACCGGTTCGAAAGAACTGGAACTTATAAAGGACGATTATAGGGATGAAAGGGGGAAAATCAATATGTGTGAGGCAATACTGGGAATGATTGAGGCGGGAAGAGTAGAGGGACGGACTCACGGAGAAGCTAAGATTGTAGCTATAATCAGGAAAAAATATATTAAGAAGAAAAATTTACAAATTATCTCTGATGAACTGGAACTGGATTACTCCTATGTAAAAGAAGTGGTAGACTTGATTCATGAGCATCCGGACTGGACAGACTTGCAGATAGGGGAAGCGCTGATAATGCATGATAATTTTTAAATAGACTGGATAACCCAAATATATCATAGGAATATCAATTAACTTTGACATGTAATATTTAAACATATAGTATATCAGAAAAACAGCATTTATGTTTATCTCACTCTGATGCAAAAGTATTTAAACAATAATAATCCTCAAAACGGGAGCTGCCTGTTTTAAACAAACCACTCCCGTTTTAAGGATTATAATAACACGATTAAACTATAGTTCACATTCCTGTTACATTAGCAATTACAATATAGAATTTCATTTATTACTGTAATAACTGTAATACAGACTGTGGCTGCTGATTTGCCTGTGCAAGCATCGCCTGTGCAGACTGAACCAGCACGCTGTTCTTGGTATAATTCATCATTTCCTTTGCCATGTCTACGTCACGAATACGGGACTCTGCAGAAGTGATGTTCTCTGTGGTTACTCCTAAGTTGTTGATGGTATGCTCAAGACGGTTCTGAATAGCTCCAAGTTTACCACGGCTGGTAGATACGGTGTTGATGGCTGTTTTTATTTTGGCCATGGCATCTGAAGCACCATCTCTAGTACTAATATTTACTGATGTTAAATCTAAGGCATCAACATGCATGTCACCTATGCTAAGCTCCAACTGGTTATAAATTTCATTTGTGTCGCCAATTTGCAGAGTAAGTCCACCGCCTGCAGATAATCCCGTTCCTGCCGTTCCATTTTGACCAAGCTGTAATTGATGTGCTGTTCCAGAATCTACAGCAAATATATCTGCTCCAGTTTTATTACCATCAAAACTTATCCTCATTTCTGCGCCAGCATCTGATAACATCTTGTTAATTTCACTTGCAGAATATGATTTAGATGCATCAAGATTAAGTTTTACATCACCGTTTGCAGCAGCCGTAGCTCCCACTGGATCGCCTGCAGTATTCGTAACTGCCAAAACACTGTTATTAACTCCCGCTTTCGTAGCTGTAAGAACAATACCACTTCCGGCAGTTTTATCCACAGATGTTGCAAGTGATGCTTTTGCTGAAGTCTGGCTTGTAATACTTGCCTTCAATGCGGAGTTACCTGTCATAGTAATATCGTTATCAAGCGCAATTTTTAAATCTTTTCCGCTTTCTGGCGCCGCAACTTTTGCTAATGCTGCATTAATATCTTCCTGTGTAATTTTATCACCAGCAGCTGCATCAATAGTTAATGTTAAGTTTCCATCTGCCCCCCAACCTGCTACCACGCTCTTAGTACCAGTACTAGCTACAGACCCAATTGTAACTTTTACACCTTCTCCGCCAGAAATAGTCCAGCCAAAGTTACTTAAACTATCAGCAGCTGTAAAGTTCTGGTGAGCACCTGTGGTCCCAACACCCATTGTACCATCCAGCAACTTTATTCCATTAAAGTCGGTACCATCGGCAATACGGTTAATCTCATCTTTTAATGCGGAAATCTCATCCTGTAAAGCTTTACGGTCAACATCATCAGTATATGTACCATTTGCGGACTTAGTAGCTAATTCAGTCATACGATTAAGCATAGAATGAACTTCCTGTAATCCACCTTCTGCTGTCTGAACTAAAGAAATAGCATCCTGAGAGTTATCGCTTGCTGCTTCCAGTCCCTTAATCTGCGCTCTCATCTTCTCCGAGATTGCCAGACCTGCTGCATCATCACCTGCACGGTTAATTCTGTAACCGGAAGATAATTTCTCCAGTGATCTTGCTACTGCGCTGTTGTTTACGCCCAACTGTCTGTTGGAATTGAGTGCCATAATGTTGTGCTGAATCCTCATAATATTACCTCCATGTAATTTTATATTGGGACTTCCCTGTCCCTCATAATAAATAAGTATCTCCAATGTCGGACGGGCCCTGTCTGACACCGGACCGAGCTTCCAAAACATACCATCTTTTCCACTCTGTAATATATATCGGACGATTTCACCTTTTCCTTCATCGTAAAAGTGCACAAAAATCAATTTGATTTTTGTGCACTCTATCCATAAAGGCTCTCTTCAATATAAAATTCTTCCAGTGACAGATTATGCTCCTTCAAATAACGAGCCACATCAACTCCCACATAGCGGAAATGCCACGGTTCATATTCAATCCCTGTTATTTCTTCTTTTCCCTCATCATATCGCAGAGTAAACCCATAATCCTGTGCATGTTCCCGAAGCCATTTTCCTTCCGGAGTTTTCTCAAATGCCCGTTCCAGCTGGTGATAGGACCGGGTATAGAAGTCAACTGCCAACCCGAGACAGTGTTCTCCAGATCCAGGTATTGACAGGGTCTGGCGTGCCAACGCATACGATTCTTCCTTCGAACGGCCCTTTTTCACATAAGCGGAAACTTTCCTGTTAAACAGCTTCTCCTGTTTATCCAGCGTCCGGTAACCAGAACATACCACGGGTGACAGGCCTTCTGCCTTCATGGCCTCTAACATATTTATCAGCGGTTCATAAATCCTTTCATCTACCTTCTGATCCGTTCCCGGCACATCTCTCAGTGTTACCGCATAATCCTCCGGAACCGGGTATTCAGCATTTGTCAGGATCAGACACCACATATCTTCCGGTTTAATTACCAATTCTTCCTGCTGTTCCATTTCATAATCTGCCGATTTCTCAGATTCCTCTATCTCGTTAACTCTGGTACCATCTTCCCTGATATCATTTCTTACGGCATTATCTCCGGTAACAACCTCTTCAGGACGCGCCGCCAGCATTTTATCACCATTAACCACCGCTGCTTCAGCCACAATTTCTGTGCTCTTTTTCGCCTCCGCTGTCTTCCGCTCCTGCACAGTAAAATGAGCAGAAAGATACAGAAGCATAAAAATCAGTAAAAATGTATATATCATAACCCGCCGGTTTCTAACCACCTTCCGGTCCTCCGGCTTCTTCTTTCCCATCTACTACGCTTCCTCCTGCCTGCCAGACTAACGCCCATTTATCATAGCCGCCACACCTTTTTAACAGGTCCGTAATCAGCCAGCCCTATCGTTTACCCGCACTGCGTCCTTTTTCTATCGAATCCGTCTCAGCTGATCACTCTGCCGTTTCAAAATATACCGGTAAAGCAAATCCTCCTGCTTCGTGGCCATCTCCATAAACTCACAGCCGTACCCAAATTCCCCATCCGGACGGTCCACGCTTCTGCGCACCTCGCAGGTAAAGAGCATAGAGTCACCCATGGCAGGTATCACAATATTAAAACGGTCATTCACCTTAAACGCCTCCCGGCTGCGGAACATGAGTCCGCCCAGGCTGATGTCCACCAGATGTACTTTTAAACCGTTATAGTCTGTGGATTCCTCTTCCATATCGAGGATATCATCCCCTCGCATGCAGTTATAGATGACACCCGTGTCCCTGGTACTGATACGGAAATACTCCCGGCGCTCATCATTTGTCGCCTCGTTCAAATCGATCACACGGGCCAGCTTTGGCGATGATAAATAAACACGCCCAATCAGAACTTTAAAACCGATCTGTGTGTTATAAATCTCGATCTTGACCAGTAGATTATACGGTATGGAAGGAAGTTCATTTCTCGAACTGCCGATATCAATAAAATTCTTTCCAATCCGGTGCATGACCCCCATGGTGATTAAATCATTGTTTTTGGCCTTTATCACACAGGAAGATCCTACATATCCGTCTGACAAGTCAACCATGTCGCGTACCCCCGTTTTTCTGTCATTTCATTCTTATCGTTACCATTCTGTCTTACTATTGCACTATTTTGCGGGTTCCTCTTTTTTCTTTCCAGAGGCCAGATTTCTTCGGATCCTTCCGCCCGCTGCGTTTTCCTTGCCGCGAGCCGGCATAGCCGCTGCGGCTGCGGGCCCCTTCCCACCCCGGATTGACGCCGAGGTTTCGATCAGCTTGCAGTAAATAGCCGCCACCACCTCGTACAGCTCCACCGGTATGTTGCTCCCAACCTCCAGCATGCAGAGAAGTGACGCAGCGCTGTCATCCTTAAATACCGGAATTCCCTTTTTCTCTGCAATATCTATGATATGCTCCGCCACGGTTCCATAGCCAGAGGCGATGACAACCGGGGAAGCGTCTTCTTCCGCGTTATATTTTAAGGCAACCGCCTTGTTTTTCTTATATTTTGACATCGACGCCTGTCCTCCTGTACGGAAGATTTTTAAATACATCCATCAGTGAACGCACATGGTCCAGTCCGCTGACTTCCACTTCCGCCGCATGGTATCCATACTCCTCCATAATCTTTCTGAAATCAGGCGTAAGCCGCCCAAACACAGCTGCGTATGATTCCGGACAGTACAGATAAAACTCCATTTCCCTGCCGGCCACCTGAAATTCCGCCTCCATCTGGCCGATTCCCGGAATATCGAAAGTAATCAGCACATGAACGTGGTCCTCTCCATCGCGTCCCTGCCCGCTGCCGCCTTCATCTTTTGGATCGATCCAAAGTTCTGAAAATGCCTTCATCCCCTGGTATTCCACTGGTATGACAAAATGAAGCAGCGGCGTATAGTTGCATGGTGAAGACAGAAGGCTTGTGATAATTTTCTCGATCTTCTCACCGTTTAAGCTGTTCATGGGAGTCTCCCTGTCCTGCTTCCTGATGATCCCCGCCAACGTATCCATAATTCGGGAACGGTTCTCCCGGTATTCCGGACTGCCAAACTGGTTTACATAATCTTTCAGAAGACTTTTCAGCTGGTCCTTGTCCTCCCGGCTGTTTACATGAATCAGGAGATTCAGTAACGCCTCCTGCAAATAGGACTCATTATCCTGATACCGTGACATATTATAGAGAAGATTCGGTATCATTCGTTCCGTCTGAGGTGAGAATAAAACGCTGTTCTCCAACTCCTTCAGTGCATCTAAAATATCCGCTTTGACTGCTTCCCATTCCGTCAGACTATTTTCTATCTCTGAACCACGTCCATACACGCCGCTGCTCTGCCACATTCCGCCGGCCGGCCGCGCCCCGGCCTCGCCAGTCTCACTGCCTTCCATATCCCGCTGTCCTCCGGCCCCCTCGATCATGGTGCGGACCCGGTCCGACAGCATTCCAAAAATTCCGGATAAATTCCGGCTTCCCGCCAGCTGACTGGATAAGTACTCCAAACTGTTGGCCACGGAATCGAGAACATCATTTCTCGACACACTTCCATTTACCGCCTTCAGGAAATCGGCCATCTCCAGCCGCAGTTCCGGCTTTTCATACAACAGGTTTCTCAGGAAATCGAACAGCGGTCCCTTAAACAGCGTGGACGCATATTCCTGATCCACCAGTTCTCCAACGATATCATCGGGGTTGATGAGCAGCGAATGAAACAGCTGCCTGATTTCCTGCGTCATGGTGTTGTTGTTCACCGGAAGGAGGCTGATAATCTCCTCCAGCATATAGATATTCTTTAAATAGTTGACAGTCACAGCCGGATCCTTCAAAAGGTTCATGAGCGTCGCCGCCCCAGCCTCCTTCTGGAACACGTTGTGCTGGCCCAGCAGTGCACTTCCCGACGGGTTCTTCGTGATATGCCGGATTTCCTGCATATCGAATGGCACGGATGGGTCTTTCTGCGCCCTGTCGGGCTGAATGATATTCTTGTTAATCACAGGGGACGTCACCCGTAAAATATCTGCCATTACCTGATTCCTTTCCTGATTTCTCCGTCAAGATAATAGAAGGAACAGCTCTCTTCCCGCTTAACGATGGTCATCTTACAGTCCCCGATATTGATCACGGTTCCCGGATGGACCTCGGCCGCTGTCAGCCGGCATTTGCCCACCTCACGGAGCTGGCGTGCCAGATCGGCCGCCTGCGTCTTTAAGCGTTTTTCCTTTAAATTATGGATCGGCGCCTCTAACTTGAGCTTTGCCAGGCGCTCCTTCTGTCTCGGTGTAATGCTGCCATCCTTCAGCTTTCCGTTCAGGTAGCTGATGTCCTTAGCCGTCTCCGCCTGTTTCCTGGAGACAGCCACCAGATCGACGCTGATCTTCTCCACTTCCTCCATCAGCTGCGGAGTTACGCCCAGCGTTACTATCGTGGATACATGGCTGGAAGCGCCCACAGTCTTCACATTCATGCAGTTATGAACCGCACAGCTTCCGGCTATAAATGCCCCCCGCTTTCCAATCAAAGTCAGATCATGGCCGCAGGATACTTCCGAGCTGATGATATACTCAGCCTGAATATTATGCTGCGCATAAATGGTACAATCCTCCAGGAACTTAGCAGTAATGTCCGCTCCGGCTTCCAGAACGCCGCTCTTCATTCCCCGCATCCCCTTATGGAGTAAGATACTTCCGCCCGCCTGCAGAACCGCGCCTTCCACGATTCCCATGACCGTGATGTCACCCTTAGCCTTAACGGTATATCCTTCAAAGACGTCACCGTGAATGGTGACACTCCCTGTAAAATCAATATTTCCTATGGAATTATCTACATTTCCCGACACAACGAAGACGTTTTCCACCTGAAACCTGCCGTTGCGAAAGGTTAAGTTGCCTTCACAGGCGGTCAGGAGCTTATCGCGCTCCGGGGAGTAGACAACATTTTTTCCCTGTGGAATCGGGGGCATGGTACCGTTCTTCCCCCTGACCGGCTGTCCGAAGACATCCATTCCATCCTGCGGCTCGGTGGGCATGGTCAGTTCGCAGACCAGTTCTCCCTTCTGCACATTATGGATCAGGTTCATGCTCTTAAAATCGATGCCGCCGTTTCCTTTTGAGGCATACTTTATTTTCGCTTCACGTGGAAAATAGTCTTTAATGCGGCCGTCATTTCCATCGATTGCCGGGGTTCCCCTGGCTATGAGAAACATCTGGCGGTACAATTTCTCCGCCGCTATGGTGTTTACCTTTTCTACGTCGATTCCATGTATGATTCGGTGTGCTTCCAGCTCCTGTTCGATCTGTTCCCGGGTAATATCGCTGCCGCCGCCTGAAGGTTCTATAAGCATCAGAGATACCGCCATACGGTCGTCTGACACCGTTAGCTCGACGCCGGCGTCGCGATATTCTTCCTCGCCGGAGGCTTTCCGGCTCTCAGCCGTACTCTCATTTTCCAGACTACTGCGGCTCATTCTGCTGCCCTGGCTGCCAGAGCTTCCATAGTCCGAACCGATGTAATCCGAACCGCCAGAATCCTTTACGCCCAAACCATCTGCTTCCGCCTCTGTGCCTGCCGTATACTCCGTCTCCTCAGAGCCGTTTTCGCCTGTCAGTTCTCTTTCCAGCCGTTCTCTGCGCGTTCGTTCGGCGTCATTCCAGTCTTCGACTGTCTCTATGCGCTGATCTCTGCCCTCCGTCATTTTACTGTCTTCGGTCTGGGGCCGGACTTCGCTCTCGTCCTGTTCATCTTCCCCTCCATTGTCGAGGAATTTCGAAAACATGCTAAAAATCAGGCTCTTATCGCTCATGGGATTCCCCCTTTTTATGTAGATACTTCAAGTTTCGATTAGCGAAGATTGTTGATCATTTCCTCCATCTGATCCGCCGCGCTGACAATCCGGCTGTTTAACTGGAATGCCCTCTGGGCCTGGAGCAGATTAATCATTTCCGTGGGGACATACGTACTGGAAAGCTCCAGTGTACCGCTTAACAGACGGCTTCCCGCCTCATTCTCGTCCATGTCATCTATCGGGACCCATTCTCCCGAAACGGCGCCTGTCCCGTATAAGTTCTTTCCCACTGGAATCAGTCCATCCGGATTCTCACACGTATATAAGCCGATCACCTCGCTGAGCCCGCTCAAATCCAGCTCATTGGTGGACTGCTTCTTTCCGTTGCTGCCCTCCACCGTCTTGTATTCCAGCTCGATACGGTCTCCATCACGGCTGAGCACGTAATGGCCGTCCCGTGTCGTGAGATAATTTCCTTCATCTGTGGCCGATATCTGAAACGACCCGTCTCTTGTATAATATGGCTCCTCCGCGTCTTCATCCTCGGATTCCACCGCGAAATACGCTTTTCCGAGAATGGCAAAATCCAGATCCCGCTCCGTTTTCTCGAAGATTCCCTGCTCAAACACGGTCTCCGCGCCGTTGGTTTTCACGCCGTGGCCCACCTTCTGGTCTGCGTTTCTCGTATCCATCTGCGTATAGAGCAGGTCGTCAAAGGAGCTTCGCAGCACCTTGTAGCCCGGGGTGCTGACATTTGCCATGTTATTGGCAGTCACATCAAGCTCCGACTGAAACGCGTTCATGGCCGAAATCGCTGTATAGTATGATATATTCATCCGTTATTTCCTCCTACAGCTTCCCGATCTCTGAAGCTGATTTCTGGTTCATCTGATCCACGATCGTCAGAGCCCTGCTGCACGACTGGAATGCACGCTGAACCTCCATGGCCCGCGTCATCTCGGAATTTAAATTCACGCCCGATTCTTCCAGCTTCCCCTGATAGACCTCCGGATACACCTGTGTCAGAACCACACCATTTTCGGCGCCGTACGTACCGTTGTCGTAAAATGCCAGGTTATCGTAATTATCCGGGACCATGATCTGGATCTGCTCCAGCTCACCGTCCTCGTTATCGTAGATGATTCCGTTTTCACCCACGCGGAAACCGCCCTCTTCCACCTGAATCGGACCGCCGTCTCCCATGACACGGCCGACTCCTTTTAGAACGAGATAACCGTCCTCATCCTGGGTAAAGTGGCCGTTGCGTGTCAGATACTGCCGGTCTTCGCCCTGAATAACGAAGAGACCGTCGCCGCTGATCGCCATGTCAAAATTCTTACCTGTATCCACCAGCGCGCCCTGTCTGTGAGTCGTCATCTCGCGCTCCGCCACGGATATGGTGGAACCGCCACCGATACCTGTGGTCTGTCCGTTCATCTGACGCACCAGCTGCTCGTCAAAGGTGGTCTTTACCAGACGTTTGCTCTGGTATCCGCTGGTCTTCACATTTGCAATATTGTTGGCCGAAATGTTAAGCGCCCTCTGGTTCATCAGCACGCCTGAGGCGGCTGTATAAAATCCTGAAAACATATGGTTTCCTATCCTCTCACATATTCTTCCAGACTGTTCTTTAGTTTTTTTATTGCCTTCGTGTGAATCTGGCACACCCGGGACTGGCCGATGCCCATGACCTCGGCAATCTCCGAATATTTCAGTTCCTCATAGTAGTACAGCGACACGACGAGCCGTTCCTTATCGCCCAGCGCCTCTACCGCCTCCGCCAGCGTTCTCTGAAGCTCTTTATAAAACAGGCTTTCCTCCGGCTTCGTATCGACGTCTGTCGCTTCCAGTTCCCCTTTTGCAATTACGCCTGTCATGTCCTGCAGCACCGCTTCAAAAGAAAGAATCGCTGCGTGGTTCATGTACTTTAAGTGGTTCTCCACCTTTTCCACCGGAATATCCAGAAAACCCGCGACTTCATCCGCGTCCGGTTCCCGCATCTTCTCATGGGACAGCATGGAATACGCCTCATCCACCTTTTTCTGGAAACTGCGGGCCCTGTGAGGCACCCAGTCCTGGCTCCTGATATAGTCGATCATGGCCCCCCGCACGCGGATAAATGCGTACGTTTCAAACTGGGCTCCTTTTGACGCATCATACCGGTCGAGACACTCCATCAGCGCCAGCACTCCCTGGTCGATCAAATCCTCTTCCTCCGTGGAACTGCCTGACATCCCGCGAAGCTGTGCCGCCGCGGAACGGACGATGGGGAGGAAGTGGACGATAAGCTTATTCCGCAGCTCCTGGCTTCCGTTCTTTAAGTATACCGAAAGCACCGCCTTCCCTTCTTCTCTGCTCATCTGTTCCATCTGCATAAACCGTTACCTCTGGCCCAGGGCGATATTCCCCAAAGCCTGTATCTGTATGTTATTATCAATCTCGCTGAACGACACCACCGTCACATTGGGATAAAACTGGTCGATCAGTTTCTTAAAATAAATCCGCACAACCGGAGACGTAAGCACGATCGGCACATTGACCAGATCCTTGATCTTATTGATCTCTCCGGTGGCCGACGCCACGATATTCTGAATAGCTGATGGCTCCAACGCCAGATAAGACCCCGTGTCCACCTTCTTTACGGATGACATGATCATGTTCTCGATCTTGTCGTCCAGGCTTAAGACCTTCATCTGCCCCGCTTCGGAGAAACGATGGGAAATGGTCCTCTTCAGAGCCTGACGCACATATTCCGTCAGCATATCCGTATCCTTTATCTGGGTTCCATAGTCTCCCAGCGTCTCCACGATCGTCTCCATGTCGCGGATCGGTATTCCTTCGCGCAGCAGATTGGAAAGCACCTTCTGAAGCTCTCCCACCGTAATCACAGCAGGAATCGTGTCCTCGATAATGCTGGCGTTTGTTTTTTTCAGTGTTTCCAGCAGATTGTTGACTTCCTGGCGGTTTAAAAGCTCATGTAAATGCTCCTTCACCACCTCGGATAAATGGGTGATAACCACCGAAGTGGGATCAATCAGCGTATAGCCCGCCAGTTCCGCCTGAATCTTCTTATCTTCGCTGATCCATTTGGCCGGAATGTGAAATGCGGGGTCAATAGTGTCGATGCCCGGAATGTCATCCGCATCCCCTCCCGGCGGCAGCGCCAGATAGTGATCCATCAGGATATCCCCTCTGGCCACCTCCTCGCCCTTCAGCAGGATGCTGTACTGGTTGGGATTGAGCTGCCCGCTGTCCTTAATCCGGACCGACGGGATTACGAAGCCCATATCCAGAGCCATCTGCTTACGGAACATGACGACACGGTCAATGAAGTTGCCGCCGTTGCTCTCATCCGCCAGCGGTATCAGGCTGTACCCGAATTCCATCTCAATCTGTTCCACGGTCAGAAGACCGTATACATTTTCAATATTCTTATAAAAGGAAGCTTCACTGGTCACTTCCGCTTCCACATATCCTTCCGCCGCTTCTGCCACGATGGTCTTCTGCCGTTTCAAAAGCACGTATCCGCCTCCGATCATCATTGCTGATATCATGAGAATCTGGGGCACCGGAAATCCCGGAATCAGACACAGGCAGGCTGCCGCGCCACCGGCCGTCATAAGCACCTTGGGCTGCGCCAGAAACTGGCTCGTCAAGTCCTCGCTTAAGCTGTTCTCCGATGCGGATCGCGTCACCACCATACCGGTTGCCACAGAGATCAGAAGCGCCGGGATCTGGGATACCAGGCCGTCTCCGATTGTTGACGTGGTGTAGATCTGCATGATCTCGGAGATACTCCCCTGGCCGTTCATCATACCGACGACAATACCGCCCACGAAGTTGATCAGTGTGATGATGATGGATATGATCGCATCACCTTTTACGAATTTGGTAGCACCATCCATGGAACCGAAGAAATCGGCTTCCCTCTGGATTTTCGAGCGCCGCTCCCTGGCCTGCTGTTCATCAATCAGACCGCTGTTTAGATCGGCATCGATAGCCATCTGCTTGCCCGGCATGGCGTCCAGCGTGAATCTGGCCGCAACCTCGGCCACACGTTCCGAACCCTTGGTGATAACGATAAACTGTACCAGCACGATGATCAGGAATATGATAAAACCGATGACCGCATTCCCCCGGATTACGAACTGTCCGAAGGTTTTAACCACCTGTCCCGCATAGCCGTTATCAAACAGGATCTTTCTCGTCGAAGAGATGTTGAGCCCCAGCCGGAACAGCGTTGTGATCAGCAAAAGGGACGGGAACACAGAGAACTCCAGCGTTTCCCGGATATACATCGTCATAACAAGGATCAGCAGCGACAACGTGATATTCAGTATAAATAAAAAATCCAGTATGGGCGTCGGCAGGGGGATCAGAATCAGAAAAATGATTCCGATGATTCCCGCTGTCACAAGGATATTAAACCGTTTCAAATTTATTCACCATTTCCAATAATACTTCTTGTATTTACGATTTCACTGATGCGGACCCCGAAATTATCGTCGATCACGACGACCTCCCCGCGGGCGATCAGCTGTCCATTTACGATGATATCCACCGGGGCATCCGCCTGCTTGTCAAGCTCCACCACCGTGCCGTTGTTAAAGTTCAGCACGTCCTTCAGTCTTCTTCTGGTCTTTCCGATCTCAACGGACACGTTTAAGGGGACATCCATGATGAGGCCCAGATTACCGTTTATCGGCGGAGAAGCCTGGAAGACGGTCCGCCCACCGTCCACCGCCGTAGAATTCACCGTGCGGCTCTCAGCCGCGGATTGTAAGTGCTCTCTCCCGGCTGATGCTGGAACAGCGCCCGGCTGTACCGGCTTCACGAGAAGACTTTCCTCCATGGCTTTCGCCTCGGCCTCCGCCTTCTTATCCGCTTCCCTCCTGGCCTCTATCTCCTGATACATACAGTCTGCCGCCGTGGTGGATATGCATTCCATAAACTCAGATTCCACCATGTCCTTGATCTTCACACGGTAATGAATCACGATCGTCTTTGATTCGGGAGCTTCGCCGATGGCCGGGGACAGGTTCTGCCTGCCGTCCGATAAAATCAACTGGCAGTCCGATGACTCCATGGTATTGCCCAGGTATTCAGCCATGACCTCCACGGACGCGTGAACCATCTGGTTCATCAGCTCCGTGGCCGCGCTCATGGCGACCTCGTCGAACTCGAAATCCGGGTCGGGCAGATCATCGATTCCCATCAGCTCATTTAGGAACGCCTGCATATCCCGCTGGCGCAGGATAATGACCATATTGCCGGCAGCTCCGGAGGTCAGACAGCTCTTCACGAAAATGGCCGGTTCCAGAATCCCGTATTCCACTTCCTTCACCGTTATCTCCGTAATCTCCGGGCCGCTGATCTCTATATCCGCCTTCAGAATCGATGACAGGGACTCCCCCGCCGCCTTCGCGTGCAGATTAATCAGTTCATCAAACACCTGCTGGTCCGTCATATTTATGATCCCCTGGTTTTCTACTTCCTTCGCCATCGCTATAAGCTCCTTTTATTCCTCATTCTTTCTGTTCTTCCGTCTGCTCTTTTTCTTCTGCTTTCCCTCTTCCTTCGCAGGATCCTTTTCCTCGTCCGTCTTCTTGCGGCTGGCCGGAAGCAGTTTATAAAGTTTTTCTTCTATGAATTTCGGATTTTCCCCTTCCTGGATTGCCAGAACGCCTTCCAGGACCAGTTGTTTACATAAAAACTCTTCATCATGTCTCGCCTTCAGCTTGCTCGCCACCGGCAGACACACAATATTGGCAAGAAGAGAGCCATAAAGGGTGGTGATCAGTGCAGTCGCCATGCCCTTTGCCAGGGCGTTGACGTCCTGCATGTTGCCCAGCATCAGGATTAAGCCGACCAGCGTACCGATCATACCGAACGCCGGCGCAAAGCTGGCCGCTTTCTCATAAAATCCCCGGTCCAGCGCATGGCGCTCATCTAACTGATCCAGCTCCGTCTCCATGACCTGGCGGACCTTTTCCGAATCCACGGAGTCCACCACCAGTAAGAGGCTGTTGTGCATAAATGGCTCGTCAATCTCATTTAATTTGTCCTCCAGGGAGAGGAGTCCCTTCATTCGGGCCTCTGTCGCCAGCTCCACGATCTGTTCAATGGACTGCTCCGGATCGAACTTATACGGTTTTATAATGATCTTTAAATGTTTCCCTATCTTTTTAAACGCCCCAGAGGGGAAGGACAGCATCATAACTCCGATGGTGCCTCCTAAGGTAATGGCCATACTTGGAATATCGATAAACGCCCTTAAATTGTGTAAGACCAGTTTCATGGCCTCCTGATCAAAGGTCATACCGAACAGTACCAGCACTACCGCCAAAATAAAACCCAGAATTGACATGATATCCATATCTGCTACATCCTTTTCTAAACTTTTCTTGTTGTATTTCCGCCGCGGCTATCCTTTTATCTGTTCAATCAGATCGCTGAACGTCTTTCTCCGGAATGCCGCTACCCGTTCGACTACCTCTTCCTTTGATTCCCGCACAATCAAGTGTTTGCCGTTAGTCAGAAGAATCGTGGTATCGGGGTTTTCCATAATCATCTCGATTAAATCACAGTTGAGGATGAACTCCTCTCCATTTAACTTACTTAAGGGAATCACCGATACCACCTCCTGTTATCGTTTCAGATTTACAAGTTCCTCCAGAATCGAGTCCGACACCGTAATGATACGCGAGTTGGCCTGGAAACCTCTCTGTGTTACGATCATATCGGAAAACTCTGTGGAGATGTCCACGTTGGACATCTCCAGTGAAGACGTCTTTAATGCTCCTGTCCCGTCCTCACCAGCCTGGCAGGCCTTGGCCTCGCCGGAGTTGGAGGTTGCCCGGAAATAAGAGTTGCCGTTCTCTTCCAGGCCGTACGGATTTTCAAAGGTAACGAGATCGATACGTCCGATCTGAATTTTTCCCTTGTCCGGATGGGTCGCTTCGATGATGCCGTTTCCAAGAATGGCGATCGATGCGCCGGAGAGGGAGATCGCGCCGCCTTCCGTACCGTTTTCCAGCGTAAAGGTACCGCTTCCGAGGCCTACATCGTTGGACTGTGTCGCCGCCGTGATGGTACCCGCGTTGTCCTTGGGTATGAAAGAAGCGTATGTTTTATCCGCCTCATCCGCATTTAAAAATGCGGTATTAATGCCTGAATAGCCCTTGTGGTCGATTGTCAGGGTGGCGCCGCCCTCTTCCGTAAGCACCAGATCTCCGGCAGCGTCACCTTCGCTGATATCACCGGAGTACGTCTTGCCGCCGCTTACTGCGGTCACATGCCATTTTGCCTTGTTGCCTGCGCTGGCAGGAATCTTTACCGCGCTGTATTCGATGTTGTCGCCAGGGTTGATTCCCGAAGTACCATAGTCCTTGAGACTCATGCTCTTATTGAAGAATCCGGTTCCCGCTGCCGCAGGCATCGTCACATTGTGAAAGGACTGAGCCGTGTTTCCTG
>OCAS01000346.1_pt1 | contig 42027 bp, 36 predicted proteins | sample 1550751 | NCBI WGS metagenome assembly OCAS01 (sample SAMEA2580301, study PRJEB22360) | human gut metagenome | biome: human gut; feature: human-associated habitat; material: faeces | place: Denmark | collected 2008/2010
TATAACACAAAATAAAAGTGACATGGTGAACTGATTGAAATGCTTCTGATTTTTATAACTGATGATTTATTGATCGATAAGGAGATAAGATACGATGAGAACAATATTTGCAGAATATAATCCACAATGCAACAGTATTGATGTTTATACCAGTGCCGGCTATATGCTTCGCATTGACTGCTGGGAAGCTGAGAAGGACTTAAAAACCACGCCTGGATCAGACTGTGCATTAAATGCACTTGCTATTGACGAACCACTGGAATATGCAAGATTATATCTTGATGTAAATTTACAGATGTGGGTTGATGCAGAAGATTCTTTGGAATTGTAAACCACAAGTAGCCTGTATGCTTTATTTTACATACAGGCTACTTAATCAAAATCACCATAATTGATCAAGCAAGTTTTTTTAATATACCTCGGAGTCATTTTCGTTCGATCTTTCATCGCTAATAAAATTTCTCTGAAGTGATAGCAGATAACAGATTGGCAGGGTTTTCTAAAAAATAATCTGCTTTTATGTGCTTATTATGACTGCCCCATACTGCTAAAGCAAAATCAATTCCCGCATTTTCCGCACATTTACTGTCATATTTGCTATCTCCGATATAAAGTACTTTCCTATGGTCTGTTTTTGATAATTCCACATATTTCAAAATCGGTGCGGCATTGGGTTTATGTTCCTGTGTATCGTCTGCACATATGATTGTTTTGAAATAATGACTGATACCAAACGGACAAAAATCATGTGTAAATTCTTCCCTTGTCTTTGATGTGACAATCCCCATTTCATAATCCAGACTTAGAAGATTTTTCAATAATTCAACGATTCCGTCAAATACTTTAATGTTATTTGTATAGTTACGCATATTTTTATCCCATAATTCTATCGCATAGGAAGTGTCTTTTATCGCAAGTTTTTTCAAAGCGTCTGTGCCTGTAATCCCTAACGCAAATCTTAGTTCAGAACATGGTATCTCTCTCCCGGACAATCCCTTTATAGTTTCCTGTAAAGAATGTAATACAGCATATTCCGTATCAATCAGAGTGCCGTCAATGTCAAAAACGATATGCTTATACTTCATGCTGCCACCTTTCCCTGTCTGTATCAAAATAACGTATCACCCTGCATGGATTTCCTACTGCAACACAATTAGGCGGGATAGGGCGGGTAACTACACTTCCAGCCCCTATCACGCTGTTTTTTCCTATAGTGACTCCGGGCAGAAGAATACAGCCGCCGCCAATCCAGACATTACTTTCTATTTCTATCGGACGTGCATAGGTTCTAAAAAATGTTGTCTGACGTTCCCTCCAATCCGGCACAAACCTTTCCTGTGGTAAGACAGGGTGTGAAGATGTATAAATCTGCACATTTGACGCAATCAATACCCTGTCGCCAATTAGGATAGTTTTGTTATCCACAAAGGTACAATTCATATTGACGATCACATCATTTCCCAAAAAAATATTTTTTCCATAGTCGCAATGAAAAGGCGTGTCGATTGCCACATTTTCCCCTATTCCGCCCAACAGCTCCCGAAGAATGGAAGTGCGTTTTTCTGTATCTCTATAATCAGAAAAATAATATTTCCGTGTTAATTCCCTTGTGCGGGCAATCTGCTTTAACGTATCGCTGTCCGCTGTTTCCAAAAAATCACTGGATTCGTAATACACAATATCCCCCCCTTAACGAAAACTGTTTTCCATAACGCCCGGAAGCAGGGCATAGATAGAACAGCCAATCTGATCCTCAAACCGTTCTTTAATCTCTAAAATCTTTTTCCATCTGTCTATTGTCGCTGGGTGAACGCCGTATCGCATTGTCACGTCTACAAATCTCTTTTCCAAAAGACAGAACCCCGAAGGCATAGCCAATGCGTCACATAACTGTACAAGACGGTCATAATCATCATATACCGCATTTGCAACAAATTCTTTCATAAACAGGTAATCCTCATCACTGACATCAAACTCTCCGATAGATGTGGCAATATCCTGTATCATAAATGCGTGGGATATACATATTTGTGCGGCTTTTCCCCACCCACGCTCCATACAGTAACGATAGCCGTCTATCAGATGCCTTTCCGAACTCACTCCGGCATAACGTCCAATATCGTGTAACAGCCCGAAAATATACGCCTGTTCAGAAGATAAATCTTTACAGTGTGACGCAATGTTTTTACAGGCTTCGGCTACATACCGGGAATGTTCTGCCCATGCTCCCGGATTGGATTCTGCCGCTTCCCTTAATGCCAGTTCTGCGGTCTGAATGTTCAACTCCATTTTTAACTCCTTTCAAAAGGGCGGGGCTGGAAGATAAACTGTCCAGCCCCTTTATGATGAAATATTTACAGATAAATCAGCAATCCCCGGCATAGTACGAAACAATGTTCATATAGTCCGTTGGATTCGGAACTTCTAAAACAAGCCGCAAACAGTTTTTGTTTTGGGAGTATTGCCGCCACAAACTGCCCTGTATCTTTTCTTCCCCATTGATGTTTTGTTTTTTACCATCCGGGCAGAGCATATTTACTTTGCCGGAACAGCTATTGACCGTATCTAAAAAATTTTTCATGTTCAGAATGTTCAGTTTTACCACTTTGCACTCACCTCCTGTAAATGACGGATTTGCTTTACAGGTATCATTATAATGCAAAAGGAATAGAAAAAATATTTCTTTTCTGCCCTTATCTATCACTATTCTGCCATTTTCTCCGATATTCTGTGGGTGAACAATGTGTGTATTCTCGAAAAACCTTTCCAAAATAACTGCTACTCCCCAAACCGCACTCATGGCTGATAACGGTAACTGCTTCCTGCCCCTTTGCTAGCATCTGACAGGCAGCTTGCAGACGGTAAGCCTTTATATACTCTACGGGTGTCATGTGCAGACAGTCATGGAACACTCTATAACACTCCCTTTCGCTTAGGTATGCTGCTGCCGCAAGTTCCGGGATAGAGATTTTCTCTCTGTAATGTTCGTGAATATATATCATCATCAGCTTTATTTTATCGTTGCTTTTATTATGTTCCCCCTTTTTTTCACGCATAGGACGGGATAGTTCAAAAAGCATGAGCCATATTTCTGTTAGGGTTTCCCGCAGTTTTATTTCATATCCAAATTCATCACTGGATAAACGAAATGAAGCGGCAAGCAGTTTCAAAATCCTTTCTTCTTCTGCATTGCCTGGAAAAAGCGGAATTACCTCAATCTGTGGGGCTGTTATGATAGGCGCAATATATTTTTGTTCAATCCTGCTTCCCTGTTCCCCGGCAAGTAGGGAAACATCGAAAATATGAAGTAGCTGTATATTCTTTTCTTTCTGCGATATTGCTTTTGTCATATGGAGTACATTGGAATTTACTATGCCGCCGCTTCCAGCCGGAAACAACAGTTTTCCTCCCGGCGTATCATATTCAATGCTACCACTTTCCATATAAAAAAGTTCCACTGTCTTGTGCCAGTGCCACGGTACATAATGTCCGATATACTTGTCAAGTTCTGCCCTTGAAGCGATATAGGGAAAATCTTTTTCAAAACCGGGAAGCAGTTCTTCCTTGCTTCCAGTATAAAATTCAATGCTATGGATATTTTTCATGTCTGTTCACCTGCACATCTGCGATTTTGTATCTGCTTTATGGATTAAATATACTAGAATAGCTCGGTAATTGTCAATCAATCAAAACAGATTCATTTGGAAGATTATAAAAAATAGTGTTAAAAATCAAAGAACAGTTTTCACAGACTCTAAAAATCTGGATAACTAAAAATAAGTATATTTGTTTTGTGAAAAACAGGCAGTTTTACCTGCCCATTTTACTTTAAAAATATCCTCGTTTTTCTCGCCAGTCTTTCACATAACATCGGATTCCGATATAGACCACGTGCACAAGAAGTAACAGTAGAATAAGGTTCATCGAAATGATTGATTTTATCCATTCTCCAAAGTAAATTACAATAGCTGTACTCGTTATCGCCACTATGATACTAAGGATATCCCAGCAATATTTCCGGTAGATTTTTCCCACCTGATAACCAATCCCAACTATCAGTAATCCAGTTATTATGAATAAAATTCCTATAACAATAGTTGCAATCAGCCAGTACACAATCCCGGAAATGATGCTGTTTGAAATTACATTACTTAACTGTCCGAAAGAGTCTGCACCTAGCACAAACTCCCGAAACAAGCTTCCTATTCCTTTTCCTAACGCACCAAAAAAGACGATACAGTCGTTGAGGAAAACTGGCGAAAGAATAGCGGTAAACAGCGTTGTTGTTATGCTGTACCATGCCAGCAGGAACAGGATACTTTCATAACCAACCGTCATATTTTTATATTTCTTTTCCAACTGCCTTTTACGGTTATCGCATTTTTCTTTTGCTTTCTGGTAAGCAGTACGGTCACATTTTTCGCATTTCTCATAAGGCACTTTTTTCTCGACTGCTATCTCTACCGTCTTTTGGTGTGTCTGTGCATAAAGTTTTTCCTGTTCTGCTTTTTCATACTTAAATTTCCATGCCACGACTTCTGCGTCGGCTCTTTTCCTGCTGTCTGTCTCGCTGGTCAATCGTTCCTCTGTTTGCCTTAATCTTGTCCGCAATGCTTCGATATTCTCGGCTCTGTTTTCGCTGTTCAATTTCTCGTTCAAGGTCAGCGATTCGCTTAGCTGTCTGTTCAGTTTCTGGATTGTCTGGTCTTTCTGATCCAGTTCGTCCTGCATCTGTTCGGTCATCAGCAGAAGTTCTTCCACCTGCCCGACGTTCTCTAAGTTTCTGCATTCGCTCATCGATCTCCCTCGCTTTCTCTATCTGCTGTTTAAGGTCAGCAATTCGCTGTTCTGTTTCTGCAATAAGCTGTTCTCGCTGTTCAGCTTCTGCGTTAATTCCTGCCATTGCTGATTCTCGTTTTCCAACTGTTCGATTCTGGTTTTCTGTTGCTCGATCTGTGAGAGCAGTTCTTCTGTATCTGGCAAAAGATTCAGCAGCCCGGATAATTCGCTGTTTAAGCTTTTTAAACTCTGGTTCTGCTCCTGAAAAGACAGGAGCTGTCGATCCCGTTCCTGCAATTCCTGTATCATCTCTGCCATAAGCTTCTGCTGTTCCTCGATCTGGTTTATCATTGCCTCCATCATGGGAATGACTTCCCGGCTTTCTTCTAATGTCATACAATCGCTCCTTCCATTGTTTTAATGCACTGGACACTTTTCCAAAAGAAATCTGTATTTTATCCAGCAGTGCATTTTGTCTTTTTATGATCTGGTTTTCCTCTACTTTCCATGAAGTAGAGGATGTCTGTCCGTTTTGAAATTTCTCGTCAATTTTTCTGGCATCTGCGCCCTCATGGATCGTCGGTATCTCTAATTTTCCCTGCCTTGCATAAGAACGGTGGTCAATGTGATTCTCCGTTTTCAAATGTGCATTACAAACGTTTGCCCATTCGCTCCGCCATAGTTCACAATTTTTTTGATTGTTCCATCCGGTAGCATCGGTTAATACACGTTTCCACTGTTTACGGTTCCTTGCACCGATTTTTGGATTACCGTTTTCGTCCAATACCGGGATTCGGATTCCATGACGGGCAGGGTTCTTTTTATCCTGCCACCAGTCCGGATGGGATTCATCCACTACGATATTTCCATTTTCATCTCTGACAAAATCCCAGTCCTTGACTTCTTTGTTCCCCCATGAGTGGTCTGGATTGAATGGTCTCATCGTCACAAGTAAATGCACATGGGGATTTCCATCTCCTTTATCATGAATACTCCAGTCCGCACACATTCCCTTATCTACAAAGGTCTTTTGAATATATTCAGTTGTATAATCAATCTGTTCCTGTCGGCTCCATTCTTTCGGAAGCGAAAATTCAAATGACCTGCCGAGTTGTGCATCCGAGGTCTTCTCAATCTTCAAAACTTCATTCCATAAACGCTGTTTCTGAAAAGTAAGTTTAAATTTTCCCAGTGCAGCATCTTTGTTATCTGCTCTTTTATATCGGGCAGATTTCTGAAACCGTCTGATATTTTCAGCAGGTACGTTCAGCCATTCCTGTGGTGCATTTTCACACATCAACAGGCTGGTATAAACGACTTCTTTTTTGGCAGTGTAGTAGCTGATCCTGCCTGTTTCTTCATTTTTCATCACATCACCATTGAGATACGCAGATGCTGATATGATGGATTTCCCTTTGCTGCGTCCAACAATCTTTACTGTATAATGAAAAATCGCCATGCTCCGTTTCCCCCTTTCTGCCGTATCCGGCTTTGATTTCCGGCAGGTAACGTTTTCCCAAAAAGAAAATGGTATCTGCCGGAACGCCCTCTGCGTAAGAGTGCCCTGTGCATAACAGCCTGCATGGAATGTGCCCCTCTGGCGAAGAGTGCCTCCTGCGGCATGAGCAGGTCTGGCTGAAAGCCCCGCCGACGGAACGAGCCCGGCAAGCGTAAGCACAGACCGGTTGCCACCTGTGGCAAACTTATACGGACGACCTCTGGTTGTCCATAAGTGCGCCCTTCATAAAAAAGCAATGAAGGGAATGGAAACTCCACTCCCTCCGGCATTACACTTCCTCCGTATTTGCAACTGGCTCTTTCTGCATTGCCTTTGAGAAGAATTTCCCATTTGCTTCCTGCCTTTTTAAGAAGCCGATCAGCTTTGGGATATCATCTTCCTCAATCGCAGAACCCAGCACCGATTCCACCGCACCACCAATCTGGCAGAGCCTGTGTGTCCGCTTTTTAGTTTCCACATCTTTCTGACGTTTCTTCAGTTCCCGTTTCTGTGCTGCATACTGTTTTGCTTTCTCAAGGCTTTCCTGTTCTTTCTTTTCCAACTGGAGCATACGCTCCTCATAACTCTTTGTTGATCTTGCCATAAATATCATCGTCCTTTCTTTTTCTTCCAAACATAAGTTTCCTGTTGTCTGTCAGACGAAGTACATGGTATAATCTGTTTGCGTGTAGGTATATCATGACTCCGGTCTGATAGAACCTTTGGCGGTTTCTTCGGGAACCGCTTTTTTAAGTTGAACCGTTTCTTGTGACTGCTTTCACATTTCCCTTATCCCTCAAGTCCCTGCCCTCGTTGGCTTCCATAAAAAGTTCCAGCATATCCGTTTTGATCAGGACTTTTCTCCCAACCTTCAATACCGGAAGTTTCTTCCACTCTACCAACTTTCGCAGGGTGTTCCTGCCAATTCCCGTATAATCAGCAGCTTCCTCAATAGATAAGGCAATCTTTCTTTGCGTCATATGACCACCTCCTTTCGAATTGCATTATGCAATTTCATTTGTGCTGTCAGTATAGCGTGTTTATATTGCTTTGTCAAGCATTATGAAATTTTGCTGCTTTTCTTAAAATTGCATATTGCAATATATTTTGTTGCGTGGTATAGTAATGACATACCGAAAAAGGAGGCACATCAGCATGAAAGATAAAGAACTACGCAAGCTGATCGGCAGCAGGGCAAAACAGCGCCGTCTCGAATTAAATCTGACACAGCCTTATGTCGCAGAGAAGATGGGAGTTACCGCTTCCACAATCCTGCGTTATGAGAATGGTTCGATTGACAATACCAAAAAGATGGTACTGGAAGGTCTTTCGGAAGCACTTCATGTATCGATTGAATGGCTCAAAGGGGAAACCGATGAATATGAAACTGATATTACGGATAAGAAAGAATTGCAGATTCGTGATGTGATGGGCGATATTCTTAAACAGTTACCTCTTGATCTTAATAAAACAGAAGACGCTTTTTCTAAAGACTTACTGCTGTTAATGTTAAAGCAATATGAACTGTTTCTGGATTCGTTTCAGTTCGCCTGTAAAAATTACAAAGGCAGTACCAAAGATGCGGACATTGCCAAAGTAATGGGATTCGAATCGAAAGATGAATATAATGAGATTATGTTTCTCAGAGAGATCACACATACTGTCAACGCATTTAACGATATGGCAGATGTGATAAGGCTCTATTCAAAGAAACCGGAAGCAGCCGAACAAAGACTTGCCAATCTTTTATCCGAAGTTATGTATGAGGATTCTGAATCGGTATAGTAAGACAACCGGAGTTGTGATATACTTACACGCAAGAAGCATTTCAACAGTTCCGATTGTCTGATATCGAAAGGAGACATACAATTATGGCAAAAGGATCTGTTAGAAAAAAAGGAAAAAAATGGTACTATCGCTTCTATGTAGAAGATGCAAGCGGTAAAATGGTTCAGAAAGAATATGCTGGAACCGAAAGTAAAAGTGAGACGGAAAAACTTCTCCGCAAAGCACTGGAAGATTACGAAAATAAGAAGTTTGTCGCAAAGGCAGACAGCCTTACGGTAGGAGAGCTTCTGGATATGTGGGCGGAAGAAGAACTGAAAACCGGGACACTCAGCAACGGCACAGTGGAAAATTATCTTGGTGCAATCCGCTGTATCAAAAAACACCCGATTGCAGACCGCAAACTGAAAACAGTTACTGCCGAACATTTACAGGCATTTCTTGATCTGCTTACATTCGGTGGTGAGTTTCCAGACGGGAAAGTAAGAAAGGGATACAGCAAAGATTATATCCATTCTTTTTCCGCAGTGTTACAGCAGTCATTCCGTTTTGCAGTATTTCCAAAACAGTTAATCAGTTTCAATCCGATGCAATATATCAAGCTGAAACGACAGGCAGAGGAAGTTGACCTCTTTTCTGATGATGAAGTGGAAGAAAGCACACAGCCGATTTCACACGAGGATTATGAGCGACTTATCAAGTATCTGGAAAAGAAAAACCCACCTGCCATTCTGCCGATTCAGATTGCGTATTATGCTGGACTCCGTATCGGGGAAACCTGTGGTCTTACATGGCAGGACATTAACCTTGAAGAACAATGCCTGACCATAAAACGCAGTATCCGCTACGACGGCATGAAACACAAAAACATTATTGGACCAACGAAGCGGAAAAAAGTTAGGATTGTTGATTTTGGCGATACCCTGACTGAAATACTGAAAGATGCCAGAAAGGAACAACTCAAAAACCGGATGCAGTATGGCGAATTATATCACCGCAATTACTACAAAGAAGTTCATGTGAAAAACAGAGTCTATTATGAATACTATCATCTTGACGTAGCACAGGAAGTCCCGGCAGATTACAAAGAAATCTCCTTTGTCTGCTTAAGACCGAATGGCTCTTTGGAACTGCCGAGTACACTCAGCATTGTATGCAGATCAGTGTCAAAGAAACTGGAAGGATTTGAAGATTTCCATTTCCACCAGTTACGTCACACCTACACCAGCAATCTGCTTTCCAATGGGGCTGCACCGAAAGATGTACAGGAACTGTTAGGACACTCTGATGTCAGTACCACAATGAATATTTACGCTCACTCAACAAGAAAAGCAAAACGGGATTCCGCAAGACTTCTTGATAAAGTAGTGAGCAATGCTTAACTAAAAATTTCCCTTATTTCCCTTGCGGATTCCGCATAAGGGCAAAGATAAGGGAAAATACATATCATTTCACTATCTAAGAGGCTGTAAGCCTTGAAAAATAAGGAAAGTTCAGGAAATCTCTCCACAAATTTCGATTTGCCGACCAGGCACTTTATCGTATATCAACCTCTATTCCATACCTCACAAGAAGAGACGCAAATGTTAATCCGTTGATCAGAATGATTCCGTTTTCATCTGCTTTTTCTTTGGCTTCATCAGAGAACTCGTCTGTCAGATTGATAACCATCAGAATGGCATTTTTCTCCGAAATCCGCTCTTCCATCTTCACAAGCTGATCTACACCTACGATATCGCCGGCATCTTTCCCCGTCTTCTTTTTGGCCTGTACATAAATATGCGGCATCTTCACATCGCAGATTTCATAGATGTTATACATCAGGGTGTTCCGGTTAAAGCACTCGAAGACCAGATCCACATCTCCGCCTTCCCCGTCATACCAGTTATTGTCTGTCAGCGTGTATCCGTTCTTTATAAACAGCTCTCCGATCATATCTTCAAATTTATGATTATCGATCTTCTGCAGCGCGCTTTTGATTTGCTCGAGGTATTGATTTCTCGCTGATGCAGTCGCGCGGCCGATCATGGAAATCAGGTCTGTGCTGTCCTTTTCAAATTCGTCCGGCTGCTCTGCATGCAGACGCACGAGCTCATCTACGGATTCTTTGAAGGATTCACTCCGTACACGATTCAGTGGAGACTGATACGCTATGAACTTGCTCTTAATATTCTGAGCATGCAGATTCTTATCATAGCTGCAGCTGAAAATATCCTCAACCTCAATTATATGACCGAAATCCTCAGCCTCCGCAAGAACATCAAAACGGTATTTCTTTTTACATTTTGCGATGACGAAGCTTCGACATACATAATCTTCATCCACGCTGACCTTCGGCACGATAATGTAATTTCCCGGTTCGATTTCCAGCATGATGGAAAGATTATTATATCTCGCTCGCATTGTTTCGTCCGGGAGATCTTTTTCCCATTCAGACTGCCATCCTGCCTTAAACGTATCATAGGAAGAATCAATGGCCATGCCATAGGTTCCCCAGCCCTGTCTCAGCAGATGATGATTTACCAATTCTCTCCGAATCAGCTTAAAACGATCATCGTAATTTATTCGGAAAACGTAGTAATTACTCATTCCACTTCCCCTTCCACTCGACCACACTCTCCATGCTCTTTCTCGGTCTCGCTTCCGGAGCTTCATCCGGATATCCAAGCGCCAAAATTGCATACAGCTCGCCTCCGGCCCACTCGCTTAATTCCTGCTGTGCAAAGAAAGAATTGCAGATCCAGAGACTTCCTAATCCCAGGTCCGTAGCTTCCAGTATCATGTTTTCGATGGCTGCCCCGATAGACTGCGCATTGCAGATATCCGACACCCTTTCATCGTTTGATAGTGCCTTATCGAAGCCTGAAGCCAATAGATTCACCACAAAAATCAGGACTGGAGCCTGTTTCATGATCTGAACCGTATGCTCCGCACCACCGATATGCTCACGGCTCTCCGGTATGAACGGAGCAGACCTTTCGCGGCTGATACCGTCTTCCATCACACGACATGCTTCATCCTTCTCGTTTCCCGTAGCAACGATAAATTTCCACGGTTGCCGGTTTTTAGATGAAGGTGCCACAATCCCCGCCTGTAGAATCTGATCGATCAGAGCTTTACTGACAGGTTCACTTTTATATTTTCGTATACTTCTTCTATCCCTTATAGCATCAATCATATTTATTATCCTAAGTCGATCTGAATTTTGAACGTTTTGTAGACAGCTGTTAACTTGCATTCTTCTACTCGCCCCATACGTCAATCTGGCAGCTCTTCATTGTCTCCAGCGCAGCCTTGTGTTTTTCCGGCGTAACCCCGGCGCAACAGCATGCATCTACCGAAATCACAGCCTCTGGATACATGGCCTTCAAAATCAAAGCATTGGAAACCACGCAGATGTCGGTACATACACCCACAAGCTCTATTTCATCATGCTTACCAAATCCACCCCAGTTAAGCCATCCAAAGGTCGGTTTATCTATGTACTCACAGCCTTCCAGTTCCGGTATAATCTGCCAACCATCTGTGCCTTTGATACAATGTATTACCTATACCTCCAGCAAATACTCCTGCAACTTTGCCGCCATGTGCATCGGAATCGGCAAAGCCGTTGCTTCATCGTACTGAATCGCTCCGGTGCGCAGGGAATTCGTGTAAATCACCCATTCATCCGGATTGTCATCCTTTTGCAGCTGAATCGGATATATCTCGATCATGTCTCTCTCTGTAAATTTCTGGTGCGGCAGGTCATACGTTGTTTTTTTATAGCTTGAAGTATAGGACTTATCATTCGGTCTGCCCGCAATTGCCCAATAATCCTGCCCATACCGGAATACACCGCTGGTTGCCGAATAACCATCTGTTGAAGAAATTTCCGTATAGTAATCCGGGATCTCTCCGTTCCGTCTAATCCGAATCAGACGGACTCCTGAATGATTTAAATCCTGCAAATAACTGTTTTCCTTCGTACCAGTCTCAATCTGCTCCGGGCAATATGGTGCCAGATAACGATACTTCTGTATCTGACTGTCTGTAATTCCGTTACAGATTGCCCTGGTATTCCCATTTGCTTCAATCAGGACCAGAAGATTCTTGTCACGATACAGATTTTTCCACATGATCATTTTCTGCTTCCATGTTCCACGCGCGGCATTTTCACATTTTTTCTCAAAATTTTTATCCAGGCTCAGATGTGCCAGTTCAAAGGCTGCCTCCCGGTAAAGAACCCTGGTTTGCTCAAATGCGTCGCACTCTGCATACACTTTCCCAGAAACATAATCCATTTCCACATACAATGGTAAAAATCTCGCTTTCCCATACGGAGTACAGATCTGTGTCATAACCTGCATCCCAATCACGGGTGTATGATGCAGTAACTCCTTCTTTTCTATTGCGCTTTCATCTAACTCCCTGACATAGCCCAGCTGTCTGCAAAGATCCTCAACTGCGCTGGTGATTTTACTTTCTATAACGTTCTCTTTCACCGTTTCATCCCACGGTGTCACAAACTGTGTAAGACGGTTTGTTAACGCCATGCCGCAGCGAATTGCTGCCTTCGGATCCCCTAGCTTATAAAAGCATTCCTTTCCAGGCAGCACTACGATACATGCAGTAAGCTCTGTGGCAGGACTTAGTTCTTTTTCTATTTCATGGATTCGTTTTAAAGCATCCGCACTCTTAGAAGATTCCATTGGTTCTCCCATACTGCCAAGTCTGCACCGTTTTGTGGTAAATGTCATTTCCTCACAAGACACAAATACGGACTCTAATTTTTCCATGATTTTTTCTGCGCATTCCAACGTATCATCTGTCGCATACACCTCAAATGTCAGACGATTCGATTCCGTACAGGTTTTCATTCTCCTTGCCAGAAGAAGGCACTGTTCCTTCGTCAGTTCTTTGTTCAGATTCAACGTATCCAGTTTCAGTTTTTTCGTTGCATGCTTCGTATTTCCCACACGGCTGACACCATCTGTTGCCTGAACCATGTCTGCTATGTAAGAAAATACACCATCGTAGATATCTTTCTTTTCCAAAACGCTTACACCGGTTCCGATCACATTCTTTTTGAATCCGCAGCCATCCATTCCATTTTTATACAAACACGTAATTTTCTGTTTTCCAGTCATCGAGTCTGCGATGGAACGAATCATTTTTCCTGCTGCCGGCAGCGCCCGGAACTGATACAAATTATAATATGTTTTTTCCGGTTCTTTCCAGGAATATTCCTCTTCCGTTTTATATTTCTGAAAAATCGGAAGTTTATATATTCTGTTGTTTTCCATCCAGATATGCGCAGTCAGATTATCACCATTCAGATAAGGTTTCTCACTCCACCGATCCGGAATCCATCTGTGAATACAGCAATCACACAAGAGCAATGCTTTCCGTTCCGGCGGAACTGTCTGCAAAGAAAATGAAATTCCATAAGAATAGCTGTGGTCTCCCTCTCCCTGTATATCAGAAATCAGTTGATTTTTTCCGGCATAATTCAGTTTTACACGATGGCCATCTATCTGGATTTCTTTTCCGGTCAAAGCGTTTGTCACCATCAGGGAAAAGGCAGCATAAGAATAATTTTCTGTTGGGATGCCATCTGCATCAAACAGCCTGACATTCTTACTCCCGTCCAGCTCATTCAAGTCCTCAACCTTCATTTCCTGAAGCAGCCTCTGAATTTCCACTGCCGCGGGACGGTATTTATAATTGTTCCCATACTGAACCTGAATCCATGCCTTCATATGCTCCAGCAGCTGCTCTGTATTGATTTCCTGTTCACAGGAAATTGCCCACATTTCATCTTTCGAATCCAGTCTGAGTGGAGCCAGCTCTACAATTCCGTCCATCCAGGTTCCAAGGCTTTTGCCCAAAGCGTAGGTCGGAAGCGCATACACGCCGCTCCACTTGGGATTCGCTGCCTTTTCTGCCCTGATCAGACTGTCCTTCCATTTTTTCGGAAAACCAACGTAATAAAGCCTGCATTCCGCATCCGGATTCGGAACAAAAGCCATTGGATAAATCTTAGTCGCCTTACTCATGTCGGATACCTCCTTCGTATGCTGTAAAGAATGGTTCATACAGGGTTCTGGCAATTTCCCCGTGTTCTTCATCTGACAGCATGTCTTTTAAATAATCATACATTTCATTTAACGCATCAAATCCATCTTCTGCATCTATCTTTTTTCGAAATGCCCCATCTGCAAAATAAACAGTGGGTGTTTCTTTCGATGCGTCTGTAACTCTGCATAGGCGCCCAAATATCTGCAGAATGAGAACAAACATGGTAGAAACCAGATCTCTTTTTATTTCCTTATCACACAGATAATCCAGCCTTCTTTTCGCGGAATAATTCATGCGGTTCCAGAATTTCGTAGCTTCCTGACGGACATAAAGATTCTTCTGATACAGATCATTTTCTTTGTATTCGAATAATTTCGATGCCATATAACCATTCATCTTAATGCTCCGTTCTTTCACATCATCCGGAACACCCATAGGACGAATCAAAAAGAACACGCTGCTCAGTGAGGAATGTCCCTGCTCATCCACAATGTTATGACCTCGTTCAATTGCCAGCGCCGGAGCCACAAGAATTCTTGCTTTTTTCTGGTCAAATTTATAAACCTCCCCGCGGCGTATATACTGACTGAAATCTTTCTTTTCCATATTTTTATCAGAAATCAGCGCACAAACCTCTTCCCTGCACCCACGCTTGACAAAATTAGCCCGCAAACGATCCGCCACAGTCTCTGCCTGGGAAAAACTATTCACTACCAAAAGAATCTTGCCCTTTTTGTCGGACAATTCAGAAATGATATATGCAGTACAACGATCTACTACATCTCTTAAAACCGCATCCCGGTTTTCAAGAGGACTTCCGGATACACGCTCCGCTAAACCAAGCTCCATAAACTGTGTATTTCCAATAAATTCCCGCACAGATCTGTCCGCTTCAACAATATAATTTACATCCGCATTGACATGATATTCATAGGAGCCCTTGGCATAGCTGGACCCTGACAGCAGCACCACATGCGGCCCGATCGGCACGCCTTCTTTATTGACCCGCAAATAAGGCAGATCTGTCAGTAACGCTCTGCCATACGCATATTGCCGAAACAGCAGAATATCATCTTCGCTGGTTAATTTTATTCCAAACAGATTGCCCATTAACGCAGAGGGCAGGTAGTCCTGCTGTGCGGTAAAACGCGTCCGGATGAAACCAACCAGTTCATTATATCCCATCGTGACATCCTGGGAATCCTCATACGCTGTTCCAATCTCCATGACAAACCGGTCAAAGAAAATCAAGGTAATGATCAGCTGTATTTTTTTCCTGACCGCAATCTTTTTTTCATTATTTTTAAGCTGCGGTTCCCTTCGATCCAGCCATTCTGCCAGCAGCTGCTCAAAACGGTCTGACCGGATACTTTCACAGGAACGACTCATAATATCAAACAGCGAACTCATTTCTGCTGTCTGAAAATCCATCAGACGATAGATTTCTTTTACCGTAGTTTCAGATATTTCATCCACAATGCTGTCTAACAACGTATAAGCAGAAAATGTATTGGCCAGCACACTGCCGTTTTCACTGTTTTTCGCCGCTTTCACCGCATTGGAAACACATTGCAGTACCGTGGGGGATTTCGCCTGCAGTTCCGCATAATAGGCACTCGCAAGATTACCCAGACGCCGCGTATTCGTCTCCAGCATAAACTGGCTGACCGGCTCTGCACACTCATTGATAAACATATTAAATTCCGTTGCAGGAGTAAACAGATCATCCAGGTTTTTCTGTACCCGGTCACATTCATCGTAAAACACAACATCTGCTGCTGCGACTGCCTCTTCCAGAAAAACCCTCTGCAGCTTTCCCACTCTGCCCATAACCAGGCCCGCGACGGTGGTAATCACCAGATTGCCAGTTAATGCCTCACGCTGCATGGCCGTGGCCGGACACTGTTCAAAATAAGGGCAGACATACCGCCGGTTTCCCTGTTCCAACTTCGTACAAGGTTCCTCGCCAAAGGATACCGCATTTTCATTTTTTGTATCCAGGCCGTCAATCAGACAGTTTGTCGTCAGATATCCTGAAATTTCTTCATCCAGATAATCTTCCTCTTCTCCTATCAACTGGTTGATATATTTTACCCGTTCCGCCTTGCCGATCAGCGGGCTGCACTGGCAGCCCAAAGACCGAAAATACTGATATAACTGAAATACCTCTGCAACGGTATCCGTGACAATCACGGTCCGTTTTTTACGCTGATCCAGAATATATGCCAGAACCTTTAACAATGTGGTCTTACCGGCGCCAACCATGCCCACAATGTTCACTACACGATCCAATTCCAGCTGTTCTGCCATGCTTACGCTTCCATTTTTCACTGCCTTGATCACATTGGTTTTCAGAATCCTGGCACAGGGATCGCCCGGGCGTTTCTCCTGTATTTCTTCTGCGGCATCCAGGAGTTCTTCCATTGTAATTACAATCTTCTTCCGAGGTTCTCCTCCCCGCTTCACGTCACAGATCATTTCATCCAGTTCTTCATTCAGCGTAATATAGATCTGTTTTTCTTCATTATTTTTATTAAAATACCGGTATGTACCATGGGTTGCATACCGCTTATCCCTACTGCGGGAATATGACAGAATATAGCACAGATAATCCTTTTTACGTGCCGCATAGACAAGATTTCCAGTGTTCTTCTCGACAATCCGGTCCTCTGTGATGTCATATAACCGTATGCCCGCATACTCATCCTTTTTATATTCTTTCAGCGTATCCTTCCACATCTTTTCAGAACGGAATTTTCTAAGACAGACACTGGCATTCTGGATGATATAATCCTCTGGAACATACTGCTTCTTTCCGATATTCTGGTACTTAGTAAATACAATATAGCCTTTATTGGCGTCCGCATCCTGCTTCCAGCGATTCACGATCATAAGCGCCATCTCAAATAAGACAAACTGTTCCAGTCTCAAAAAATGCTTCTTTTCATCGTAATATGGCTTCCATCTTTTTTTGATATCCTGCATCAGCGTTTCCCCCTTTCCCTGATTTCTTTTTTCAGATCATAAAGCCGGATACAGCGAGTCTGACGATCTCCCAGACGTGCCAGTTCCTGGTTAATGATCATCCTGTAATCTGTTCTTGCCGCCGCATACTCATCCGGAATCACATAAAAGCTCCGGTCATAAGCCCCGGATGGAAAACCACCATCCCGCGCCACATTCTCCTTCAGAAAATGCGGTTCTTTTACTGCTTTTGCGTCAATTGCCCACACCGTTCCGTCCGGAAACGTGATTTCAATATCATACCGGTCCATCTGCGGCCACAACACACTCTGAACCCCATGCTTCTCACAATACGCATAAATTTCCAGTTCCAGCTTTCCCGGAACCGCGATGTACTTCATCACACCACGCTTTAACCGCAGCATCCCGGCATTGCCTGAAATCACATTCAGTTCCCCCGGAATATAAACTGCTTCACTGCAGGTACGGCTCTGGCACCGCATCCCGATCTTTTCTTTCTGCAGAGTCCAGCCGCACCTTGGGCAGACAAAACAATCTTTCTGAATCTCTTCATAGGCATTTTCAATTGCCTGCAGCGCAATGCTGTTCTGGGCATATCCCAGTTTTAATCCCCTCAGATCTTTTGCCGGAATAACCGGATGCTCAATCAAAAACTTTCTCAGATTCACATACGCATTCTGATCCAGTGACTTTAAACAGTCATAAACCGCTCTTTGCTCAATCCCGGCAATCACATCCTTTTCCACATACTCGATGTAATCCTCGCAATTGTCATTTACATGAAACGTATGAAAACCACTGTCCCCCACCAGTGCATCCATATAATAAAAACTCTGGTCTTCCAGCTTCAGGCTCTCCTTATTTTTCCATCCCTGAAACCATTCTGCCACCGGCCGCATGGCATACTCCGTAATAAAACTCTGCTCATGCATCTTTCCAAAATCAAACCCTTCCGGGTTGTACTTATAATTTAAACTCTGAAACAGATTAATTCCATGAATAAGACGCTTGCTGTAAAAATACTCCCCCTTCTTTTTCTGGCGTTCCTTCTCATATAAACCTGTAACAATCAGATCCATCGCTGTTTTCAATTTGATTAAATCTTCCATGTTTCCCCCAATTAATTTTCTATGAAATGAAAAAAAGTTCCCTGACACAAAGTCAAAGAACTTATACTAAAATGATATACGAAACCAGAGCATTGTAAAATGAATGCACCAATTCCGTTCAATCCATCGTATTCTATTACTCGTGTACATAAATCATCATAGACAATGTACGAGGGAAAGTCAATAGGGAATCTGTTATATTTCGTTGCTATTACCAGTTCCAATCACTTCCAGCAACTGCTGGATATTCTTTTTCCCGAATGTTACTTTGTCCTGATTGATAACCAGACACGGAACACTCATAACATTATATTTTTCTTTTAATTCCGGGAAATGTGCGATGTCATATACATCTGCGGTTACCAATGGATTCAGCGACGCAATTCTCTGGGCTGCCACAACAAGATCCGGGCACATGGTACAGGACAAGGATACCAGAATCTGCATTTGGACCTTATGACTGATTGCCTGGATTTTCTCTCTGATTTCAGGGGCAAGCGGCTGTCCCGGTCCGGCCGCATTGTAGAGCCCCAGGATAAACGAAGTAAACTCATGGCCTCCGGGCACTCCATGAAAAGCCAGTCCGCAGCTTTGCCCGGACGCATTCTTCACTTCCACATATGGAAGGAAGGAGGATGCATCCTCCGAATCTTCTCTCTCACGCACAGTCAGCTTGTCCGTATATTTTGCCAGATCCAGCATATAGCTTTTTAATTCCTGGCTTACCGGACGGGAATCCAGATGCAGGTCAAGCTGCAGCTTCCCGTCCATCCTGGAAAATACCACATTTAACTGATTTACAATGTCCTGTGAGAAGACACCCGCCAAAGCCTTTCCCGGCTTTTCTGGTTCTTTTTTCACCGGTTTTTCCGGATGAATCCCTGTTTTTTCCTGCATGGCTGCCGCATATTTTTCAAGGGCTGTGGCTGCTGTTGCTCCATCTCCAACTGCTGTTACGACCTGACGCAGGCTCTTCTGGCATACATCGCCCGCTGCATAAATTCCCGGACAGCTGGTCTGCTGATTTCGGTCAGTCTCCACATACCCGCCAGCGTCCAGACTTACCATATCTTTTACCAGGCCGGTATTGGGTGCGTAACCCGCAAACACAAATACGCCAAATGTGTCATTTTCCTTATGGAAAACACTGGTTTCTCCGGTTTGATTATTTCTGTAAGAGATTTTGCGCAGCAGGTGGTCACCTTCCACGCAGACAACCTCCGTATTAGTTAAAACCGTAATTTTCGGATGCTTTCTGGCTGTTTCCGCAACAGCCTCGGCGCAGGAAAAGTCATTTCCACGAACCAGTATGGTCACATGGCTTGCATACTTTGTCAGAAATACAGATTCCTCCGCAGCTGCAAAGCCACCTCCCACTACAAAAATTTCTTTCCCACGGAAAAACTCTCCGTCACAGGTCGCGCAATAAGCAACTCCATGTCCTCGGAATTCTGCCTCTCCCGGAAAGCCTACCATTCTCGGATGGGCTCCCGTTGCAAGAAGTACTCCGAAGCACTGATACCGTCCCTTATCCGTCGTAATTTCCCATATCTGCGTTTCCGGCATCTCTTCCGCTTTTTTCAGTGTCAAAACCTCACCCAGCAAAAACTCTGCTCCGAAATTTTCAGCCTGTTTGCGCATGGTTTCTGTCAATTCTTTTCCGCTGGCTTTCTCAACCCCCGGATAATTTACAACTTCATCGGTGATTGTAATCTGGCCACCAAACTTTTCTTTTTCTACCACAAGAACACGATAGCACGCCCGCGCCAGATATAATGCAGCCGTCAATCCCGCCGGACCTCCGCCAACTACAATCACATCATAAAATTTTTCTTTTTCCATTAAAGCATACCAACCAGATCAAGGCTTGGTTTCAGGGTTTCTTCGCCCGGATGCCATTTTGCAGGACATACCTGATCTCCATGTTCCGCTACAAACTGGCTTGCCTGCAGACGGCGGAAAAGTTCATCCGCATTGCGTCCAACATTCCCCGCATTGACTTCATATACTACAATCTTTCCTTCCGGATTCACAATGAAGCTTCCTCTTTCTGCCATTCCGTCCGCTTCAATCAGCACTTCGAAATCCTTACACAGTGCATGGGTCGGGTCCGCAAGCATAGGATAGATAATCTTACCAATTCGCTCCGAAGAATCATGCCATGCCTTATGAACGAAATGAGAGTCCGTAGATACGGAAAAGATTTCGCATCCTGCTGCCTGAAACTCAGCGTATTTGTTCTGAAGATCTTCCAGCTCGGTAGGACATATAAAGGTAAAGTCCGCCGGATAGAAGAAAAATACACTCCATTTCCCCAGAATATCTTCTTTGGTTACCGTTTTAAACTCCCCATTCTGATAAGCCTGAACCGAAAAATCACTTACTTCTTTGTTGATCATTGACATGTTAAAATCCCTCCTTCTGCAATAGCATTCCCTGGAATGCTATCATTTATATTGGTTAGCTATTGCTAACTTGAATATATCATGAACCTTTCCTCATGTCAACGGAACTTCTTATCATTTAGTGGAGCTTCAGCATTCCACTTCTCGCCAGTGCCCTGGCCTGGAATGACTTCGTTCCTTCTTCAAAAGCAATCCAGATTTTTCCTTTTTCCATCTCTGCGATCACACCTTCTCCAAACTTCTTATGCTCCACGACCGTGCCAACTCCAAGCTGATCCAGGAAGTACTGATACGCTACATCGGAAATGGTTTTCGGCTGCTCCCGCTTTGCTTTGAGCTGGTTCACTGCGGTTGCTCTCTTTGGTATTTCCATTGGCTTTTTAGGAACCTTTCGCCCAAATAATTCATCGCAAAAATCCGAACTTTGCGGCTTCATGGTAAATACATTCAGCTGATTTTTTGCTCTTGTGATTCCTACGTAAAATAATCTCCGTTCTTCATCATAAGTTTCCAGTTCTTCTTTGGACGCCGACTTTGAATTCTGTAGAACCTAAGCCGGTAAAATCCCATCGATCACATCCAGCAGATATACTGCATCGTACTCCAGTCCTTTGCTGGCATGAATCGTAGACAAAACAAACGGACAACTGTAATCCTGCGGCTTTTCCTTTATGATCTGCTGAAGTTCACCCAGACGCTCCACCAGCCGGATCGGTGACTCCTCCATTGCGGCAAGCATCCTTAAGGTATCCAATTTCCTGGTCCGGTCAATATTGTTACATACTCCTGGTTTAATTTTTCCATGTAAGCTTCCTGCCAGTCGACAATCTTGCTTCGAAACAGCTTCCAATCCTTCTCTGAAAATCGATTCATTTTCTACAATACCTCTATCTTTTCATACTTCACTTTTGTATATGATTCTCTAATTCCAACATATACCTATCAAAATCCGACATAAATAATCTGTCCTGCACAATACGATATTTTTCAAATTCTGTTTCTGCCTTCGCTTTTGCGATCTCAGCAGTAATTTTTCCTGCGTCCTAAAGAATTTCTCTATCGTCTGCCATCAAAAATAAATCTAGACGTTTTGACCAGTCTTCCATTGTCATTGGAATATGTCGTTCTGCTCGATCCTCCGCTAAATCCAAATAAGCCGACACAATGCGTTCCAATGAACGCATTGTGACATCACTTTTTACAATTTTTCCTTCTGGTGCTGCCGTCCATGTTGTAAAGCCCATATGCGGCTTTTCTGCATCGGCCCGTTCGTAAATCAATTCTGCTGCCGTATGCCCATGTACTGCATAATGCATCTTATTCTGTACCTTTGCAAAAAACTGCTTTGTCGTTTTTGCGGTGCGATCATAATCAAGGGCTGTAGCATATATATCTGTTATCTTCTGGTAAAATCTGCGCTCGGACAAGCGGATTTCCCGAATCTGCTCAAGTAAACGATCAAAATACTCTGTCGTAAGCACGGAACCACCATTTTTCAGGCGTTCATCATCCATAACCCATCCTTTGATGGTGTAATCCTTTGCAATCTGGTTTACCCACTTTCGGAACTGTACAGCTCGCTCAGAATTCACCTTGAATCCAACTGCTATAATCATTTCCAATGAATAATGATTCGTACTGTAGCTTTTTCCATCCGCAGCAGTTATTCGAAATTTTCGAATAACTGAATTTTCCTGTAGCTCACTATCACCAAACACTTTTTTTATATGATAATTTATAGTATTTGTACCCACATTATATAATAGAGCCATCATCTTCTGTGTCAGCCAGATGTTCTCATCCTCATAACGCATTTCAATACTATCCTGCTGCTCTCCAACTGATGCAACATAAGTAAGATATTCTGCCGCACTGGAACGGATAGTGATTTCATTTTTCTTCTTTGTCAATCTAAATACCTCTTGCCAACAAGCCTATCTCGTCTCCCGATACCTCCTCCGATAATAATCCATCGCACGATATTCTATAATATCCTTCATCTGCTCTTTCAACGCTTCATTCTCAACCCAGCTCTGCAATTCACTTCTCAGGGAAATCACATAGCCGCTCTTCTCCTCAAAAAATCCTTTTCCTGATTCCAGAAGGAAATGAACCGGCATCGAAATGATTTTCTTTAAATGGTCTTTATCCGACATTGCTTTATATTTTTCATAGGTTATCTGCTTGTCCAGATCTTTCCAGTTCCGGTTCTGATCGAAGAACTGTTTCCAGGCCTGCAGCAATTGCGGGGCCGTCAGATCGGTCTGGATATCACCGTCATTGTAAAATGCCATCAAGACAGGCATTTTATAGACCTTGGTCATGCTCGTTGTCTCCAGAACATTTAAGAATTCTTTTGCAATGCCCTGCAGCAACTCATTTTCTATTTCCGTAATCTCACCCAATGCATGCAAGAAACCGAGATAATCCCTGAAAATATTGTCTTTCGTATGCGACATGGCAAGCTGATAGACATCATCATCCATGTAGGTAAATAAATCCATGCGGGAAGGTCTTCTTCCCAGCTTTTCTTTTACCCGAAAATATTCCGCCTGAATCTGATCCCGGATTCTCAGCTGTCTTTTGTCCATCTCCGCAAACAGATCAATCAGCCGCATATCGAAATCGATCAGACAGTCATCTGGAATTCCTTCCCGGTCCGACGGGCGGTATGATATTGCCGTGGAACCAGCATTTCCAGTCAGGAATCTTCTCACATTTCCTGCCTTCTCATAGTTCCCGATAAAATCCAGCACGGTCAGATATTCCTTGCCGGCGCTGCGTCTTAAGCCCCGGCCAAGCTGCTGCAGAAATACAACCGGCGATTCCGTTGGCCGCAAAAACAGGACCATGTCCACGGATGGAATGTCCACGCCTTCATTAAACATATCCACCGAAAAAATCACCCGGATTTCGCCGGACTTCAGCTTTTCAATTGCGGCATTTCGCTCCTCTACATACGCTCCGGGCGCACCGCTGTAAACCGCAGCCGATGGGATTCCTCTTCTGCTGAATTCCATTGCCATTTCTTCCGCGTGCTCCCTGGTGGAGCAAAAGCCCAATGCTCTTTTCGATCCGTACTTATTGTAATATTTGTAAATCAGTTCATGCCGATGGACATTTCCCAGATACGTTTCATTCAATTCCTTTTCCGTATAATGGCCCTTTACCACATGCAATTTGGAATAATCAGTGTCATCGTAAATGCCGTAATAGCGGAACGGCACCAGTATGCCCTTGTTAATTGCCTCTCCCAATGAAATTTCATAGGGTACATTATAATCGCATATTTCGTATATATTGCGGCCATCCATCCGCTCCGGCGTGGCAGTCAGGCCCAACAGGAACTTCGGTTTAAAATAATTCACAATCTGAAGATACTGATTGTTTACTGCGTGATGAAATTCATCAATGACGATATAATCGAAATAATCTTTCGGAAAATACTTTTCTGTCAAATATTCTCTCTGCCCCAGTGTAGAAACAGACGCAAATATCACCGACTTGCCGGTCGTTTTTTCTTTTCCATGGAAAAATCCATAATCATTCGAATTTCTGACATTCCGGAAAGAAATCGCTGCCTGATTCAGAATCTCCTCCCGGTGCGCCACAAACAACACTCTCCGGTAATTCCTGGAATCAAAAGCGGCCAGATATGTCTTTCCAACCCCCGTAGCCGCCTGGACAATTCCCCGCAAAGCACCCTCTGCCCTGCTGTTTTCCAGCGCACAAAGCGCTTCAATCTGCGCTCCCCGCGGCTCAAACAGAAGTCTAACCTTTGTATCTTCCTCTTCTTCCACATTGTCATAACGATCCAGATCTTTGGAAGCCGCAGGCCTGTGCCAGGTTTTCGAATACCGCTTTAATTCTTTATCATCAATCACAATGGAATGATTCTGGAACAAATCTTCAAATGTACGATAAAATTTCTCGTAATTTTCAGGATCCCGGTGGCTGCTGAACCGGTAATTCCACTCAATCCCGGACGTCAGCGCACTGCGGGAAATATTGGAAGAACCTATGTAAATCTCACTGTGATCTGCATAATGAAAGATATAAGATTTTGGATGAAAAGACCGATTCTTTTCATTATAAAATCGAAGATCCACAAGCTCTCCCAGCTCATGCTTGATCAGATACAAGGCCGATGGCTGCGTAATGCCAAGATAATTTCCAGTCAGAATGCGAACCTTCGCTCCGCGCTTCATAGCCTTTTTCAGTTCTTCCAAAAGCATTTTCACACCGGATTCCATCAAAAAAGAGACAATGATATCGATGCGATCCGCCTTGCGCATGCTGTGGATCAGCTGATAATACAAATATCTTCTTTTGTCCCGGTCACCCGTCATGACATCGGTGTCATATCCTTCTAAAACCGCGTTGTCTAATGTTTTCGCAGCATTACATTCAGCCATTTTTCCTCGCCTCTTCCAGGTCTTACATCCGTTGTAATCCAGTATGTTTCCATCCTGATTTTCTCCAGATCCTTTATAAAATCCGTAAATGTTTCCATCGTAAAATCAGTAAAATATCTTCCGTTGCGCTCGCCCTCAAAATCTCCATATTTGAAGGATGTGTAGATAATTCCATCATCATGCAGCGCATTCACCATCTTCGATAATACCACGTACAATTCGTTTTTCGAAAGATGCAAAATCGAAGAACAGGCCCAGATTCCATCATACTGATTCTGTACATCCAAATCCTGAAACAGCATATTCTGAACCTGGATGCCAGTAAATTCACTGGCATACCGGCACATCTCTTCCGATCCATCCACCGCAGTCACCTGAAGACCGGATTCTAAAAAATACTTTGTGTCTCGGCCAGAGCCACAGCCAAAATCAAGGACTTTAGGGCCATTTAAGGCGTGGATAAACTTGTCCTGGACGGGTTTGAAATTTACGGATACGGTGGTGGAGATGAAGGATTGGGCGTGGTGGTTGTAGTAGTCTAGGGTTTTGTTTTTCATATTAAAAAAGTTAAAAGATTTCCTTATTTACGTCGCTTTTTCATTACATTAATAAGCATATTGTCTAGTATCAATTTTTTGCTATCATAATTAATTCAAGGTGCCAATATCCTCTATCTTAATATAGCTCAGTATTGCTGGAGCTGCTCCAAAGCCCCCATTATATCTCATTTCACCATCAAATTTACATTTACTGATAGCCAGTTTAAGTTTATTAATATCTTCAACCCCAAAAAGATCCATCATTTTCTTGCAATAACGTTTTGATTTCAACCGTTCCCACTCCAATGATGTGTTTTGTACATATACATAAAATGTTGGAAACCAATATTCCCCTCTCCATCCCTTTGTCTCTTCTGGTAAATTTAACCCGTTACACACTTGATATAAAAAGAGATCTGTCTCTGCAATGGCCTTCTTTGAATAAATCGGTAATTTTTCTCTTTGATTACAAATTACATCTCCAAGTAATGTATACTTACATTTAAATTCCGTCACAGGCTTATAATTTTCTTCAATTGGTGTACTATGGTGCCGAAATTCTGTATAATTCTTAATTTTGTCACATCCACCGAAAATACTTTCATTAAGAAAATATGTATATGTCAGCATAATATTGATTGATTTATAATCGTTTATGTGTCGCATATACGCAATTACACAAATAAAAAGCTCCCACATATGAATTTTATATATATCTACGTCACTATCACAACCAGATGATGCCGTAGGTTCAAATGTTTTTATGCTTGTAAATGTATTAAATATTTCCTCAAATATTTCTGCTAACCTCTCGGCATAATCTGAATCTGATTCAGCCATCACTTCAACAAAATCAAGGAATAAATCTCTTACCGGTTTGGTGTCTAAAAATAATTTATATTCTTGATCCGGTGCTACATCTTTTATCCAAAAAGATTTCATTGTATTTATATAAGCTGCCTTAAACCTTGCAATACAACTTTTTCGTTTTATCTCTGTAGCACTTCCCTTAATCTGTCTTATCAGATCCTTTAACGGAAAAAAATCCATTTTTTCTTCATCTAACCATTCTGGTCTCTTTCCAAGCTTAGGTTTCGCATACAATGGCTTCTCATATATATTACGTAAAAGCTTTTCATACTCAGCTTCAAATTTATTTTCATCAGAAAGATCAATATAAATCCTAGTTTTAATATACACAGGAACACACGGATTGCCCTCTATATCTTTTTCCGCGATTATTGGAATAAATTTCTCTTGCCGCATTTTCCCGTATATTTCATTCGAAATAATTACCGTCTCATCACCTACACCACCAGTACGATCATTAGCTTTTTTAGCATATTGACTATCGCACACAATCAGAACTTTTGTTATGTCCGAATTGTTAACACATTGCTCCATAAATGCATACTTATCCTGCCCTTCTTTTAAATCCCATTTATCTAATACAACCTCAACTCCATGTGAAATTAATCTCTGCGCAAGCTCAAGGACAAGAGCATCACTACTCCATGAATATGAAATAAAAATCTTTGGTACTCTATCTTCTATCAAATGATTATCTCCCTAATCTAAATAATCAGCGTTATAGCTCAAAGGGTCTGGCTTTCGCCAGACCCTCACCTTCACCCCTTATAGAAAAAACACTCTATACTTAGCAAATCCTTAAGAATTATACTTGACACTACCTATTCTGCTTTTGAAACCAAATACCCATATATTACTTCGTCTAACTCTTCATCCTGCATACAATTTCCATTTTCAGAGTAAAATAACGGTAGCTTTTTGTGATATTCATCAAGAGCATCATTATTTTTTTTCGTATATGAAACAGACTCATCATATTGCCAATGTTCTCCAGAAAAACGCTTCATCTTTATGATGTCTTTCTTAGAAATAGGCTTATCTCCGTCCATATAGCCCCCCTCCTTACGTATGCGCTCTAATATAACTCTGTTAAAATACTGACTCGTGTTAAATAAATATTTTTTTCTAACAACCTGTTTCGGCACAAGCAGCAATTCCTGCCCTTCAATATAAAACGACGGTCTTTCTATTTGTATCCAACAAGAATGTTCTCTATCCCAACTCCAAAAAAATGACTTTCCATTACTTTCTATCCCATATTTTCTCAATTGCTGTAATGTAAAAGCATTTAAATGAGCGTGTAAAATATTGGTTAGTAAATCAGATAACCCATCCTCCGCAAAACCTGGAATCAGCAATGGTAAATCCTCCACTCTTCGCATGGTGGATATCTCTTGCATAAAATTTTCTAATGGAGCAAAAATATCAAGCAATCCATTTACTGTATTTCCTTTACCATTGTTTCCTCGACCATAACCAAAACGGGTTCCATTCTGCTCTCCTGCATGAGATAACAATTCGACCTTTTTTCGATCATCCTTTTCACTATATGCTGCATAAAAAGCATCAAAGAAGGATTGAATTAATATTTTAGCTTCTATGCCCCATTGATCACCTAAAATTTCAATTAGCATCGGATCTATAAATAGTAAATTATCATCATTGACAATTACATCTACAAACTCATAATTAAAATGTCCCTTTATTCCCTTGTTTATATAATCTGATACATATTTTTTCATATAGCACACTCTTTCTCTTCTATTGTTTTGTGATAGTTTATTTTTGCATACAAAATACCCTTTTAGGTATTTTTTGCTTGAAATTTGTTACAAATGTGCTATACTTTCTTTGTGTGAAGTGCATATAGCACATTGACAGAAGCACATTTTAGCTATTGGCGTAGCTATTAATGTGCTTTTTGTTTATATTTCTTTAAATCAATTATCTTCATCCACCTCCCCATTTTTTTGACTTTGAAGCACATCCAATACAGAAATATATAAAATTTCTTCTTGGTCATCATATTTAGCAATGTATCGAATTGCTGGACTAAATTTTAATCCAGTCAATGTAGACAGATATTTTATAAATTCCTTACAACCAATTCTTACCCATCCGTTTTTTATTCTGCTGTAAAATTTATATGATTTTACATTTTCATTGCCATCATATTTTTTTACTCCAATAGTCATTGTTTGGTCATCAAATCCAACAATGACCTCTTCTGGATTTCCGAGCAACGAGATAGCTGGTGTATTAAACCCAAGTGCTAATTCACTTATAGTAATATATGGGGCACCTGCCGCTACATAATTCCAATCGAAATTAAATTTCATTTCATCACCTCCGCCCGATAATCTTTACAATCAAAATTATATATCTCCATTCAAACAATGTCAACACAAAAAAAATTAAAGTGTTTTTTTAAAACATAAAAAAAGCAAATTCGCATCAAATACTAGCACAAAAGCAAAGTATCATTGATTAAAAAATCAAATTCATATTCTTCTACCTAAATTTTCTTTGGGTACTCAATCTTATTGAGGTTTTCTCTTTGTGATGGACTGGTTTGAGAGTACTCCATGAGGTCTTCTAAAAAAATGAAGGGATTGATTTATATCTTCCCTGATCAAGCCGACGTGTTATGCCATAGCAAACTAAATTAAAATCGAACATAAGAATAAATATATCCAGTGACTTCAGGCACTGTTGGAAATCCGCACAATCTCCTATCTAAACAATCGGCTTTATAGTTCAAAAGGCCTGGCTTTCGCCAGACCCTTTATTTTTCTCATACGAAATATCATCGAGAACTTTGAATATCTGTTTCTCTTCTCTTGCATTTTATTTAAGCTTAAATCCACTTCAATTTATGTATTTTCTTAAGCCTTGCATTTTGTATTGATTTTATTTTTATTAAACATCATTTAAGTTTTTTATCGCTGTAGCAAAATCGTGCAATCATGTTTCTAATAGTATAGCATTTCCTTTTAAATTAATATTATAATTCACTATTACGTACCTTCTCCACCACAATCACATCCGCCGGCAGCCACTCCACAGAATCCAGCTCCGCCTTCGTCAGCCACTTCGCGGCCTCATGCTCCCGAAGGACTAAATCTCCAGAAACCACCTCAGCCCAAAAGCAGTCCATGGAAAGATGGAATGTAGGGTAATCATATTCTACCGTGACAATCGGCTCTCCCACTGATATCTCCGTATCCAACTCTTCGCGAATTTCACGTTTCAATGCTTCCTGTGGTGTCTCTCCAGCCTCGATTTTTCCTCCCGGAAATTCCCAACCATCTTTGAATTCACCGTACCCGCGCTGAGTTGCAAAAATGATTGGTTCTCCGTTTTCTTTTTCCGCTTTGATTACTGCTGCTACTACTCTTACTGTCTTCATTTTGTTCCTCGATTTTCTATATTGCTAAATATAAGCCTTATTCATTTACAATGTATTCATACAAATCTTCGCGTACCGGAACATCCAACAACCATTCAATTTCTACCGCTGTCTTATCTGTGTTTGGCATTGTAAATTCTTTAGTTCGGCCACTTGTTTTCATGTATCCCAGATAATAGAATTCCTTGGAAATTTTATCGTCCTTATTCTTTCTCACAAATAAATGGACCTGAATTCCGCGTTCCTCTGCGTGCAGGAAATTCTGGACATCCTCTGATGCTACACTTCTGCCTGATTTTGAGATTGCAATCAGGCTGCTGCTACTGGTGAAATGATCCTCATACTTTGTGGTATCGCTGATATCCTCCGATTTATCATAGTTTATGAATACCGGAAATGTTTTCGTTTTCTTGTCGTACTTATAACCACCAATATTTAATGGTACTTCATTGTTTTCCCAATTCAAAAGGCGGCAGGCATCCTCATAGGTATATTTCTGATACAGTACAAAGTCTGTTTCTCGATATGTATTGGAATAATCCCGTTCATTTGGACTTATACCAAAATCCACCAGCTCTCTCATGATTTCATAAAATCCTGATTTTTCAGCATTCTGGTAAATGATTCTGAAACATGATAATCAGCTTCCGCTTCATCTTCTTTTTCAATCAGCACGCATTCTGCATAGGTTTTCTTGCTGACGCCTGCCGGAAATTCATTTGTCATAATGTTGATGATATTCTTTTTCTGATCTTCACTAAGCTGAATGCCATATTCCTTCTGCAGTTCCTGCCGTAATCCTGAAAACAAATGGTAGCCCTGAACATAAGTCAACATTCTCTTTAACAGCTTTAACTCCTGAATTCGCTTTCCACTTGCCAGCTTTTTAGAAACAAACTCCACTACTATTTCCTCTTCCGCCGACAAACGCACCTTATATTCTTTTTCATATTTCACCAGGAATTTATAATAAGAACCCAAACTTCCATTATCAAAAATTCACAGGACATCCATTTCTCCGTAATCATCGAAATCGCGCAACCTCGGAATACGCCCAAGCTTATTTTTCAGGTTTGTAAAATTTTCTTTGATTAATTTAATATCGCTGAAATTAGCATTATCCACTGCTGCAAAAATCCGTTTTCTGCTGATTTCATCAAAATGAATGGTACTGGCCCCTGGGATCACCCGACCGCCTTCCATTAAATATCTGCGAATGTTGTCTTTGTTGTAACTGCGATCTCCAGAAAGAGCAATCGGAATCATGAAGTTATTTTTGTAATTTCCAATAAAATCCAAAATCACTACATATTCTTTTCCTACTGCCTTACGCAGACCGCGCCCCAACTGCTGAATAAATACAATTGGAGACTGCGTCGGACGCAACATGATCACTTGGTTCACCTCAACAATATCTGTTCCTTCAGAGAAAATATCGACCGTCAATATGTAATCCAAATAATCATCCTCGGATGATCGTACATCCATGGTTAACCGTTCAATGGCATCTGCGCGGGCTTCTTCCGAATCGGCTCCGCTTAAAGCAATGGTTCGAAGTCCCTGCTCATTAAATTTTGCAGATAACTCTATTGCTTCCTCAATTCTGCTGCAAAAGATCAATCCCTTTACCCGATCACCTGAATAGCCAAAATAAAATGCCTGCTGCATTACATATTTCATACGTTCATCGCTGGTCAAATAACGGAACTGTTCCAGCTGCTCCTCTTTCGAGCCACCTTCATCCGTAATCATAGACAAGTCCGTGATTCCGAAATAATGGAATGGACATAACAAGTCCTCTTCCATCGCCTGCTGCAACCGAATTTCATAGGCAATATTATGATCAAAAATCTCATAAATATTGCGCCCCTCAATATTATCATCACGCTTGTCCGGCGTTGCCGTCATGCCCAAGGTAAACTGAGGTGTGAAATAATCCATCACCTTCTTATAGCTTCCAGCACTGGTATGGTGCGCCTCATCATAAATGCACGAGTCAAAATAGTCTCTTGCAAAACGCTGCAAATTTTTCTGTTTACTCAATGTCTGCACAGTTGCGAATACAAAATCTGCATCGTAATCACGATTATTTCCGGAAACCAAACCTGTCTTTACGCCACTTCCAAAAACACGTTCGAAAGATGCCTTCGCCTGACGCGCAATCTGATTGCGATGCACCAAAAACAGGACTCTCTTAAATCCCAATTCACGCATCGCAAATGCAGAAGCGTACGTTTTACCAGTTCCTGTTGCAGAAATCAAAAGTGCCTTGTCCATGTCGCGTTTCTGCAGTTCCAACAGATTATAAATAAATGCTCTCTGCATAGAATTCGGCTGTAACGTATACGCCTCAACCGATGGAATAGCCTCCTGCTTTGCAATCCGCTTTTGCTCCGCAACTAGCTTTTGGAATAGCTGCTTTTCCTCGTATTGTTTACGGTACTCTTCAATGAAATCCGAATAACATTTCGTGTATTCCGTCTCATTCCACAACCGTTCAAATTCACCCAGAACAGACTGAATCATTTCTCACTGATTGGTAGAAACAAGCTTCGTATTCCATTCCATATTTCTGGTTAGCGCATCTTGGGTTAAATTGGAGCTTCCAATAATAAAACGGTATTCCTCCGATTTCTGAAATATATATCCCTTCGTATGAAATCCATTTCCAGCGTGCTCCGTCTGGTACATGCGCAACTCAATATTAGAAAGACTTGCTAACGTATCCAATGCACCCGGATCACTGAAGCATAAATAATCTGTGGTTAAAATGCGTCCAGGAATGTGTTTCCGCTCCAGTTCCTTTAAAGTCTGTAATAACGGCGTAATACCGCCCCGCGTAATGAAGGCCTCGCTAATGGCAAAGCTGTCACAGCGGAGTAATTCTTCTTCGATGGAAGAAAAAACTTTCTGGCCGTTTTTGTTATCGTTATAGATGAATTGTGGGCGGTAGGCTAAGCTGGATTGGAATGTTTGGTTGATAAATGCGATGTTAAAACTATTCTGTAAATTTATAATTTTATCAGACATCATATACAAATACTCCTATTATCGTGCTTCAATACGACAAACATCTCTTTACTCATCTTGATATGTAGCTAATGCATCTGTATCTATTGCTTGGATTTCAAATGTTTTCTCATAGACACACAAAAATTATATTCAATCATCGAATTTGCAAGTTGGTGACCCTCAATACGAATAATGCTTTATTAACTATTCTAACCATTTCTAAATCATTGCCAGAAGTTCTTGCATACCTCGCAACTACAGTCTTAACATTTTTTCATAAATCCTTCTTTATCAAATGACTCCGCCTTTTAGAATTAAATACTTTTAATATACCTACTGTTCATTCACTCTTTCCCCGTTTTTCTTTAATTATTTACTTCTATTTCTCCTCTCAAATCTCCATTTGTATTTTCAGAAATAATAGTATATTGCAAAATCACTTTTTCTTCTGTAGCTTTAAGCATCAGAACTTGTCCTAACCACATAATCTCATTTGGACGAATAGACTTAACTGTACATTGATATTGGCTTTTGTCGATTGGCATTTTAACATACGTTTGAATTTCAGCCTCATAATCCATTGCATCCGATCTGGGAGTTTCAAAACCTGTGCCCGTAAATATCGGTGTTTTTATTCTACTTGTATCAGAATCTCTATAATAATTTTCTGAATCATAACAAATATAACCGTCTTCATCCATTTTTAACAAGCTTTCTATATAACATCTATCATATATAAAACCTTCCAATCCTATTTTATCATCCTCCGATTGATCTTCTGGATTAAAAAGATTTTTCCCTGGGAAAATGGCTTCTGTTACATTATCTTTTATCCGTATATTCACTGTTACATTCTTATCCAATTCATTTGAGATATTATGAATTGCCAATGGTATAATTATAATATTATCAAATGTCTCTACATATATATTTATCAAATCCAACTCCAACAGATTAGAGTCCAATTTTTCAATCAATGCCAGTTTTCTTTTTTCATCATCACTGCCTATATACTCTGTATGTTTATTAATCAAGGAAACTTTAACCTGCAAATTTCCTAAATTGAAGAAATCATCTCCCGTAGTTTTCGATAAATATTTTTGAACAGATTTCTTTATAAATGTCTTCTCATCATCTACAAACTTTTTCTTTGTTGAAATTACTCCACAATCTATATATTCCAACGGATGTTCCATATCTACCAGTTTTTCCGTTTCTTCAATCAAATCTTTCTCTAAATGTAATTCTATTTTCTTTATTTCATCATATAATAATTGACACTCTTCAAGAATTTTCTTTGTATTTTCTTGATAGTATTTACTGTCTCGTAACTTGTAAGGAGACACAGTCTTAGTCACAATATGTCTCGTAAAATCATATCCACCAACCTCAAAATATGCTTTTCCTCTTCGTTTCACACCTCCTGCTACTATTAATTGTAAAACTGTATCTACAATAATTTTAACAATTCTCTTTTTTTCATCTTCCCTTGTAGACTGTGTAAATTGATAAGGTGTCATTCTTCTATGGTCAATATCAAATGGAAAATCATTAGGATTTCCATATTGCTGATTGAATAAACATATTACTCTATCCCAGCTCAATGCTCTTGCTGCATATCCTGTTTCTAATAATACATTAGGATTTGGCGTAAATTTACGATTTTCTTCTGTATTTTCATCCTTATCCTGAACTATAAACTTATTTACAATACTCAAATCTGCAATAAAAAGATCAGCATCGTCAATCTTAGAAAATATAGATTCCGTAATATCTGGACTACCTGTTAGTCCTTCCGTTGCTCGGTCTGGTTTTATTGATACAATATTCTGCAAAGTGCTTTCAACTTCAGTTAAACACTCATCAATGAACCTTGTTGTTTTATTATTTGATAAATCTGATTGCCACGAAAAAAATATTTTGAATTCGCTCATTTAATACCCCATGTATTTTTATTATACTTGTACCTAATGCTTAAAGCTTATCATACCTTTTCCATTTTATAAAGCTACCTCAAGAAGTCAGCAATGACTACATTCTAAAATTTCAATACCTAAAGGTTCAATTTTTTGTCCCTGTATAGTTTGAGACTATTATTGTAAAAACAAGGCGATGGAACCAACATTTATTTTTAAATAACTACTTATTAGCTTCATAATAAATTGCAACAGGATGTACAACACAAAGATTGCTCTGATTTGTTTGGAGCATACTTCTCAGCGCTTCATTTGCTGTAGATTGCAATATGGCAAAAATATTTTTATTATCATTTTGATTAGTATCTTTTCCTATTATATTGGTAACCATACCAACACACGTAATTTCACCTCCATATTTGAATCCTAAGTCTATTGGGTCGACCCTAAAATACTTTGTATTTAATGGAATTAAATATCCATCGTTTGAAATGAGCATACGATTATACGGTATCAATCCTCTTAATGCCCTAATAATTATCGCTATATCATCATACTGCTTATTGCTAACAGCTATAGCTTTCTTAATTTCAGCTTTAAAATTAACTCCTGCTTTACGTAATTGTTCTCTATTATATCCCTCTTTTATTTTCTCTGCCTCAGCCTCAATCTGCTCAGCTGTATTTTTTTTAATAAAATCTATAAGTCCCTCTTTTTCAAATAAGCCCTCGAGATAGTCAAAATCAACAAAATTGAACTCCCGTATCATTTCAATATAAATGCCAGTATTATCCACCTGCTGATTTCCACTCAAAATTTTTTTCGGACTAATATAGCCATATGCAATGTCAAAAGCTGCATCATGCATTGTCTTAGAAATGATTTCATGAGAAGTGGATGTTGATACGCCTCCTTCCACTGACTCTAAACTTCCTGACAAATTAGCTTCTGCTTTAGCCAGTTTTACAAGTGATCCACCTAATTTACTACTAATTTTGGCCACCATTTTGGAACTGTCAGATTCTGTATCGCTAAGTACTTGTTCATTAGATAATGACTGTATTAATCCTTGTTCAGACTGAGCAATAATAGAATTCACTATATCAACATCCAAATATAAAAATTGTTTCATAAATTTTCTCCTAAAGAAATCTTTTATATTTTCAAACTTTATCTTATCTAACAAGCCGTTATTCTCATCTTCATTAACTTTTGTCTTTCCTCTCCAAACAACAAATCACTTCGCAGTGCCCCGTCGCCGGAAACATATCCACCGGCCATGCCCCTTCAGCCTGATACCCCATCTTCTTAAACACGCCCAGATCTCTCGCCAGCGTGTCCGGTCCGCAAGACACATAGATGACAGTCTTTGCTTTCACTGCTGCCACGGCCTTGATGAATGCCTCGGTGCTTCCGGCTCTTGGCGGGTCCATGAGGACTACGTCTACGGTGGTACCGGATGCGGCCATCTGCATCATGAATTCGGTGGCATCGTTGCAGTAGAAGCGGATATTTTTGACATCGTTACACTTGGCGTTCTGGACAGCATCGCGGACAGCGTCGGCGTTCAACTCTACGCCGATGACTTCTTTGGCTTTGGATGCGGCGATGATGCCGATGGTTCCGATTCCGCAGTAGGCATCCAGCACGCGCTCGTTGCCGGTCAGGCCGGCCAGTTCGATGGCTTTACCGTACAGATACTCAGTCTGGACCGGGTTGACCTGGTAGAAGGATTTCGGGGAGATGCGGAATTTGCAGCCGCACAGTTCGTCCTCGATATAGCCTTTGCCGTACAGAACGTGTTCTTTATCGCCCAATACCATGCTGGTACCGCGGTTGTTGATGTTCTGGACAATGGTGGTGATCTCCGGGTGTTTCTGGCGCAGGGCTTTGACGAAGTTGTTCTTGGACGGGAATACCGGGGATGCGGTGACCAGCACGACCATGATCTGGCCGCTGGTGAAACCGCGGCGAACCAGCACGTGGCGCAGCAGGCCGTAGCCGGTATCTTCATCGTAGGTGCGGATCTTGAAGGATTTCAGCATGCCGCGGATGGTGCCGATGATCTCGTCTGCTTTCTGGTCTTCGATCATGCAGGTTTCCACCGGAACGATGTTGTGGGTTTTCTCTTCGTAAACGCCGGAGATGGCTTCGCCTTTGCGGTAGCCGAATACGGCATGTACCTTGTTGCGATAGTGGAACGGATCGTCCATGCCTTTGATGCCATGCACCTTGCAGTAATTTCCAAGAAGCTTCTGCATCTGGCTCTGTTTCATCTGAAGCTGTTCTGCGTATGGCACGTCCAGATACTGGCATCCGCCGCAGCGGTGCGCCACCGGGCACAGACCTTTCTTCTTCGGTGCTTTTTTCTCTTCTGCTACAGACTGAAGTTTTCCTGATTTCGGGGAATCGCCAAATCCACGCTTCGGTTCTGATTTTTTGCCGAAGTTCATAGTATCCTTACGGGCAGATTTTCCGAAACTCTTCTGCGCGGACTTTCCATCTGCTTTTCCGAATTTTTCAACTTTTCCACAAGCAAAATCCCGCGCTGATTTCTGATCTGCATCCTTGCCATCTTTCTTCCTAGCCCGGCTCCAATCCTCTTTCCGGTCTGTTTTCTGCTCAGAAGATTTTCCTGCCTTTTTTACCGGCTTCTCTCCAACCCACTCTTCAAATTTATCATCCAGACTCCGTCCCTGCTTTCCGGCAGCCGGTTTCTTCTTCCAATTTTCTTTTTTTACATTTCTATCCTGTTTCACGACTCTCAAGCCCCTTGTCTTTTTTATCATTTTTTATATAATGATACCAGGGTCAAAGCACTTACCCCTAACATCATTTTACTATTTACATTACTACATACCTTCAGGAGGAACCCCTATGTCCAACACATCCGATAACAACACACAAGCCGGTGCGTTACACACCGGCGAGGATTCTTTTTATATGGATCCGGTTCTCTACACCGGACGTCCGGCGGACTGCACCGGGCGGCTGGAGAAGGAGATCCGCACCTATGACCTGTTAGATGAGCTCCAGATTCCGTACTGGCGGCTGGATCACGATGCCACCGCCACCATTGAAGCCTGCCATGACGTGGATGTCCGGCTGGACATTGAGATCTGCAAGAACCTGTTTCTCTGCAATGCCCAGAAAACCGATTTTTACATGCTCATGATGCCGGGTCACAAGAAGTTTAAGACGGCGAAGCTTTCCAAACAGATCGGAAGCGCCCGCCTTTCCTTTGCAAGCCCGGAATTCATGGAGGAATTTCTGGATATCACGCCTGGTTCTGTCAGCGTGCTGGGGCTGATGAATGACAAAAACAACCGCGTGCGGCTGCTCATCGACCAGGATGTGATCGACCACCACACCTTTGTGGGCTGTCATCCATGCATCAACACCTCCAGCTTAAAGCTTTACACGAAGGACATTCTGGAGAAGTTTCTCCCGGCAGTCCATCATGAATATACCATCGTCAATCTTCCATGGGAAGACTGATCTGATTCCATGTTAGAACTGCAGACAAATGGCCAAATCCGATGTCCGGACTGACTGCGCACAGTTTCTGCCATGGAACCAGTTACTCATTTCTTATTTACTCAGCGGTCTGGTGACTTCTTTCAGCCAGGCCGCTTCTTCTGTGTCGAGATACGGCGCGATCTTTTCGTATACCTGTGCGTGGTACTCGTTGAGCCATGCCAGATCCTGCTCTTCCATCAAAGACACATCCACCGGTTCCAGGTCGATCGGCACATAAGTCAGATATTCAAAGCTTAAGAACTGACCATAGTCGGTCTTTTCATCTTTCTTGCAATAAATCAGATTCTCTGTACGGATGCCATGGCTGCCTTCAATATAGATTCCCGGCTCATCGGAACATACCATACCCGGCATAAACGGCGTGTTTTCCTGACGCTCCGGAACCACACGGTAACGGATGCCGATCGGTCGCTCATGTACATTTAACAGATAACCCACGCCATGACCGGTTCCGTGGTTGAAATCCAGTCCGCGCTTCCAGAACGGCTCTCTAGCTGCATAGTCCAGGCTCAGTCCGGTGCAGCCTTCCAGAAATTTCACATGTCCAAGACGCAGCATGCTCATCAGCACCAGGGTGTAATGCTCTTTTTCTTCATCCGTGACCGGCCCCAGGGCGATGGTACGGGTGATATCGGTGGTTCCCTCGTAATACTGTCCACCGGAATCTACCAGGTACAGGCCTCTTGCCTGCAGGCTCGCGCACTGCTCCGGCACGGCATGGTAATGGCACAGTGCCGCGTTTTTCCCATATGCGGAGATTGTGTTGAAGCTGATATCCAGCGCTCCATGCTCTCGGCGCATCTGGTCAAGACGGTCAGCCACGCTGCACTCATCCATCGGGATCTTGCCGATATTCTTTTTCAACCAGTAGATATATTTTGTCATGACCACACCATCGGTGATATGGGCCTTCTTCATATTTTCAATCTCGGTCGCATTTTTCTGAGTCTTGGCATATACAGTCGGATTCATCTGATCGATGATCTGATTCTGCGCCTGCACGCTCTCATAAATGGCAAAGTTCACGCGGCTCTTCTCCAGAAGGACGCTGTGGTTCTTCAGCTCCTTTACATCCGCATAAATGTCATTGTAGGGACGGATGGTCACGCCCAGGGGCTCCAGGTAAGAGCGGACCTCATTGGAGATCACCTGCGGATTTACATAGAAGAACAGGCTCTCCCCGGTTACCATCAGATAGGACAGCACCACCGGATTGCACGGAATATCGTTGCCTCGGATATTGAACAGCCAGACAATGTCGTCCAGCGTGGTGATGATATGCACATCCGCGTAAGCCTTCTTCATGGCTTCGCGCAGGTTTTTAATCTTCTCAGCAGCGGCCTGTCCTGCGTATTTTTCTTCCAGGATCCATACCGGCTCAGCGGAAAGCTCCGGGCGGTTTTCCCAGATTTCGCCAATCAGGTCATGCTCGGAACAGATGGATGCCTGCTTCCGGGAAAGACGCTCCTGCAAGCTTTCTCCGGTCTTGCTGTTGATGACACGGCCATCAAAGCCAAGCACACCCTGCTCCGGCATGTGGTCTGCCAGGTACTGCTCCACGGTCGGAACTCCAGGCTGGCCCATTTTCATAAGTTCTACGCCACTATCTTTCAATTCTGCAGCCGCCTGCACGAAATAACGACCATCTGTCCACAAACCGGCCCAATCCTTCATGATCAAGGCAATACCCGCAGAACCGGTAAATCCGGTGATGTACTTTCTGCATGCAAAATGCTCCCCCACATACTCCGACTCATGGAAATCTGCTGTCGGCACCAGATAGGCATCCATATGATAAGTCTCCATCAGTCTGCGGAGACGCGCAATTCTCTCTGTAATTTCGTTCATGTTATTATCCTCACTTTTCATTCTGACGCATGGCATCCTCAATAGCTGCCGCAATGCCTTCACTGTAGGTTGGATGAGCACGCATCGCCAGGGAAAGCTGCTCGGCAGTCAGTCCGTTTGCAATGGCCGTAGCCATTTCTCCGATCATGTCCGTGGCGCGTGGGCACATCATCTGCGCTCCCACAATGGTATTGGAATATGCCTCAAAGATCAGGCGGATAAAGCCGTGCTCCTCCCTGGCAATGATGGATTTGCCGTTCTCTCCCATATCGTAAACGCCGCAGCGCACTTTCATGCCAAGTTCTCCGGCCTTCGCCTCCGTGAGACCAACCGTAGCAATCTCCGGCTCAGTATAGATGCAGCTCGGCACGATCGGCAGAGAGACAAACATGCCGTTTGGCACTGCCTCCAGACGGATGGTATGCGGCTTTCCCGACAGATTTTCAATGACGTAGGTTGCCTGCGCCATAGCCACATGGGCCAGTTGTGTTTTTGCAGAAACATCTCCAATCGCATAGATTCCCGGTTCGCTAGTCTCAAAGTCCGCATTTACCACCGGCCTTCCATGTTTTATCTGCAGGCTCATGTCCTCACCAAGAAGACCTTCCGTGTAAGGTGCTCTTCCAACGGCTACCACCACCTGATTCGTTTTAATCTGGGTCGTCTCATCGGTCAACAGATGGCGCACGGTACATACCAGACCTTCCTCCCGCTGGATTTCCTCTACCATAGCATTGCAGTAAACAGTAATGCCCTTCTTGACGAGCTGTTCCTTTAATGCTTCGGAGACCTCCTCATCCATCGGACCTAACAGATGAGGTCCTTTCTCTACAATGGTCACCTTAGAGCAGAGTGCCTGGAAAATGGTAGCAAACTCTACACCGATGACACCACCGCCCATAATCACGATGCGGTCATAATTCCAGGTGGGCACTGCCAGCAGACGGTCACTGTTGATAACGCCCGGCAGATTGATGCCGGGAATGTTCGGCATGATCGGCTTCGCACCGGTAGCGATAATGATATTCTTTGCACGAAGATATTCCTTGCCGCTCTCGCCTACTACTTCAATAGTTTTCTCCCGGCGGATGGTCGCCTTTCCCTTTATAAAGGTGATATTATTTTTATCAAACAGCTTCTGGATTTCATCGCGGTACTGACGCACAGAACGCTTCTTGTAATCCTGCATTTTTGCAAAATCAAAGGAGATAAAATCAGTAGAGACACCAAATTCATCCCCGTGCTGCATCATGGAAAAAATATTGGACGCATGAAGCAGCGCCTTGGTGGGGATGCAGCCCCGGTTGATACAGACACCGCCCAACTTATTCTCATCCACCACGGCTACCTTCATGCCGAAGGACGCACCCTTGATGGCTGCAGTATAGCCGCCCGGTCCTGCCCCGATAATCACCAGATCATAATATGTTGCCATAAATTTGTATTCCTTTCGTTCTGTCACGGTTTTCTTTCTGTCATTGTGCCTGCTCTGCAATTTGCAGCCGCACCTGCCTAAAACAGATGCAGCGCTTCGCAAGCCTTATAAACACCGTCCTCGCCAATGGGCGCGGTAACGTAATCCGCTGCCGCCTTCAGCTGCGGATGCCCATTGCCCATAGCCACGCCGATGCCTGCGGTAGTCACGATCTCATAATCATTCATACTGTCGCCAAAGGCGATCGTGTTCTTCAGCGGGATATTCCAGGCTTTGCAGAGGCGTTTGAGGCCTTCTGCCTTGGAGGCATCCTTTTCAATGATATCGGCCCCTTCCCGGCTGGAAAACAGTGGAAGCTTCAGCATAGGGAATGCCGCCTCCACTTCTTTCGCTCCAGGCTCCCGGCCAATGTATTTAAATGG
>OCAS01000348.1_pt1 | contig 41914 bp, 34 predicted proteins | sample 1550751 | NCBI WGS metagenome assembly OCAS01 (sample SAMEA2580301, study PRJEB22360) | human gut metagenome | biome: human gut; feature: human-associated habitat; material: faeces | place: Denmark | collected 2008/2010
CATATTCCTTGCACCCCTGGGAAATCCGGCATATGGCTGCGGCATCCGTTACCGCTACGGCATGTTCAAGCAGAAGATTGAAAACGGCTACCAGGTGGAGGTGCCTGATAACTGGTTAAAGGACGGCAACCCCTTTGAGATCCGCAGGCCGGAGTATGCGGCCGAGGTTAAATTCGGCGGCTATGTGCGCATTGAGAACCAGGGCGGAGTAAACCATTTCGTACAGGACGGATACCAGTCTGTCCGCGCGGTGCCCTATGACCTGCCGGTCATCGGATACGGCAACAATGTGGTGAATACCCTGCGTATCTGGGACGCAGAACCCATCAACACCTTTAATCTGGATTCCTTTGACAGGGGAGACTACCAGAAGGCAGTGGAGCAGGAGAACCTGGCCAAAACCATTGTGGAGGTCCTTTACCCCAACGACAACCACTACGCAGGCAAGGAACTGCGCCTGAAGCAGCAGTATTTCTTTATTTCCGCCAGCGTACAGAGGGCGGTTAAAAAGTATAAAGAGAAGCACGATGACATCAGAAAATTCTATGAAAAAGTAGTGTTTCAGCTGAACGACACCCATCCCACGGTTGCCATCCCTGAATTGATGCGCATCCTTCTGGATGAGGAGGGACTTACATGGGATGAGGCGTGGGAGGTAACCACCAGGACCTGCGCTTATACAAACCACACCATCATGTCAGAGGCGCTGGAGAAGTGGCCTATCGAGCTGTTCTCACGGCTTCTGCCTAGAATTTACCAGATTGTGGAGGAAATTAACCGCAGGTTCCAGAACCAGATTCAGACCATGTATCCGGGCAACCAGGAGAAGCTGCGCAAAATGTCCATTGTCTACGACGGCCAGGTGAAGATGGCATACATGGCGATTGCAGCCAGCTTTTCCGTCAACGGCGTTGCCAGGCTTCACACGGAAATCCTTAAGCACCAGGAGTTAAAAGACTTCTACGAGATGATGCCGGAGAAGTTCAATAACAAGACAAACGGAATAACCCAGAGACGGTTCCTGCTTCACGGCAATCCGCTGCTGGCAGACTGGGTCACCTCCAAAATTGGCGATGAGTGGATTACCGACCTTCCCCACATCAAGAAGCTGGAACTCTTTGCAGGGGATGAGAAGTGCCAGTTTGAGTTTATGAACATCAAGTACCAGAACAAGCTGCGCCTTGCCAGATATATAAAGGAGAATAACGGCATTGACGTGGACCCGCGATCCATTTTCGACGTGCAGGTCAAGAGGCTTCATGAGTATAAGCGCCAGCTGATGAACATTCTCCATGTGATGTATCTGTACAACCAGCTGAAGGATAATCCTGATATGGATATGATTCCTAGGACCTTTATCTTCGGCGCAAAGGCAGCTGCAGGCTATAAGCGGGCTAAGCTGACCATCAAGCTTATCAATGCTGTGGCGGATGTCATCAACAATGACAAGTCCATTAACGGCAAGATTAAGGTGGTGTTCATCGAGGATTACCGCGTATCCAACGCAGAGCTCATATTTGCGGCAGCTGATGTCAGCGAGCAGATATCCACGGCCAGCAAGGAGGCTTCCGGCACCAGCAACATGAAGTTTATGCTCAACGGGGCCCTTACCCTGGGAACCATGGACGGAGCCAATGTGGAAATCGTGGAGGAAGTGGGAGCGGACAATGCATTTATCTTCGGCATGTCCTCCGACGAGGTTATTAACTACGAGAACAACGGCGGCTATTACCCCATGGATATCTTTAACAATGACCAGGAAATCCGCCGTGTGCTCATGCAGCTGATTAACGGCTACTATGCACCGGATAACCCAGAGCTGTTCAGGGACATCTATAACTCTCTCTTAAATACCAAGAGCAGCGACCGGGCTGATACCTACTTTATCCTCAAGGACTTCCGTTCCTATGCCGAGGCGCACCAGAGGGTGGATAAGGCTTACAGGGACCAGGCGTGGTGGGCTAAGGCAGCCATCCTTAACACGGCCAACTGCGGAAAGTTCACATCTGACCGTACCATTGAGGAGTATGTGAAGGATATCTGGCATCTGAAGAAAGTGACCGTAGAAATGTAAATGCTTGCTCCGGCAATCCTGATTATTGGGGTGCCGGAGCTTTTTTGGATGACGCATGAGGAAGGGAAACAGAAATGAAAATACGCGACATACTGGCAGAAGGAAAGCCCACCCTCTCCTTTGAGGTGTTCCCCCCAAAGACAGAGGATGCATATGATTCCGTGGAGAAGGCAGCCGCGGAGATTGCAAAATTAAAGCCCTCGTTTATGAGTGTTACATACGGGGCAGGAGGGGGAACCAGCGATTATACGGTTGGAATCGCCTCCGCCATCAAGGAGGAATACGGGGTGACGCCTCTGGCCCATCTCACCTGTGTTTCATCCACCAGGGAAAAGGTGCACCATGTGCTGGGGGAGTTAAAGGAGCGCGGCATTGAAAATGTACTGGCCCTGCGCGGGGATATCCCCCAGGACGGCAGTACGCCAAGGGAATACCACTATGCCTCAGAGCTGATATGGGAAATCAAAAAGGCAGGTGATTTCTGCATCGGGGCCGCATGTTACCCGGAGGGCCATGTGGAATCAGCCAACAAGTCTGTGGACATAGATTACCTGAAGCAGAAGGTGGAGGCCGGATGCGATTTTGTCACAACCCAGATGTTTTTTGACAACAGCATTCTTTACAGCTATCTGTACCGCATCCGTGAAAAGGGAATCCAGGTGCCTGTGATTGCCGGCATCATGCCTGTGACCAACGCAAAGCAGATACGGAGGATTACCCAGATGTCGGGGACCTACCTGCCATCCAGGTTCATGTCCATTGTGGACCGGTTCGGGGACAATCCCGCGGCCATGAAGCAGGCCGGAATAGCCTATGCCACGGACCAGATCATTGACCTGATAGCCAACGGAGTCAACGGTATCCATGTGTATTCCATGAATAAGCCGGATGTGGCCATGAAGATAAAGGAAAACCTGTCGGAGATTTTATAGGGATGAATACGGCACTGGGAAAAAACTCAGGAGAAAAAATCTCATAACTATATCCCGGGAGAATAAAACTCAGAAAAACGAATGCCAGAAGAACGAATGTCGGGAGAACGAATACCAGAAGAACGAATACCAGAAGAACGATCATCGGGAGAAAAGACATATGGACATACAGGACGTAGACAGGAGGGAGGTCCTCCGCTATCTGGGGTACAGGGGACAGGAGGCTGACGGGGCAGTGGCGGTCATGGTGGAGCAGTCCATGGCGGAATTATGGGAAGCTGCCACACCCAGGCATCTGTACCGGGAATATCCTTTGTCACTGGGGGAGGATTACAGAATTGACGGAGGCTGTTTTGAGGCCAGGAGCAGGAACTTGTGGGGGAATCTGAAGGATTGCGATCAGATTATTGTGTTTGCGGCCACCCTTGGCTGCGGGGCCGACCATCTGATTCAGAAGTACAGCCGTCTCCAGATGAGCAGGGCCGTGGTCATGCAGGCAGCGGCAGCGGCCATGATTGAGGAGTACTGCGACCAGGTATGTACCGTGATAAAGTCGGAATATGAGGCAAAAGGCCGTTATCTGCGCCCCAGGTTCAGCCCTGGTTACGGAGACTTTCCGCTGGAATGCCAGGGTATGCTGTTAGAGGCCCTGGAGGCCGGAAAACGCATCGGCATCAAGCTGACGGACAGTCTTCTCATGATGCCCTCCAAATCTGTTTCAGCGGTCATGGGAGCCAGCAGGAAACCTTACCGCTGCGATGTAAAAGGCTGTGAAGCCTGTGCCAAGACGGACTGCCCCTACCGGAGGTGACAGGGGAAAGCCCTTTAAGGCGGCGGCAAAAAATAAAATAAAAAGGGGAATTATATTATGATTCGTTTTAATTGTGATTACAGCGAAGGCGCCCATGAGCGCATACTTAAGAAACTGGCAGAGACTAATCTGGAGCAGACGCCCGGATACGGGGAGGACCATTACTGCGCAGAGGCCGCAGGCATCATCCGCAGGCTATGCGGACGGGAGGATGCAGCGGTCCATTTCCTGGTGGGAGGCACCCAGGCCAATCTGACGGTCATAGCATCTGCCCTGCGTTCCCATCAGGGGGCGGTGGGGGCTGTGACGGCCCACATCAATGTACATGAGACAGGCTCCATAGAAGCCACCGGACACAAGGTGCTGGCCCTGCCCTCTGAGGACGGCAAGATTACGGCAGAGCAGGTGGAGGAACTGTACCAGGCCCATATCCGGGACGAGAGCTTTGAGCACACGGTGCAGCCGAAGATGGTATATATCTCCAACCCCACGGAGCTGGGCACTATTTACACCAGGGCTGAGATGGAGAACCTGTATGGGGTGTGCAGGAAGTACGGCCTGTACCTGTTTGTGGACGGCGCCCGTCTGGCATACGGCCTGGCGGCGGAGGGGAATGATCTGGACCTTAAGTCCCTGGCAGCTTCCTGTGACGTATTCTACATCGGAGGAACCAAGGTGGGGGCTCTTTTTGGGGAGGCCGTGGTTATATTGAACGATGAGCTGAAGGCGGATTTCCGCTACCATATCAAGCAGAGGGGCGGTATGCTGGCCAAGGGCCGCCTTCTGGGCATACAGTTTGGAGAGCTTTTACGGGACGGCCTGTATTTTGAGCTGGGAGCCCATGCGGACAGGCTGGCAGACAAGATACGCTGCGCCTGTGTCAAAAAGGGATATCCCTTCCTGGTGGAAAACACCACAAACCAGGTATTTCCCATCATGCCGGATGCCCTTCTGGAGTCGTGGAAGGATAAGTACAGTTACACCAACCAGGGAAGGGTGGATGAAAGCCATACGGCTATCCGCCTCTGCACCAGCTGGATTACCAGCGGGGAGCAGGTGGACATCCTGGTAAACGACATTTTGAACAGTTAAGAGGACTTGCGGAGAATGACAATGACAATATTAGAAGAGATGAAGGTACGCCGCCTGTTCTGCGACGGCGGAATGGGAAGCCTGCTCCAGGCCCAGGGCCTGAAACCGGGAGAGCTTCCGGAAACGTGGAACCTGACCCGCCGGGATGTGCTTATATCCATACACCGGTCCTATCTGGAGGCCGGCGCAGACATCATGACCACCAATACATTTGGCGCCAACGGGCTTAAATTTAAGGATGATCTGGAGCCCATCGTGACAGCCGCAGTGGAGAATGCCAGAACCGCGGTCAGGGAGGCAGGACACGGATACGTGGCCCTGGACCTGGGACCTACGGGACGCCTGTTAAAACCTCTGGGGGACCTGGAGTTTGAGGATGCGGTGAAGCTTTATAAAGAGGTGGTATCCATTGGCGCCAGGGCGGGAGCAGACCTGGTGCTCATAGAGACCATGAGCGACAGTTATGAGCTGAAGGCCGCGGTGCTGGCTGCCAGGGAGGCGGGATTCAGGCCGGATACAGGGGAACGCCTGCCTGTGTTCGCAACCGTTATATTTGATGAAAAGGGAAAGCTTTTGACCGGCGGAAACGTGGAGTCCACCGTGGCCCTGTTAGAGGGACTGAGGGTGGATGCCCTGGGCATCAACTGCGGTCTGGGGCCTGTGCAGATGAAGGGTATCCTGGAGGAAATTCTGAGGGTGTCCTCCCTTCCCGTGCTGGTAAACCCCAATGCAGGCCTTCCCAGAAGCGAGAACGGAAAGACGGTGTACGACATAGACGCTGAGGGTTTTGCCCTTGTCATGGAAGAAATCGCGGCCATGGGCGCTGTGGTGGTGGGAGGGTGCTGCGGAACCACCCCGGAGCATATACGCCTGATGACACAGCGGTGTAAGGACATGCCTGTGGTGTGGCCCGAGAAAAAACACCGCACTGTGGTGTCCTCCTATGCAAAGGCAGTGGCCGTCGGCCGTAAGACAATCATTATCGGGGAGCGCATAAACCCCACCGGCAAGTCCAAATTCAAGCAGGCCCTGCGGGACCACAACCTGGAATATATCCTGAAGGAGGGGGTCAGCCAGCAGGACAACGGGGCAGATGTGCTGGATGTGAATGTGGGACTTCCTGAAATCCATGAGCCGTCCATGATGGAGGAGGCTGTGAGAGAGCTTCAGGCCATCATCGACCTGCCTCTTCAAATCGACACATCGGACATGGAAGCCATGGAGCGCGCCATGCGTATATACAACGGAAAACCGCTGATTAACTCTGTCAACGGCAAGGAAGAGTCCATGAGCCGCGTATTTCCGCTGATGGCAAAATACGGCGGAGTGGTGGTGGGCCTCTGCCTGGATGAGTCCGGCATTCCCGATACGGCAGAGGGACGTCTGGCCGTGGGCAGGAAAATCATAGAACGGGCAGCGGAGTACGGAATCGGACCGGAGGATATTATTCTGGACGGACTCTGCATGACGGTCAGTTCCGACAGCAAAGGGGCCCTTACCACCCTGGAGACCCTGCGGCGCATCCGGGACGAGCTGGGAGTGGGAACCGTGCTGGGGGTATCCAACATATCCTTCGGACTGCCCCAGAGGGAAATCATCAATGCCGCATTCTTTACCATGGCCATGGAATGCGGGCTGGGAGCTGCCATCATAAACCCTAACTCCGAGGCCATGATGCGGGCTTACTACAGCTTTAACGCGCTTATGGACCGGGATCCCCAGTGCGGCCAGTATATCAGCGTGTACAGCGGACAGAGCGCGGGCCTGGGCCAGACCATCGGAAGGAGCGGCAGCCGGGACGGTACAGGGGCAGACAACATTTCCGGCTCAGGAGAGACTAAAGGAAGCCAGGTCCCGGCCCTGGCGGCAGCCATTGAGAGGGGGCTTAAGGAAGCCGCCCACAACGCGGTGACTGCACTGTTAAAGGAGAGGGAGCCGCTTGATATTATCAACAGTGAGATGATACCGGCCCTGGACCGAGTGGGGAAGGGGTTTGAGAAGGGAACTGTGTTCCTGCCTCAGCTTCTTATGAGCGCGGAGGCTGCCAAGGCTGCGTTTGAGGTCATCAAGGCAGCCTTGGACAGCAGCGGGCAGGCACAGGAAAAGAAAGGCACCATTATCCTGGCAACGGTGAAAGGCGACATCCATGATATCGGCAAGAACATCGTGAAGGTCCTGCTGGAAAATTACAGTTATGAGGTCATCGACCTGGGAAGGGACGTGCCGCCGGAGGTCATTGTAAAGGAGGCTGTGGAGCGTCAGGTTGCCCTGGTGGGTCTGAGCGCCCTCATGACCACCACCGTGCCCAGCATGGAAGAAACTATCCGCCAGCTAAGGGCTGCTTCCGCCGCCGTAAAGGTGATGGTGGGCGGCGCTGTGCTGACGGAGGATTATGCCAGGACCATAGGCGCTGACGCTTATTGCAGGGATGCCATGGCATCTGTAAATTATGCGGAGCAGATCTTCGGCGCTTAGAGCGCCGGAAAGCTCCTGTGTTTTCATAGACTGATACGGGAATCCCCATCCACCTGAGGAACCATCTGCCCCAGCTGCTTCAGCTGTCGGGTAATGTGGTATACAGTGAACAGGTTGAGGGGATTTTTGTGTTCGTCAATAATCAGTTTGCCTCTGAGCATGAACCACAGCCAAGCGCCGTCCTTCCTGCGAATACGTATGATGCAGCTGCGCACTGTGTCGTCTGTGGAAAATACGGTCATGGTCTCCTGGAATGTATGGGTGTCATCCGGGTGCAGCTGTTTAAGGAACGATAAGGAGTCTGCGGACAAAAGCTTGTACTCGGACAGGCTGCAGTAGCCAAGGGCGTGAAGCAGCCTGGAATTCATATATATGACTTCCGGGAAATCTGCCTGGTAGCTGGTCAGGAGGATGCCGCCGTTTACCACCTGGTTCAGAAGTCCCAGCTCATTATTGCCGTACAGTTCAAAATAGTGCTGGTCCGTCACATCCTCGATGAGGCAGCCGCAGTAGCCTTCGTGGAATTGAAAACACTCTATTTTAAGGTACTTGCTGCGTTCCGGGCTGAAATCGTAAAACATCTGGCGTCCGCCGTGCATGGCTGTTTCATAGTAGGCGGGAAGACGCCGTGTATCGGCGTCCGGATAATGGCTCAGGAAGCTTTTGCGGTAGAGGATGTTTCTGGAACGGCATTCCAGGCGGGCGCAGGCTTCATTTACATATACATAAGAAAAATCGCAGGCCTGTCCGTCCTTTGCCTGAATTTGTATGATGGCAAAGGGGAAGGGGATGCTGTCATATATGAGCTTTGCGTGCTCCAGTTTGTCCTCCAGGGATAAGTCGGAGCTGGGAGCCGGATTCAGTTCCCGGAAGGAAATCATATTCTTTCCGTGGCTTTTGGCGTAGTAAAGTTCATCATCCGCTGCCCGTACCAGCTTGTGGTAATCATCCATGGAGGTAAGGACCGTGCTCACCACCCCCACGCTGATTGTCACAAAGGGGGAGGCGCTCCGGTTGGCTGCGGGAATCTTTAAATCGGCCACAGATTTCCTCAAACGGTCACCCACCTTGATGGCGTCAGAGGGGTGGACGTCACAGAGCAGTATCTGAAACTCCTCCCCTCCAAACCGGCAGATCAGGTCATTTTCCCGGTGTATGCTGCCGGACAGGGCAGCGGCCACCTTCCTCAGGCATTCGTCGCCCTGCACATGGCCGTAGGTGTCATTGTACTGTTTGAAATAGTCAATATCGATCATGATGACAGCTACCGGCACATGTAACCGTATGCTGTAGGGAATCAGCTCCTCCAGCCGGAGAGAATAGCCGTTGCGGTTGAAAAGCTGCGTCAGAGGGTCCTTGTCGGCCCGCTCCTGGAGACAGACCTGTTCATCCCTGGCCTTTCTTACCATTTGCAGGTTGCTCACAATGATGTGGCAGCGCATCTGGGACAGGAACAGGCTGATGAAGCTGTATAGAAACAGGTTGGAATACAGGGCCGGCGGTACATGGTGGGCTCTGAAAGCCGGAATTGCAGCCAGGGCGGTAGCCAGCACCGAGGCCAGTGCTTCGGTAAAGGAATAGATGGGCCCGGCGGCAATGTAAATGTAAAACATAAGGACACTCTCTGCTGTCAGGCGGCTCTGCAGGCAGATGTGGTTCACTGTAATACAGTACAGGGCAAATATGGCAGTGAAAAAGTATGTATGGTGTTTCAGCCTCCGCCTTGTGGAACAGGTCCGCTGCTGTTTTAATAAGTATTTGCAGTATACAATATTAAGGGCAATGAACAGAAGGAACAGCAGCATGGTAAAGCTGAGCATGGAAACAGCCCTGCCTGTAAAGTCTGTGGCCAGATATACGATTAGGCTGAAGGCTTCCATAATGATTAAAAGGATGGAATAATTCAAGGTCTGGCTGATGTTCATGGTCTGCACCGTATCGTATATTTCGTCTGCACACCCGCATCCTTCGCCGTGGTCCTGTACGGAAAGGATGCAGGAAAAATTTTTCTTTACATATTCTAACATAGTATAATATACAACCCCTGTCTTAATCGTGATTGCCATGCCTGTTCCTGACCGGCCTGTCCGCTGTACGGCAGGCATGCAGTTTTAAGTAAAACCGGCGCTGGTATCATGCGTATTTTTTGTTTGTGTCAATTACATAATACTGATAATATATGAGGGATATTGGGGAAATATTACCAAAGGACATGAAAAATCCGCAAAAAAAGACAAAAGTCGTTGTTTTTCCAATAACTCCCAGACACAGGACTCCTAATATGTGATAATATAGTTTTGTAACAGAAATGAAACAGATTTGTAATATCTGTAAGAAAGAAAGCGAGGACATACTATGTTATCAGTTTCATCTATGGCACTTGCTGCAATGCTGGGTTCTGCATGCGGCACTAATATGGCAAATATAAATGACTGCAACGCAGCACTTTACAATACGGGAAATTGTCCCCAGGCAGTACAGTACCAGAAGGGCGGCCAGGACCTGAATTCCATGCTGTCACAGATGGGAGTCGGCATGATGCCGGGAAATTCCCAGTGCGGCGTTAATTAAGCGTATTGGTTAAATACATTAATTAAATACATCGGTTCCATATGCCGTTTCATTATCACATAATCATATTCCTCAAAAATAGATCCCGGAGAAAGGCAGAACTGCCTGTCCTCCGGGATTATTTTCATGTCCGGGGCAATAATAAGCCGTACCCGGACATAAATATATACAGAAAATTAATTCACTTTTCCGGCTGCATGGGGTAGAATATCGTTACTGTTGTTCCGGAAGGGACGCGCGCGCAGTAAGGTCACAGAAGGTGAAAAGGAGTATTTCCAGTGAATCGAGACAATGTGAAAATCATTTTAATAGGAATGTGGATAGGGGGGACCATGACGGTTCCCGGAGTAAGCGGAGGGTCCATGGCCATGATTATGGGGGTCTATGACAGGCTCATTTCATCCATCAGCTCCTTTTTCAAGGAACCTGCAGGAAGCATGGCCTTTCTGTTCAAATTCGTTCTGGGGGCAGGAACCGGAATGGTGCTGTTTTCGCGCTTTATCAGCTATCTGCTCACAACCAGGGCCGATGTTCCGCTCCGGTTTTTCTTCCTGGGAGCGGTGGCGGGGGGCGTTCCCATGATATACAGGGAAGCAGGCGTGAAAAAGCTGGACCTGGGAGCGGTGGCCTATCCTGTCATAGGCATCCTGGGGGTGGTGCTCCTGGCGCTGATTCCCTCCGGGCTTTTTACACCGGACGGAAGCTTCGGGCCCGCGGCCCTGCTCCTTCAGCTGGCTGGGGGATTCATCATTGCGGTGGGGCTGGTCCTGCCCGGAATCAGCGTGTCTCAGATGCTCTATATGCTGGGAATCTATGAAACCATTATAGGAAACATCAGTTCCTTTCATATCCTTCCCCTGATACCCCTGGGAGCCGGCGTGCTGGGCGGCATTTTCCTGACCACCAAGGTACTGGAGCGGCTGATGTCCCGTCATCCCCAGCCCACCTATCTGATTATCCTGGGATTCATGTTCGGTTCCCTGCCCGAACTTTTTCCCGGCATCCCGACAGGTGCGGATCTGGCGGCGGCCCTTATAGCCGGAGCTGCCGGTTTTGCGGCCCTGTATGTGATGTCCATGAAAGAACAGAGAACCTAAATGGCCGGAGCGCGGCCGGGGCGCGTCAGAAAGCAGTTTTCAGACACACTCTACACGGTTCTGCCGTCTCCCCAGAACACCAGGCATACGGTGCCTGGACCGGTGTGGGAACCGATGACAGTGCCGATATCCACGATGAAAACCTTTCCGTTTAATTGAGGGAAGGTTTCTTCCACCAGGCTGGCCACTGCCTCGGCATCTTCGGGGCAGGAGGATTGGGAAAGGAAGCATTTTCCGTTATAGGCAGCGCCCTGTTCAGCATGTTCCTTCATCCGCTCCACCATTTCCCGGATAACACGTTTCTTGCCCCGGTACTTGTCCCGGGGAATCAGTTTGCCCTCCACATTTACATTCATCAGCGGACATATGTTCAGCATGTTGCCAAAGAAGGCAGCTGAGGCAGAGATGCGTCCTCCACGTCTTAAATGGGTCAAATCAGAGGTGAAGAACCAATGGTGGACCCTTTTTTTATTTTCCTCAATCCAGGACACAAGTTCCTCGTATGTTACACCCGCCTGCATCATCTCCCAGGCCGTGTCCACCAGAAGTCCGTAGCCCGCTGAGGCGCAGCAGGAGTCAATGACGGCAATCCGCCGGTCCGGATAGCGCTCCAGCATCTCGTCCCTGGCAATGACCGCCGAATTATAGGTGCCGGATATGCCGGAGGAGAGGGTCATGTGGATGATATCCTTTCCTTCTTTTAATATGGGCTCAAACATAGCCTCGTATTGTTCCGGGTTCACCTGGGATGTGGTGGGCATGGCGCCCTGCCGGATGTTCTCGTAAAAATCCTCAATGGGAATGGATTTTCCCAGGTCATCATCGTATTCCATGCCATTCATCCGGAAATGGAAGCAGGAATAGGGGATGTCTCTCTCCGCCAGATAAGACGCCGGCAGATCGGCTGTGGAACAGCAGGTAATCATATAGGAATTCGTCATGGTTTGCTCCTTTTAACGTGGGAAAATTTAGCTGTCTTGTGCTGAAAAAAGTATAGCATGCCAGGGGTGCGGTGTCAAATGCAGTGGAAAAACAGATGGAACTGTGCTATGATGTAGGTTGTGTCAAGACGGATTTACGTATATCCTTGGAAAGGAATGGTAACTATAATGTATAAATGCTGTATATTCGACCTGGACGGCACCCTTGTGAATTCAATCTATGCCATTCAGAAGTCTGTGAATGATACCCTGAGTTATTGGAACATGCGTGAAATCAGCGTGGAGGAGAGCCGGCTCTATGTGGGGGACGGTTATAAGAAGCTGCTGGAGCGGTCCCTTATTGCCTGCGGGGATAAGGAGCTGACCCATTATGAGGAAGCAGTGGAGCGGTATCAGGATATTTTCAGGGAATGCTGTATGTACCGTGTGGAAGCATATGAGGGAATCGGGGAGCTTCTGCAGTTTTTAAAGTCGCAGGGCATTTTCAGTGCCGTGCTGTCCAACAAGCCCCATCCCAGGACCCTGGATAATGTGGAGGGCGTCTTTGGAAAGGGATATTTTGACCTGGTATACGGCGAGAGAGAAGATCAGGGAATCAGGAAAAAGCCCTGTCCTGACGGCGTATGGGCCATAGCAGAGGAACTGGGACTTTCAAAGAGCGAAATTCTCTATCTGGGAGACACCAACACGGACATGGAGACCGGGAACAATGCAAAGGTGGATACAGTGGGCGTGACATGGGGATTTAGGACCAGGGAAGAGCTTATGGCCTTCCATCCCGCCCTTATTGCGGACCATCCGTCCCGGGTTGTTCAGTATATAAAGGATGTGAATGGAATTGAATGATAGAAAGCCCTTAAAATACAGGGGAATTATGTGGCTCATGGCCTTGCTTGGTTTCGCGGTCATGGCCATAAGTATATGGGGATGCGCCGCCGGACAGAGGCCGCCTGAATCAGGAAAGGCGCCTGCTGCCGGCCAGGAGGGAAAGGATGACCGCCTCCTTGTGGTGACCACCATCTTTCCCTACTATGATTTTGTGCGCCAGATTGCAGGGGACCGGGTGAAGCTTAAGCTGGTGGTGCCCGCTGGTATGGACAGCCATTCCTTTGAACCTACGCCTGCTGATATGATTGCCATGCAGGAGGCCGATGTGCTGATCTGCAACGGCGGCGAGATGGAGCAGTGGGTGGAGAAAGTGCTGGGATCCCTGGACACCAGCCACATGAAGGTTCTGACCATGATGGACTATGTGGACGTGGTGGAGGAAGAGCATGTGGAAGGCATGGAGGAGGAGGAAGAACACCGCCATGAGGACGGCTTTGAGATGCACATTGAATACGATGAGCATATATGGACCTCCCCTGTCAATGCCCAGGCCATTGTAAAGATTATAAGCCGGACCTTGTCAGAGGCAGACCCACGGGAGGAAAGCCGTTTTGAGAATAATACCCAGGCATATCTGAAGGAGCTTAAGGACCTGGACAGCCGGTTCAGACAGGTGGTAAACCAGGGGCGGCTTCACATGATTGTGGTGGCGGACAAGTTTCCTTTCCGCTATTTCGCGGATGAGTACGGCCTTTCCTACCGCGCTGCCTTTTCCGGGTGCAGCGGGGACACGGAGCCCAGTGCCAGGACCATAGCCTATCTGATTGACAAGGTAAAGGAGGACCGGATTCCGGCGGTCTATTACCTGGAGCTTTCCAGCCACAGGACAGCGGAAATCATCCAGGAGGAAACAGGAGCAGTGCCCCTTCTTCTCCATTCCTGCCACAACGTGACCAGGAAGCAGTTCGACGAGGGAGTCACCTATCTCCAGCTTATGAGACAGAATGTGGAGAACCTGAGATATGGGCTGGAATAACCTGAGCCGTGATAAACTGAGTCGGAATAACCAATGTAAAAGAGGTAAAATATGTCACCATTAATTCAATGCCAGCATGTGGATTTCGGATATGATAACCAGGATGCTGTGATCGATGTAAATATGGAAGTGGACCCGGGGGATTATCTGTGCATCGTGGGTGAGAACGGATCGGGTAAGAGTACTCTGATGAAGGGGCTTTTGGGCTTAATCAGGCCTACGGGCGGAACACTTGTAACGGCAGAGGAGCTAAAGAGGACCGGTATCGGCTACCTGCCCCAGCAGACGGCCGCCCAGAAGGATTTTCCCGCCACTGTCTCAGAGGTGGTTTTAAGCGGATGCTTAAACCGAAGGGGAATGCTTCCCTTTTATTCCAGGAAAGAAAGAGAGATTGCGGACAGGAACATGGAGAAGCTGGGCATTGGGCCCCTCAGGAAGCAGTGCTACAGAGAACTGTCCGGCGGACAGCAGCAGCGGGTGCTCATAGCCAGGGCCCTGTGCGCCACCAGTTCCCTGCTGATACTGGACGAGCCCATCACAGGGTTAGATCCCACGGCTATCCAGGAGTTTTACGCCATGATCCGGAGACTGAACCGGGAGGACAAGGTGGCCATCCTCATGGTGTCCCATGACCTGAGAAACGCAGTGGAGGAGGCCAATAAGATCCTCCACCTGCAAAAGCGTGTCCTGTTCTACGGGCCTGCCCATGACTATATGAACAGCCAGGCAGCCGGTCATTTCTTCCATGAGAAGGAACAGGGCAGATGCAAGCCCACAGCCGGATGCCACACGGTGAAGCTGCACATGCATAAGGAGGAGAAATCATGAATCTGATACGAGAAATGCTTTCCTACCCGTTTCTGGTAAGGGCTCTTGCGGGCGGCATGATGGTATCCCTGTGCGCGTCCCTGCTGGGGGTGAGCCTGGTGCTCAGACGATACAGCATGATTGGGGACGGCTTGTCCCATGTGTCCTTCGGGGCTCTTTCCATTGCCCTGGCCATGGGCTGGTCCCCTCTTAAGATATCCATTCCGGTGGTGGTTCTGGCCGCTTTTTTCCTGCTTCGGATTACGGAGAACAGCCGGATTAAAAGCGATGCGGCCATTGCCCTCATATCAGCCAGCGCCCTGGCGTTAGGCATCATCGTCACCTCCCTGACCACGGGTATGACCACGGATGTGAGCAGTTATATGTTCGGAAGCATCCTGGCCATGAGCAGGGAGGATGTTTGGCTCAGCGTGGTGCTGTCCCTGGTGGTGCTGGGGCTGTTTGTAATATGCTACAACCGCATATTTGCAGTGACCTTTGACGAGAATTTTGCCAAGGCAACAGGGGTCAATGTGGGCCGCTACAATATCATTATAGCTGTTCTCACCGCAGTGACCATTGTGCTGGGAATGAGGATGATGGGGGCCATGCTCATATCCAGCCTTGTGATATTTCCCTGTCTTTCCTCCATGCGGGTATTCAAAAGCTTTGGGGGCGTTATGGTGTCCTCGGGCATCCTGTCCCTGGCCTGCTTTTTCGCGGGTATGGTGGCATCCTACCAGTTTTCCATACCGGCCGGGGCCAGCGTGGTGGTGGTGAACCTGTGCGCCTTCCTTTTGTTCATGGCGTGGCAGTCCCTGGGCCGCCTGAGAGGCTGATGCCTCCGGCCTGCTCTTTTATCCGCCGGCTATTTCCTGTTTTGCAGTAGACAGTCCGGGGCTAAAGTGCTAAAATGCTCTTTATGCGGAGGGATCCGCCGTAAAAATAACTTGTGGGATTTAAAATGAGGGGAACATGAATGAGAAGCTGTTTGGAAAAAAACCAAAACATTACCGATTAAAAAAACATATATCACAGACCCAGTTCATTGCCTATGGGTTTTTCCTGATTATCATGACAGGAAGCCTGCTTCTGATGCTTCCCATAGCCAGCAGGGACGGGCAGAGCGAGCCCTTTCTCAACTGCCTGTTTACGGCAACCAGCGCATCCTGCGTGACTGGGCTGGTGGTGGCGGATACCTGGACCCAGTGGAGCCTGTTCGGCCAGATGGTGCTGCTGGTGCTGATTCAGCTGGGCGGTCTGGGATTTATCAGTATCGGCATTTTCCTGTCCATTGTGCTGAGAAGGAAAATCGGACTCAAGGAGCGGGGGCTTATGCAGGAAAGCGTCAACACCCTGCAGATTGGCGGCATGGTGAAGCTGGCCAAGAAAATTATCATCGGCACAGCTGTTTTTGAGGGAGCAGGCGCTGTTATACTGGCCTGCCGGTTTATTCCGGAGTACGGTCTGGTCCACGGTACCTGGTATGGAATATTTCATTCTGTTTCTGCCTTTTGTAATGCCGGCTTTGACCTGATGGGACACACCAGCCAGTATAGTTCCCTTTGTAATTACGAGGGGGACTGGGTGGTCATAGGAACTATATCCTTCCTGATTATTACGGGAGGTATCGGATTCATTGTCTGGGATGATTTGTCCAGGAAAAAGCTGGATTTCCGCCACTACATGCTTCACACCAAAATCGTGCTGGTTACAACGGCAGTTCTCCTGGTCACCAGCACCATACTCTTTTATCTGATGGAGCGCAATAATATTTTAGTGGGAATGAACGGTTCTGAGTCCTTTCTGGCCTGTTTCTTCAGCGCGGTCACACCCAGGACAGCCGGATTTAACAATGTAGACACGGCAGCCCTGACAGACGGGAGCAAATTCCTTTCAGCCATCCTCATGTTTATCGGAGGAAGCCCGGGGTCCACGGCCGGCGGTATCAAGACCAGCACCCTGGCAGTGCTTCTGCTTTACGTCCATTCCAATATCCGCCAGACATACGGGGTGGAGATATTCGGGAGAAGGCTGGAGGACGAGTCCATCAGGCAGTCGGCCTGCATCCTGACCATCAACCTGGGTCTGATGCTGGCAGCCACCATAGCCATTATGGTGTCCCAGAACCTGCCTATGTCGGATGTGTTCTTTGAGACATGTTCCGCTATAGGCACCTCAGGAATGAGCACAGGAGTTACCAGAAGTCTGAATTCATTTTCCCGGATTGTTATTATACTGCTTATGTACTGCGGACGAATCGGAAGCTTGTCCTTTGCCCTGGCATTCACCAGGTCCAACCGCAAGCCCCATGTGCAGCTGCCGGCAGAGCGGATTACCATAGGATAGAGAGGGGTATTAGAGATGAAATCAATTCTTGTTATCGGAATCGGAAGGTTTGGCCAGCATCTGTGTGAAAACCTGGCCAAGCATGACAATCAAATCATGGCAGTGGACATATCAGAGGAGAAGCTGGAGCCCGTCCTTCCTTATGTGGTCAGCGCCAAGATTGGAGACTGTACCAATGAGGCCGTGCTTAAGAGCCTGGGAATCGGCAACTTCGATATCTGTTTTATCTGTATCGGAAATAATTTCCAGAACAGTCTGGAGGTTACCAGTCTGATTAAGGAGATAGGGGCAAAGTACGTTGTCAGCAAGGCGAACCGCAATATTCACGCCAGGCTGCTGCTAAAGAACGGGGCGGACGAGGTGGTTTATCCGGACCGGGACGTGGCAGAGAAGGTAGCGGTGCGTTACAGCGCCAACAATGTGTTTGACTATACGGAGCTGGCAGACGGCATTTCCATCTATGAAATCAAGCCCCTTCCCCAGTGGGTGGGAAAGAGCATAAAGGATTCTGATATCCGGCGGCTGTACGGCATATCGGTTATCGCGGTGAAAAACCCGGACGGACACATGAGGTTTATGCCCGGTGCCGACCATATCATAGCAGGGGATAACCACCTGATGGTGATTGGAAAACAGGAGGATGCGGAGAAGATTGTAAAGCATCTTACGAAAAATGTATAAGAAGAATGAGGCGTCCAACGGATAACTGGGCCGGAGGAACGGCTGCCTGTGCTGACAGGCTGCTGTTTCTCCGGCTTTTTTCGTTCTGTGGTGTCTGTAACTGCTGAAGAGGGCCAGAGGTGGGGAGAGGGAGAGTTTAACTGTTAAATGTAAGACGAATTTTCGATAAGGTATCGGAAACATTATTGCCGGTATAAGGTTTTTTTAGTATAATTATGCTATGTGAATCCTGAAAAGCACGCTTCAATTGGAAGTTATACATAATAAAAAGGAGGCGCACGTTGTGAAAGAACTGTCAATAGGACAGATGGCCCGGCTTAACGGGCTGTCAGAGCAGACGCTGAGACTGTATGACAAGGCAGGTCTGTTTTCACCTATGTACCGGGACGCTGAAAATGGCTACCGTTACTATGATATCCGCCAGAGCGCCCAGCTGGATATGATTCAGCATATGAAGGCCCTGGGCATGTCCTTAAAGGATATCAGGGAGCAGCTGACCCATTTTGAGCTTGATATGTTTAAGACAATCCTGCACCGGAACCTGGAGGAGCTGGAGTTTAGATCCAGGGAGCTGATGTACCAGAGAAGGGCCATAGAGCGGACCCTTGAAAGCTATGAATGGTATGAGAACGCGCCTCCGGACGGAACCATTGTGCTGGAATACATACCCCGCAGACTGACGTACATGACGGATTCAGGGGTGAATTTCTATGATTACGACATTGATGTGTATGAAAAGATACTGAGGGATTTAAAGGTAAACCTGATTGCCAACCAGCTCTCCCCCATTTATTTTTACAATGCAGGCACCGTGATGCGCAGGGAACACCTGATGGAGGGGACGTACTATTCCACAGAGATATTTGTGCTGGTGGACCGGGGCTTTGTCAATGACAGCCTGATTACGGAGATACCGGCCAGCACATACCTGTGCATTTACTGCAATGGATTTGAAAAGGAAAAGGAATATATGGGCCGTCTGGTGGAGGAAATCAGAAAAAAGGAGTATCAGGTGACAGGCGACTATATCTGCGAGGTGGTGGCGGAGGTTCCCATGGATATGCAGGAGAGAGGCATGTTCCTGCGCCTTCAGGTGCCGGTATCTTTCAGGAAAAATAACCCTTGACCTGATACCGTGTATAAGCTTTATACTATTAACAGAAGCTAATAACACGTAACTTATTTTCAGGAAAGGGGTTTAAGAATCATGATGAATTGCGAGAAAATCCGTGTGGTACAGTATGGCTGCGGCAAGATGGCCAAGTATATCCTGCGCTATCTTTATGAAAAGGGAGCTGAGATTGTAGGTGCAATTGATGTGAATCCGGCCGTGGTTGGAATGGATGTAGGTGATTTTGCAGGGCTGGGCACAAAGCTGGGCGTGGTGATAAGGGATGACGCAGACGCGGTCCTGGACGAGTGCGACGCCGACATTGCCGTGGTTACCCTGTTCAGCTTCATGACGGACGTATATCCCCATTTTGAGAAGTGCGTGTCCAGAGGAATCAATGTGGTGACCACCTGCGAGGAGGCCATCTATCCTTGGACCACGTCCTCTGCCGTTACCAACAAGCTGGATAAGCTGGCCAAGGAAACCGGCTGCACCATAGTGGGGGCCGGTATGCAGGATATTTTCTGGATTAACATGATTGGCTGTGTGGCGGGAGGCGTACACCGCATTGACAGGATTGAGGGAGCCACCAGCTATAACGTTGAAGATTACGGGCTGGCCCTGGCAAAAGCTCACGGCGTGGGGCTTACACCGGAGGAATTTGAGGCCCGGATTGCGCATCCGGAGACACTGGAGCCCTGTTATGTATGGAATTCCAATGAAGCGCTGTGCAATAAGATGGGATGGACCATCAAGTCCCAGTCCCAGAAGTGCGTGCCATATTTTTATCCCACGGACCTGTATTCAGAGACCATGGGAATGACCATACCAAAGGGAAACTGCATCGGCATGAGCGCCGTGGTCACCACCGAGACCTTCCAGGGCCCGGTTATCGAGACCCAGTGCATCGGCAAGGTATACGGACCGGATGACGGCGATTTGTGCGACTGGAAAATCATAGGGGAACCGGACACCACCTTCTTTGTACAGAAGCCGGCCACTGTGGAGCACACCTGCGCCACCATTGTAAACCGGATCCCCACCATTTTAAATGCTCCGGCAGGTTACATTACGGTGGAGAAGCTGGAGGATGTGGAGTATCTTTCCTATCCGATGCATATGTATTTGGATATGTAATCAGATATGTATTTGGATGTGTAAGAGGAAACGTAAGAAGAAACGTAAGAGGAAACTGGCCCGCAGTACCGGGACAACAGCCAGGCAGGCGAGAAGGTCTGCCTGGCTGTTTGTTGCATTTTTTTCCAAAAACTCTTACCTAACCCTTTGGGACAGTTAAAATATGGGTAAAATGAAAGTATGATGCGGTGAAATAGAAATAGAGCGGCAATAGAATAGCAATAGAATAGGGCCATATGTCTTGACTTTATCCAGTGAATGTGCAACAATATTCAATTGACAGGCTTTACAACCAGAGCTTTGTCAGAACCGGGTGGCGGATGGTTTCACTTGCTTTCAGGACTGGCAGGGCTTCGGATATTGAGAAAGAGGGAAAGAATAAAATGACAAAGATTGATATTATCTCCGGATTCCTGGGAGCGGGCAAGACTACGTTCATTAAGAAGCTCCTGGAGGAGGCTATTGCCGGAGAACAGGTTGTCCTGATTGAGAATGAGTTTGGCGAGATTGGAATTGACGGCGGTTTCCTGAAGGATTCAGGCATTGAAATCCGGGAGATGAATTCAGGCTGTATCTGCTGCTCTCTGGTAGGTGACTTCGGTACATCCCTGGCTGAGGTGCTGACACAGTACAAACCGGAGCGTATCATCATCGAACCATCCGGTGTGGGCAAGCTGTCGGATGTGATGAAGGCGGTCATTGACGTATCGGCCGACATGGACGTGGAGCTAAACAGCGCGGTAACCATTGTGGATGCGGCAAAATGCAAAATGTACATGAAGAATTTCGGAGAGTTCTTCAATAACCAGATAGAGAATGCGGGAACCATTGTACTGAGCCGTACGGACATTACGGATGCCTCTAAAATACAGAAGGATGTGGACATGATTCGCGAGAAGAATGCCAATGCTGTCATCATCACCACTCCTTTGGACCAGCTTGGGGGAAGCCAGCTTCTGGAGATTATTGAGAAGAAGGATACCATGCTGGATGATCTGCTGGCAGAGGTGAGGGAGAGCCGCCATCATGACGGTCATGGCGAGGAGTGCTGCGGGCACCACCACGGCCATGATGAGGAATGCCATGAGCATCATCACCACGATCACGATGAAGAATGCCATGAGCATCACCATGACCATGATGAGGAGTGCCATGAGCATCATCACCACGGCCATGATGAGGAATGCCATGAGCACCACCACGGCCATGATGAGGAATGCCATGCTCATCACCACGATCACGATGAGGAGTGCCATGAGCATCACCATGACCATGATGAGGAGTGCCATGAGCATCACCACCACCACGGCCATGACGAGGAATGCCATGGGCATCATCACCATGATGGCTGCGGTCATGAGCATCACCATCATCATGCAGACGAGGTGTTTACCAGCTGGGGAATGGAAACCATTGTTCCGGTGACCCATGAGCAGCTGGAGGATGTTCTGAAACGTCTCTCCACCACCAGGGAGTTTGGAGATGTGTTAAGGGCCAAGGGAATGCTTCCCACAGAGAATCCTGGTGAGTGGCTGTATTTTGATTTGGTGCCGGAGCAGTATGAAATCCGCCAGGGCAGACCGGATTATACAGGCAAGGTATGTGTGATTGGCGCCAGCCTGAAAGAGGAAGAGCTGAACAGCGTGTTCGGCAGAGGCTGATTGGATAAGGGGAAACAGACATGGCTTATGAGATAGAAGACGATATTATGCCTTTGTTTTTAATCAATGGCTTTCTGGAGGCCGGCAAGACCCAGTTTCTGGATTTTACCATGCAGCAGGATTACTTTAAAACAGAGGGAAAGACCCTTCTCATTGTGTGTGAGGAAGGCGATACGGAGTATGACGAGAAAAAGCTGAAGAAGAATAAGACGGCAGTGGTGTTTGTGGATGACATGGAGAAGCTGACCCCCCAGTATCTCAATGAACTGGAGGTTATCTACCAGCCGGAACGCGTGCTGATGGAGTGGAACGGCATGTGGAACCAGGATGAATTAAAACTGCCGGATGACTGGACCATTTATCAGCAGATTACCATTATTGACGGTTCTACCTTTGAACTCTATGTGCAGAACATGAAGCCGCTTCTGGGGGCCATGCTGCGGGGATCGGAGCTGGTTATCGTGAACCGGTGCGACGGGATTGGGGATGACAAGCTGACCGCGTACCGCAGGACCATACGGGCCATGAGCCGGGAAAGCGAGATTGTCCTGGAGGACAAGGAAGGGGAAATCGAACAGGCTGCCCTGGAGGAGGATCTTCCCTATGACCTTGGCGCGGATGTGATTGAAATTAAGCCCGAGGATTACGGCATTTGGTATATTGACTGCATGGACCAGCCGGAGCGCTATAAGGACAAGGTGGTGGAATTCACGGCCATGGTTCTTAAAACTCCTAAATTCCCCAAGGGCCAGTTTGTGCCTGGCCGCATGGCCATGACATGCTGTGAGGCGGATATGACGTTTCTGGGCTTTATGTGCAAATGGCCGGGAGCAGAGGATTACAAGACAAAGCAGTGGGTAAAGGTCCGGGCAAAGATAGGCGTTGAATACCAGAAGGATTATCACGGCGAGGGGCCGGTCCTCTATGCCGAACATGTGGAACGGGCAAAAGAGATAAAGGACGTTGTGCAGTTTTAGGAAAAATTGCCTGCAGTTTTGGGACAGGCCTTAAGGGCGCTAAAAAGCAGCAGCCAGACGCGGAATTCTGTATAGGAGGGCGTGTAGGGCTGCTGTTTTGTATTACATCTCATTCTTTATCTTGCAAAATCCGGAAAAGTCCATTACAATATAGAGAAAGGGCTTTCACGAAAAAGCAGGAGCTGGGCAGGGGATGGAAGCACAGAAGTGTGAAGGAATAAAAAGGGGTGAAGGGATGAATATTTATGACATTGCGGCCGAGGCAGGGACCTCTATCTCCACGGTTTCGCGGGTGCTCAACAATAAGGGAAATGTGAATCCCAAGATAAGGGACAGGGTGGAGGCCGTTCTTAAAAAGTATGATTATAAGCCAAGCGCCATAGCCAGGGGCATGGTCTCCAAAACCATGAAGAATATTGCCATCCTGACGGTGGATGTGCGGGTGACGCATTATGCCAGGATGATATATGTGATTGAACAGGAGTTCAGCAATCTGGGATATAATGTTTCGGTGTGTAATACAGGCGGGTCCATACAGGAATGCGACCGGTATTTCGAGATACTGTCAGAGAAACAGACAGACGGCATTGTGCTCATCGGCTCTGTATTCAATGAACTGATAAATTATCCTGAGATTACTGCCAAGATAAAGGATACGCCCGTAGTCATTGCCAACGGACTGGTAAAGCTGCCTAATTTTTATTCAGTCCTGGTGGATGACACAAAGGCAATCCGCATGGCTTCGGATTATATGTTTGACCATGGGCGTATGGACTTATTCTATGTTTTTGATATTGCCACGGACAGCGGCAGGGCAAAACGGCAGGGATTTTTAGAAGCCATGAAGCTGAGGGATGTACCTGACGGAAACGACCGGGTGGTGATTGTGGATGAAAGCAGCCTGGAAGGGGGAAGGGATGCCGCCAGAAAGATTCTTGCCGCCGGCCGGCCTGTCAACGGGGTGGTGTGCGGCGAGGACATCACGGCCATCGGACTCATGAAGGAATTTAAGGAAAGGGGATACCGGGTGCCGGAGGACATAGCCATTACCGGCTGTAATAATTCGCCGGATTCCAGAATATGCGAACCTGAGCTGACTACCCTGGACAATAAGCCGGAGCTTTTGGGTGGAATGTGCGCTTCCCTGCTCAGGGACAGGATGGAAGGAAAGGAGTCGGCCACAAGCGTGGCCATCCAGCCCCAGCTGGTGGTGCGCGGTTCTGCGTTATTCTGAAAGATTGGGTAAGACAGCACGCATAGTGCCCGTGCCTGGGCATATCAGGCGTCCTGCCGGCGTACAGCCGTATAACACAGAACAGGGCTTGGTATGAGGAAATACGAAAAAGCGCTTTTTTAGAATTGGAGTTGGTAAAAACAAAGATAATTTGTTCCAGCTCCTTTTTATTTTCCAAAAACAAGAAAACGCTTTTATAAACAAGAAAAAACGGGATTATAATGCACAAAAAATATGAGATAATATGGTGCACATTGTATAAAAATAAGAAGATTGAACACTTTTATATTGACATAAATCTTGATAATGCTATAATGGTGTCATGAGAAAGCGCTTTCTTGAAAGAAGAGAAAGCTAACATAAAAGGAGAGAGCTATGAGAGTAAAGTATGAGGATTTATTAGAGAAGTTCCAGAGGATTTTAGAGAGCAGAGGTTTTTCAGGAAAGCATGCAAAGGACGCAGCCACCGTATTTGCAAACAACAGCCTGGACGGCGTATATTCCCACGGTGTGAACCGCTTCCCCAGGGTGGTGGAATATCTGGATAAGGGAGAGATTGATTCCGGCGCCATTGCAACCTGTGAATCCTCCATGGGAGCCATTGAGCGGTGGAACGGCCACAGGGGATTCGGCCCCCTCAATGCAAAGCTGGCCATGGACCGGGCCGTGGAGCTGGCAAGGGAGTACGGCGTGGGCGTGGTGGCCCTTGGGAATAATAACCACTGGATGCGGGGCGGCAGCTACGGCTGGCAGGCAGCGGACAAGGGATGCATCGGTATCTGCTGGTCCAACACCATGCCCAACATGCCTGCCTGGGGCGGCAGGGACAGAAAAATCGGAAACAATCCATTTATCATGTCCATCCCCAGAAGCAGCGGGAAACACGCTGTCATTGACTGTGCCGTATCCCAGTTTTCCTACGGAAAGATAGAGGAGGCAAAGCTTAAGGGACAGCAGCTTCCGGTTCCCGGCGGCTATGATACAAAGGGCAACCTGACCACGGACCCGGCTGAGATTGAGAAAACATGGAGGGTGCTTCCTATGGGATACTGGAAGGGCAGCGGCATCTCCATTGCCCTGGACCTGATAGCGACGGTTCTGACAAACGGCAATTCCGTCAGCAGGATTGGCACCTTTGGGGACGAGGTGGGACTGAGCCAGATTATGATAGCCATTGACCCCTTAAGATTCAACACGCCGGAGGAAACGGACTCCATCGTGGATGAGATTCTGGCCGATATCAAGTCCTCAGAGCCAATCAGGGAGGGCGGGGAAGTGTATTATCCGGGAGAACTGGAGCTCATCACCAGAGAGACCAATACAAGAGACGGAATTCCGGTCATTGACGAGGTGTGGGAAACGCTTAACAGCCTTGAGCGCTGAAGCACAGAGCTAAAATAGCAATATAGAGGGGAGATTTAACTTATGGAATATATCATAGGAATACTGATTTTGGCATCGTTCTTTGGCCTGGCCGTCTACGCGGCCAGGGGCGGAAACCTGATGATGGGAATGCTGATTATGGCCATTCTCTGGACCATCCTTCCCATGACAGGCAACCTTCTGGCGTCTAATCCTGAATTTATCGCAGCCAATGGAGACAGCATACGGATTACATGGATACAGGCATTTTCCAAGGTGTTCCAGAGCGGCCCGGAGGGCTGGGGCTCAGTGTTGGTAAATGTAGTGTTTGGGGCATGGTTCGGCCGGGTGCTGTTAGAGACAGGCATCGCAGCCACCCTTATCCGCAAGACCACGGAGCTGGGCGGCGACAAGCCCGCCGTCACCTGTATCCTTTTGTGCATTGTTACGGCTGGCACATTTTCCTCCCCCCTCGTGGCCCGCGGAATACCAGCTATCGGTGTTATCATCCTTCCCATCTTCATGTCCCTGGGAATTCCCAAGGTGCTGTCCGTTGTATCCTTTATGCTGAGCATCGGAGCGGGAATGTTTTTGAACCCTGTCCTCTTCGGACAGTACACCGCGTTCTTCCTGGACGGGGACGGCAAGGTCCTGTACCCCTATGAGCAGTATGTGAAATGGGGCGGCATTGCACTGGCTGTACAGCTGGTATTTACCATTATCCTGATTCTGTTCTGCATGAGAAAAAAATCGGTCCATTCCTGGGCAGCCAGAAGGCCGGTACGCCAGAAACTGGATTTTGCTCCCACACCGTCTCTGCTGACGCCCTTTATCCCTGTATTCCTTTTAATTGTGTTCAAGGTGCCCATTATCATGGGCTTTCTGATTGGCGGCTTCTATGCGCTGTTTGTTTGCGGAAAGCTGAAAAGCTTCCGGGCTGCCTGCAGGACCTTTAACAAGGACTTCTTTGACGGCGTGGTGGACACGGCTCCCCTGGTAGGCTTCCTGCTGGTGGTTCCCATGTTCAACAAGGCGGCTGAACTGTGCATTCCGTATTTCAACGCGCTATTGGGAAATATCATTCCCCACAGCACCTTATTCATCACCGTTATTTTCTGTGTGCTGGCGCCCCTTGGAATGTTTAGAGGACCCTTCACCCTTTACGGCTGCGGTGCGGCTACCCTGGGCATTTTAAAGGGCGTGGGCTTTGAGGTGGCCTTCCTGGCTCCCCTGATGATTGCCGCCACCACGGTTATGAACGTGTCCTGCTGCATCACCCAGTCATGGATTGTATGGGGAATCAGCTACGCAAAGGTATCTACCAAGGAATTTTTAAAGATGAGCGTGGTGTGCGGCTGGATTATCTGCTGCATCCTGCAGATTATAACATTTATCATGTTTGGTTAACGGGAGGAGAAGAAACATGGGAAACAGACTGGTGAGAATGGGAATCGACGTTGGAGGAACCCATACAAAGGCGGTAGCGATTGACAACGCCACACATGAAATCATAGGAAAATCTTCTGTCAAGACCACTCACGATGACAGGTACGGGGTGGCGGCCGGCGTGGTGAAGGCATTCCAGAACTGCTTAAGGGAAAATGATATTGCCCCTGAGGATGTTATTTTCGTGGCCCACAGCACCACCCAGGCCACCAATGCCCTGATTGAAGGCGATGTGGCCTGCGTGGGCGTGCTGGGCATGGGGCCCGGAGGCATGGAAGGCTTTCTGGCAAAGCATCAGACCCGCCTTAAGGATATCGACCTGGGATCCGGCAGAAGCATAAAGATAAAGAACCGTTATCTGAGCGACAGTGAAGAGGACGAGAATACGGTCAGGAAGGCGGTTGAGGAGCTTAAAGCGGAGGGCGCCCAGGTGCTGGTGGCGTCAGACGCTTACGGGGTGGACGACATTGCCGGGGAGCAGTTTGTGTTCGAGATTGCCCATGACGAGATGGGCATGGAGACAACCGTTGCCTCGGACATTACCAAGCTCTACGGCCTGACCAGACGAACCAGGACAGCTGCCATAAACGCCAGCATTCTGCCCAAAATGCTGAACACGGCCAATTCCACGGAGGAGAGCGTGCGAAAGGCCGGCGTGGAGGTGCCTCTCATGATTATGCGTGGAGACGGCGGCGTCATGGAAATCAATGAGATGAAGAAACGTCCGGTGCTGACCATGCTTTCCGGCCCGGCTGCCAGCGTTATGGGATCCCTTATGTACCTGAGGGCATCCAACGGCGTGTATTTTGAGGTGGGAGGAACCACCACCAATATCGGCGTTATCAAGAACGGACGCCCTGCCATTGATTACTCTGTGGTAGGCGGACACAGGACCTATATCAGCTCCCTGGATGTGCGGGTGCTGGGCGTTGCAGGCGGAAGCATGATTCGGGTGAACAAGAGCGGCGTCCACGATGTGGGCCCCCGTTCCGCCCATATTGCGGGACTGGATTACGCCGTATTTACAGATGAGGAAGAAATCGTGGAGCCCCGGCTGGAATTCTTTTCTCCGAAGGAGGGAGATCCGGAGGATTACGTGGCCATCCGCTTAAAGAGCGGCAAGCGCATCACCATCACCAACAGCTGCGCGGCCAATGTGCTGGGACTGGTGACACCCAAGGACTTTTCCTACGGCAGCGTAAATTCGGCCAGGAAAGCCATGCAGCCCATTGCCGATTACCTGAACACCACGGTGGAGGATGTGGCTTCCCAGATTCTTACCAGGGCCTATGAGAAGATCGAGCCTATTATCATGGAGCTGGCTGACAAGTACCGCCTGGAGCATGACCAGATATCCCTGGTGGGCGTGGGCGGCGGCGCCACATCCCTGATTGGGTTCTGTGCCAATAAGATGAATATTAAGTACAGTGTGCCTGAAAATGCAGAGGTTATTTCCTCTATCGGCGTGGCCCTGGCCATGGTCCGCGACGTGGTGGAGCGGGTGGTACCCAACCCCACGCCGGATGATATCAGAAGCATCAAGCGGGAGGCAGTGGACAAAGCAGTGGAGAGCGGGGCAGCGCCCGGATCCGTGGAGGTCCATATTGAAATTGACCCGCAGACCTCCAAGCTCACTGCCATTGCACTGGGCTCCACGGAGGTCAAGACAACGGACCTTCTTAAGGAGTGCAGCGAGGAGGAGGCAAGGAACCTGGCGGCAGAGGATTTAAGGTCTGGGCCGGAAGAGCTGAATCTGGTGGGCCAGACGCCTAACTTCTATGTCTATAATATGGAAAGCAGGGGCCGAAAGCCACTTCGTATCCTGGATAAGAAGGGATTTATCAAGGTGCAGAGGACAGACGGGGAAGTGGTCCTTGCCAAGGCATCCTCCTACCGGAGTATTGTTTCCAGAATGTGGGAAGAAATGGCCATTTTCAAGGCAGATGCCATTCTGCGGCCCGACTACTATCTGTGTGTGGGCGCCCGAGTCATGGACTTTAACGGCACAGGTGAGCTGGAGCAGATTCTCATGCTCATGGATGTGGAAATGCAGATGGTGGACCCGTCGGAAGATATTGTGATTGTCGGAGCGAAGAATCAGTTGTAGAATAGAAGGGGACGGGTGCAGAGGAGGTTTTTCCATGAAGAGAGAAGACGGCAGAAAGCTGTTCCGGGCTTTTTTGGGAAACAGCAGGGAAACGGCAGGGGAACAAAGGGCCATGATGGAGCAGATGGCGGCTCCGTCAAGGGAAAGGTCCCTGCGTTCCATGATGGAACACCTGCTGTCTCTGGACGAGACAGCATGGTACCTCTATGCCTGGTCCAGGGACCCGCTGGAAGGCAGGTTTTCCAGGGAACAGAAGCTGGCATACGGCTTTCGGGCGGCAGAGTGCGGGCGAAGTGAGGCGCAGCTGATTCTGGGGAAGACAGATGTCTGGGATATCGCCGCCGGCATGGGGCTTAAGGTTTTAACGCCCCAGGTGCCGGGGGGAGGCGGGCATGTGATTTTTGCCCAGTATCAGGAACCGGATTCCATTACCATTTTCATGGACGGCGCAGAGCGGGCGCAGAAGCTGATTCGGGAAGAAAAACTGGAGGGGCTTCTGGGAAACAGGGCAGTGAAGGACGTGCTGCTGGCCCATGAACTGTTCCATGTGACGGAGTACAGGAAAAGGGATTGCATATTTACCCAGACAGAAAAGGTGGAGCTGTGGAAGAAGCCGTTTTCCAACCGTTCCAGGATACTGTGTCTGGGAGAGATTGCGGGCATGGAGTTTGCCCGCTGCCTGACAGGAATCACCTGCACCCCATATGTCCTGGATGTGCTGATGATGTACGGCTACGACAAAGAGGCGGCCACGGCCCTCTACGAAGAAATCGCGGCGTTTGCCGGAAACGGCGAAGGAAAGGAAGGTTGACATGCTGACCACAAGTATTGGTTTAATCCAGAAATATGATTACCTGGAGGACAAATTCAAAAAAGGCTATGAGTTCTTAAGAAACACGGATTTAAAGGCACTGCCCCTGGGCCGCGTTGATATTGACGGGGATGAGGTGTTTGCCTCGGTGCAGGAGTATACCACCATGCCGGCAGATGCATGCAGGTATGAATCCCACGATCTGTATTTTGATATACAGTATGTGGTGGAGGGCCAGGAGCAGTTCGGCTACACAAAGCGGGCAGGGCTGGAAGAGGAAGCGCCTTATAATGAAGCGGATGATATCGTGTTCTTTAAGGAACCGGAGCAGGGCGGCGCCGTTCTTTTGAAGGCCGGGGACTGCGCGGTGGTGGCTCCTGAGGACGCCCACAAGCCCAGATGTATTGCAGGTACTCCCTGCAAGGTGCGTAAGATTGTAGTGAAGGTCAGGGTTTAGGAATAAACTATATTTCACCGGCTTCCCTCTGTCATATCCGGCTGTGCCAGTGCATATGTACCTATTACCGGTACGGCATTGACACGGGATAGGGCGGAGGGATTTATTATGGGATATGGATTGGCACTGGCAGGCGGCGGAACCAGGGGGGCAGCCCATGTGGGGGTGCTTAAGGCCCTTATGGAGGCTGCGCCCGGATGCAGTGGCAGGAGCCAGCGCAGGGGGAATCGTGGCAGGACTTTTTGCCTCCGGAATGTCTGTCTCCCGGATGGAGCAGGCAGTGCTTCATCTGGAGAAACACGGAAGTGAGTATCTGGACCCGGATTACAGCGGCCTGCTGGCATTTATGCCCCAGCTGCTGACGGGAAAGGGCGTAAACCTGTCCGGTCTTATTAAGGGAGATAAGCTGCAGGACTATTTTTTTCAGATGACCGGCAGGAAGCATATGGACGAGGCTGTGTTTAAGTTAGTCATACCGGCAGTGGACCTGATTAGCGGAAATACCATCTGCTTTACAAACAGCGATAAGGTACGGGAGATGGACCACGTGACATGGGAGTGGAACGGATATCTCTGTGAAGCCATGATGGCCGGAGCCAGCGTGCCTGCCATATTTGCGCCCAGAACGTTGGGACGGTATCTTCTGGTGGACGGAGGCGTTACGGATATTCTCCCGGTCAACCTTCTGCAGGCAGCCGGTATCCGGGATGTGCTGGCAGTGGACATCGGAGGGGATTACGAAGCACCTTCGGACCGCAGCGTTATGGAGGTGGCTTCCCACTCCTTTTCCATTATGAGCGGCCGGCTGAAGGACTGCGCCTCCACAGGTGAGGTGCTGCTGCTGAAGCCGCCCTTAAGCTCCAAGGCAGGGCTTCTGACCTTTGAACTCATGGGGGAATGTATGGAGCGGGGGTATGAGTACACCAGGAAAATGCTTCCGCAGATACAGAAAGTCCTTAATTGAATGAGAAATTGTGTGAAAACAGCTGCTTTAATCCTGTGAAAGTCTGGTAAATTCATGAAAAAAGCAGGCAGGGACCGTGAAAAATGCTTCATTCGGGCATTTTCACGGGAACCGGCCCTGAAATTGATATAAAAATCTATAACCCCTCCATTGACACTGACTTTTATATCTGTTATAGTTAATAACCGTACGAAGCGAGAGGATGAAAGGCCCGAGACGTGCCTGTTTACCCCTCGTTTTTTTGTTCGCGTGGAGGACTTCGTTTCACGAAGAAACTAATAAATTGCGGTGCATGGTATGACGTATGCGTAGCCGGTGCGGTATCTGGCCGGGGGCTTTGGAAGGCCTGCTTGGGGGTCCGGGGGAAATGTTCTGGAAACAGGCAGACGGATGCGTGGCAGCGGAGTCAGGGAATATGCACAAGGCGGCCTGCCGGAGGCTCTTTTATATGGGACGGCAGAGGAAGAAAGGATATTAACTTTATATGGAGACAGTTAAGTTTGACGAGTTACAATTAGACGAGCGGATTATCCGCGCCATCACAGAGATGGGATTTGAGGAGGCATCACCGATTCAGGCTCAGGCCATTCCGGTAGCCATGGAAGGCCGTGACATGATTGGCCAGGCACAGACCGGAACAGGCAAGACAGCTGCATTTGGTCTGCCTCTTCTTCAGAAGGTGGACCCGAAGGTGAAGAAGCTTCAGGCCATCGTGCTGCTTCCTACCAGGGAGTTGGCCATCCAGGTGGCGGAGGAGATGCGCCGTTTTGCAAAGTTCATGCACGGTGTGAAGGTGCTGCCTATATACGGCGGCCAGGATATCGTAAAGCAGATCCGTTCCTTAAAAGACGGAACGCAGGTTATCGTGGGAACCCCGGGCCGTGTCATGGACCATATGAGAAGAAAGACTGTAAAGGTGGACCATGTCCTCACCGTAGTGCTGGACGAAGCGGATGAGATGCTGAACATGGGATTTCTGGAGGATATGGAGACTATTTTAAGCCAGCTGCCTGAGGAGCGCCAGACCCTGATGTTCTCAGCCACCATGCCCCAGGCCATTGCGGAGATTGCCAGGAAGTTCCAGAAGGACCCGGTGACGGTCCGGGTGATTAAGAAGGAACTGACCGTGCCGAAGGTGACCCAGTATTATTATGAGGTTAAGCCGAAGAATAAGGTGGAGGTTATGAGCCGCCTGCTGGATATGTATGCGCCGAAGCTTTCCATTGTGTTCTGCAATACAAAGCGTCAGGTGGATGACCTGGTGCAGGAGCTCCAGGGAAGAGGTTATTTTGCGGAAGGCCTTCATGGAGATTTGAAGCAGGTCCAGCGTGACCGTGTCATGGACAGCTTCCGGAACGGCCGCACCGATATTCTGGTGGCCACGGATGTGGCTGCGAGAGGCATAGATGTAGGGGATGTGGAAGCAGTGTTCAACTATGACATTCCCCAGGATGACGAGTACTACGTACACCGTATCGGCCGTACCGGCAGAGCGGGAAGGGAAGGAAAGGCATTCAGCCTTGTTATGGGCAAGGAGGTCTATAAGCTCAGGGATATCCAGCGTTACTGCAAGACTAAAATCATTCCCCAGGCCATTCCGTCTTTAAATGATATCACGGAAATCAAGGTGGAGAAGATTCTGGACCAGGTTCAGGATGTGTTAAATGACACAGACCTGACCAAGATGGTGAACATCATTGAGAAGAAGTTAATGGAGGAGGATTACACCTCCATGGATTTGGCAGCAGCCCTTCTCAAGATGAGCATGGGAGACGAGAGCGAAGACATCATCGACAGCTTTGAGACAGCCCGTTCCCTGGATGAACTGGACAGCTTTGGACGTGGAAGCAGCCGCGGCAGAGGCCGTGAGCGCAGCGCCTACGGAAACCGCCGCAAGGGAGCAACAGACCGCGCTGCCGTGGATTACGTGCTGGGCGAAGGGGATGAGAAGATGGCAAGACTGTTCATCAACATCGGCAAGGCCCAGAGAATCACCCCGGGAGATATTCTGGGAGCAGTTGCCGGAGAGTCAGGAATTCCGGGACGCATGGTGGGAAGCATTGACATGTATGACGGATATACCTTCGTGGATGTGCCCGGACGCTATGCGGACGATGTGCTGAAGGCCATGGCCCATGCCAAGATCAAGGGAAAGAATATTCACGTGGAAAAAGCCAATACTAACAGAAGATAAGAGCGGGTCATAGAGACCCGTATAACCACAGCCCGGCAGGACTTCTATCTGCCGGGCTGTGCCTGTATTTACATTTTACCGGAGGTGTGATATGGTGAAGGTCAACAGGAAGGAGGCTGAGCCGATGAAGGAAGGATATGTGGACAACCGTTTTGCGTCCCTTTATTATAAGGAAATGGGGCAGGGTATGCCTCTTATCATGCTCCACGGCAATGGTGAAAGCCACGAAATATTTGCCAGGCTGTCTGAGCTTATGAGCCGGTATTACAGGGTGATTCTCATGGACAGCAGGGGCCACGGGTCCTCTCTTATGAAAGAGGAGGCGGCCGGAGGGGATCTGACCATCCCGGATATGGCTGCGGATGTGGTTCAGGTCATGGAATTCCTCCATGTGCCCAGGGCGGTGATACTGGGCTTCAGCGACGGGGCAAATGTGGCCCTGGAGACAGCCAGCTGCTATCCGGGGCGTGTGTCCGCCGTGGTGGCGGTCAGCGGAAATGCCCTGCCCAGAGGCATGAGCGCAGCCTCGCTTATGGAGGTAAAAATAAAATACGCCCTTTGGCGCGGTCTGGAGAAGGTACCGCTGCCCCGGGGCGTCAGGGAAAGGGCTGTGAAGAGCCGCCAGCTGTTAGGCCTTATGGCCAGATGGCCCAGGCTGGACAAGGAGAAGCTGTCCTGCATCCAGGCGCCTGTCCTGATTCTTACGGGCCGCAGGGACATGATCCGCCCCCGCCACTCTCTGTGGATGGGAGAACAGATTCCTGACTCAAAGGTTGTGTTTGTCAAGGGGGCGGACCATTTTACCCTCCTCAAAAAAGAAAAGGCGTATGGGGCCCATATCATGGCCTGGCTCAGGCAGCGGGGACTTTAAGGGAACGGGCTTAGTTCCATTGGGTGCTCAAAAAGTCTACGATATCCGCTGCTTTAGGGGGACAGCCACCCAGGGTTTTGGCAAAGCAGGAGGTACATTGGCCCACGCCGATGGCGCCCTCCAGTCCCTTGTATCCCTGGCCGATGCATACAGGAGGCAGGCCCTTCCTCAGACAGCCCATGTCGTTCAGGCGGTCCAGGGCATATATCAGGGAGCCGTAGCAGGCGCTGCACGCATCTTCCGGGGCCGTGTAAGCAGCCAGGTGCTGTACGCGCCTGGTCATGCGGAATTTGCTGTCGGCCTCTGTGGCCTGGTTCAGATAGATCATGTTGGCATGGGCTGTGTCCGTGCTTCCCACACCCAGTTTTTTGGCCATGGTTATGTAAGGCACGTCGTCCACTGAGTAACCCATGCAGTCGCATACAAAGGCATCGCAGAGCACCGGGTCTTTAAAGCCAAGCACACGGTTCATGACCACGGGATTGCCTCCCTCCTCAAAATCCAAATCACCGCAGATATTGTCCACCAGGATGAAGTCATTGCGGGCAATGGTGTTTAAGTGGGCAATGGGCTTGTGAAGCCCCAGGGTGTGGAAGCGGCGTTTTTCTGAATTGGGAATCACACCCTTGTTGTTTTTCAGGGCGCAGGTTACGGTGGTTTGGCAGTGTCCCTTCAGCACCGGCATGTTAATCATGTAATCCACGGCAGCCGCCTTATCGCACAGCTTGATTTTCATGCCTTCCGCATCGTATTCCTTCCAGGTATCGCGCTGCAGGTCCACGAAGGGGACGCCGTACCGGCTGCACACCTGATGGTATCCTGCGGCCTGGAAGGCGTCTTCCGTGTGGTCTCCAACCCAGGAGCCCTCCATGATGGTGATGTTTTGAAAGCCGTGTTCCCGGAGGTATTCTATGACACCGGCCAGCAGCTCACTGTGGGTGGTGGCTCCGCTGGAGGGCGCCTTGGCAGTTACCAGATTGGGTTTTAACGCAATTTTTTTATTCAAATCACCGATGTCTGCCGCCACACCGGCCTGCTCCAGGACCCGCTTGGCCATGTTCTTGTAATCAGTTCCGTGTATGATGATGATATCATTCTTTTCCATATATGAGATTTCCTTTCCTGCCGTTTGCGTATTTATTTCCCATTATAACCGTATAATATTATTTTGTGAATACTCCATGCCATTTTCTTTTAAACGCTTCAGGGAGGCGTTTTTTTCTGCTTTATGTCCATGGGCGCTGTTTTTCCGGCGTCTGACCGGTCCCGGCCTGATTGACGGGCAGTGGAAAAAAGAGTATGATATTCCTGAAACATGGTCCGCAGGGAAAACGGGCCGGTAAAAAGGAGTGTTTGATATGGTTAAGACCAATGTGATGCGTCTTCTGGACGCAGCCCATATAGTGTATGAAACAGGCACCTATGAAGTGGATGAAAACGATCTTTCCGGCAGCCACGCCGCAGACCTTATGGGGGTGGACCACGACAGGATGTATAAGACCCTGGTGCTGAAAGGTGAGAAAAAAGGATATCTGGTGTGCTGCATTCCTGTGGATGAGGAGCTGGACCTTAAGAAGGCTGCCAGGGCCGCGGGGGAGAAGAAGGTGGAGATGATTCACGTAAAGGATATGTTTGAAATCACCGGCTACATCCGCGGCGGCTGTTCTCCCATCGGTATGAAGAAACATTTCCCTACTTATATAGAAGAAATGGCTCAGCTTTACGACACCATCATGGTCAGTGCAGGTCAGAGAGGCGTGCAGGTCACCCTGTCTCCGGAGGATTTGAGAAGCTATGTGCAGGGGCAGTTTGTTTCCCTTGTTTAAGGGGCTGGCTTATATTATAATGGTAATAGAACAACCGGCCGGGGACCGGGCTGCCGGCAGTGTCCGAAGGTCCGGTCCCTGGCCCGGGCAGAAGGAGGAGGGGGAATTTGGAGAGAGAATTATTGATACAAACAGCCCTGGACGGTCTCGGGCGCTCCTATGCACCGTATTCCCATTTTCATGTATCGGCAGCCCTGCTTTGCAGGGATGGGAAGGTGTACACTGGCAACAACATTGAGAATGCAGCCTACAGTCCCGGTATCTGTGCGGAGCGGTGCGCTTTTGTAAAGGCAGTGAGCGAGGGCGAGAGGGAGTTTGAGGCCATTGTCATATGCGGAGGTCCGGACGGAAAGGCAGGGGATTACTGTCCGCCCTGCGGCGTGTGCCGCCAGGTCATGCGGGAGTTCTGCAATCCGGACTCATTTTGCATTATCCTGGCTAAAAGCGCGGAGGAATACAGGGAATATACCCTGGCCCAGCTGCTTCCGGAGAGCTTTGGACCTGACCACTTGGGAGGTGCGTGATATGAGAATGTATGACCTGATCGAAAAGAAAAAACGGGGCGGTTCCCTTTTGACGGAGGAGATTGCCTATATGGTGCGCGGATTCGTGGCAGGAGACATTCCTGATTATCAGATGTCGGCCATGCTGATGGCTATTTATTTTAAGGGCATGGATGACAGGGAGATAACGGACCTGACCCTGGAGATGGCGCATTCCGGGGACATGGTGGATTTGTCGCCTATTGAGGGAATCAAGGCGGATAAACACAGCACCGGCGGCGTGGGGGATAAGACAACCCTGGTGACAGGTCCCATTGTGGCTGCCTGCGGCGTCAAGGTGGCCAAGATGAGCGGACGGGGCCTGGGACATACCGGCGGGACCGTGGATAAGCTGGAGAGTATCCCCGGATTTAAGACTGCCATACCAAGGGAAGAATTTTTCCGCATTGTCAATGAAAACGGCCTGGCCCTTATCGGCCAGTCGGGCAACATGGTTCCGGCAGATAAAAAGCTTTATGCCCTGAGGGATGTGACGGCCACCGTGGACAGTATTCCCCTTATTGCCTCCTCCATCATGAGCAAAAAACTGGCGGCCGGCAGCGACTGCATTGTCCTGGATGTAAAGACGGGAAGCGGCGCCTTTATGAAAACCCTGGAGGATTCCATCAGCCTGGCCCGGGAGATGGTTTCCATCGGAACCCTGGCCGGCAGGCGCTGCTGTGCCCTCATCACCAATATGGACGTACCTCTGGGCCATGCCATCGGCAATTCCCTGGAGATGGAAGAAGCCATTGAGACCCTGAAGGGCCGCGGACCAGAGGATTTGACCTGCGTATGTCTGGAACTGGCTGCCAATATGCTTTACATGGCAGGCAGGGGGGATATGGAACAGTGCAGGAAGCTTGCCCAAGGCGCCATAGAGGACGGGAGCGCCCTTAAGTGCCTTAAATCCATGGTTGAGAGCCAGGGCGGGGATGGCCGTTACGTGGAAAATCCGGATCTGTTTCATAAGGCGCCCCTGATCAGGGAAGTGAAGGCTTCTGAGACCGGCTTTATCACCCATATGGATACAGAGGGAATCGGAGTGGCCTCTGTGATGCTGGGGGCAGGCAGGAATAAAAAGGAGGATACCATTGATTACAGCGCAGGCATCCTTCTGGAGAAAAAATATGGGGACAGTGTGAGAGAGGGAGAGACCATAGCTGTCCTTTACGCCTCTCATGAGGAACTGTTTGGACCGGCAGTGGAGAAATTCCTGGCTTCCTGCACCCTGGGAAAACAGATGCCGGAACCGGAGCCCCTTATATTTGCAAGGATTTCTGACGCGGGTGTGGAAAGAAGGACCATTGAGGAAAAAATTCCATAAATGTTCAGAAAAATCAACTTGAAAAACCCAAGTCTTTGGGGTATAATAACACCAGATAAAAGAAGTGGAACTGTAATTTCCTGGGGTGTTCGATACTCTTACCAATTTTGAACCTACATTAGACAAAAGGGATTCCAATATTTTTAAGCGGATGTCAGGCCTCCGTAGAGTGGAAGGCAGATGTTTAAGTGAGGTTGCCCACCTAGCATTGCTAGGCGTCAATAAGTAAGAGACGGCATTCTGGGGTTACACATGATAAAAGCAGCGGTTACCCCGCTGCTTTACTTCGTTTACAGGAGCTGGACCGAATATGAAGAACAGGATGATTGCATGGGTAAGCGGCGTGGTGCTGGTGGTGGTCACGCTGATGGTGATAATAGTAAAGCTGGAGCCGCCCAGGGACGGAATCATAAGGGCACAGGCAATGAAGGCCATGGCTCTGGCCCTTACGGACAAGGAAGAGTGTGAAAAGAGGGCCAAGGAGCGGGGAACCTCCCATTTTTCCGCAAAAGAAAAGGACAACTGGTTTGTGAAATACATGGATTATCTCTACGACGAGGGCTATCTGGACCCGGAGCTTACGCCGGCTTCCCTGGCCTCAGCCCAGGGATATCTTACATACGCAGAGGCTGCATACATGGCCGGCCAGGTGTCCGGCAAGCTGAAGCTTCAGGCCGGTTCCACCAGAAACAACCGGGACCAGGCATTTCCGGAAGAGGACTGGTGGCAGCTGTACGGTTCCATTCTGAAGGAGACTGACCCGGAGGGGAAGGTGGAGGAGATGGAGGCCGTGCTCTACGGCACCCCGTCCAATCTTGACCAGGCTGAGAGCTGGACCGCCTATACCACGGTTGGCAACTTTGGATTCCAGGGACTTGCCCTGGACGCGTTCCTGGACTGTGAGATACGGTTTCTGGCCAGGAGCGGGGAGATGATTACATCCAGCCTTGTGTCCAGAAACGTGGTCTATGAGAATGTCTGGCTGGCTGAAAGCGACGGCAGGCATTTTAAGGCGTATCTGGGTACGGCCTACCGGGAATTCCCGGTGAGCGCCAAGCTTGGCGGGGAGGACGGGATGGCCGGGAATCTGGCTGACCTGCACATGGAGGACGGCAAGCTGGTCAAAATCACTATGAAAAGGGACAGGTTAAGCGGCAAGGTGCTTTCCGTAACAGAGGATGCCATTGAGATAGAAGGTTATGGCGAGATTCCTCTGGCTCCTAATTTTCATGTATATAAGGTATACGGTGATTTTAAGGTGCTGAACGCGTCGGACATACTGGTTGGCTATAACCTTCAGGAATTTGTGGCGGCAGACGGCAAGCTGTGCGCGGCCCTTTTGGAGAGGGAATTTGACGCCAAGACCATCCGCGTCCTTCTGATGGACACCGGCTTTAAGAGTGTGTTCCACGCATCCGCGGATCTGGTGCTGGGAAGCGGCGCTGATTTGGAATATGAGAATGCCAAGGGAAAGATGGTGGGAGAGCGCCTGGAGGCAGGCACGCAGCTTGCGGTTGGCCCTGACAGCCCTTATCTGGAATATGGGCGTATGATCATTACGCCGGATGAGCCGGAGGCAATCACCATCCGGTCCATTGAGCGGAGCCAGGGCACGCCGGTTTACAGCGGAAGCCTGGAAATCAAGGGAACGCCGGAGGGGCTGGTATTGGTCAATGATTTGTTTTTGGAGGATTACCTGACAAAGGTGGTGCCCAGCGAGATGCCTCCGTCCTATGAAAAGGAAGCCCTGAAAGCCCAGGCCGTGTGCGCCAGGACCTATGCCTACCGCCAGATCCAGGGAAATACCTACAGCCAGTATGGCGCCCATGTGGATGACAGCACAAATTTCCAGGTCTATAATAATACCTCTGCCAATGATAAGTCCACCCAGGCTGTAAAGGAGACTTACGGAAAGATGCTGTTCTATGAGGATAAACCCATTGAGGCCTTTTATTTCTCCACCTCCTGCGGACGCACGGCAGATGCAGGCGTATGGGGCACTGACAGCGGAAAATACCCCTATCTGAGAGCTGTGGAGGTAAAAGAGGGAGGAAAGAGCCTGGGCAAGGAGGACAACGATGGCTTTGAATCCTATATCAAGAGGGAGGATGTGATTGCCTATGACACCTCCTACCCCATGTTCCGCTGGCAGACAGATCTTCCGGCCGACGTGGCTTCCGCCCAGATTAGCGGGGCGGGCCAGATACAGGATATGACCGTCACAGACAGAGGTCCGGGGGGCATAGCGGGCGAGCTAACAGTCACAGGTACTGACGGCACCGTGACCATCAAAGGACAGTCTGCCATCCGATCTGCACTGGGAAACCCGTCCCTGATCATCACCAAGAAGGACGGGGGCACCATGACCGGAAGCGCCACCCTTCCCAGCGCCTTTATCGCCATTGAGAAGAGGACAGGAGAGGACGGAAGCCTTTCCTTCCATATATATGGAGGCGGTTTTGGCCATGGCGTCGGCATGAGCCAGAACGGCGCCCAGGGAATGGCAAAGACAGGAAAGGGCTACAAGCAGATATTGGACTTTTTCTACCACGGTACGGAACTGCGGGAGTGCAATGAGGGGTAGAGCCTGTTTGAACGTGAAAAGTATGAAACGGAAAAAAACAACCCGGAAAAGCCTTTATGGGCTTTTGCCGGGTTGTTCTTTATGATTGGACCAGATAGACCTCTGCGCTCTGGGTGCCGTGCTGGCGTGTCTCTGCATGGGTGTTGAAGAAGATGTCGATGTGATTGCCTCTGACAGCCCCGCCGCGGTCCTCCGCCGTGTAGACCACACCGTTAATCATCACCTTGGAACCGTAGGGAATTACCCGCGGGTCAACGGCAATGGTGTGGCCGGCCGTGGCCACCGCGCCGGTGCAGGTATGGCGTCCCCATCCCTCGGAACAGGCCCTGCATGGGCAATACCCTGTTGTCTTGAACACTCCCAGGGGAACCAGATTCTGGGCCTGGGCAGCAGGGGCTTCCTGTTTTGCATCAGGGTTGCCGTTGGTGTAGGTTCTGGGGTTGGAAAAATCATTGTCTCCCACATAACCTTCTACCAGATATACGCCATCGGGCAGGGCGCTCCAGTCCATGCTGAGGGTAAAGGCGTGACAGCCATTGCCTTTTCCGCTTCCGTAAAGCTCATCGCTGTATTCTCCGGCTGTCATTCTCTGGGAGAAAACTTCTTCCCCTGTATTCTTATCTTTGATGGATATACGTACGTTAAGCGCATCATCAGGTGTACTGCTGTTGTAAGCCCAACCGCTGATGGTGGTGCTGTTCACTGTTTCAAACCTTCCTTTTGGCGCTGCTGCAAAGGCTGTGACGGCAGTGGCCGCAAGCAGGCTGACGGTAAGGATGGTTCCTGTCAGTAAGTGTCTTAATTTCATGGTGTAATACCTCCTATTGCCCAAGTAATAATTAGAAAAAGATTTTTAACACATTAATAAATAATATGTAATACTTTTGTAATATATGAGCAATAAACAAGTTTTTACCATATTTTTTTCCTGTTGTCAAGGAAATAAATGGAAATAGAACCATTTTTATCCATATACAGCTTAATTTTGGTAATAATTTCTGTCCCAGTGCCCTCTTTTCCGGAGAAGGGCAAAAAATTACCAGGCTCATATGCCTGGTAGTTTTTTCTTCACATCGTGCATCAATCCTGCACTAAAAATACCTCTGCGGTGTATGTACCTTTGGCCAGGGCTTCCTCATGGGAGCCGTAAAAAATATCGAGAATATTACCGTTTACAGAAGAACCTTTGTCCTCCACCGTGTAGACGATCCCGTCGATTTCCAGCCTGGTGCCAAGGGGGAAATAGTCTAAATCAGCGGAAATAGTGTGGTTTGGGGTGGGAACCGTACCGGAAAAGGTAAGATTATGACCGCCGGAGCACTGTTCGCAGCCGCAGTATCCTGTAATGGTAAAGCGTCCGAGTGATGTCTCACTGGGAGCCGGAGCTTCCTCCTTCTCCTCCTTTTGGGCGCCTGGCCCCTGGGCTATGTATTCTTCTTCATTCACTACAACGGCTCTGCGGCCTTTGGATTCCCGGGAAGCGGAAGTTTCCTGGATATCCTGGGACGAGTCCTCAGACGTATCTGATGTACCGGCCTCCACTATGGTCACATCCGTTCCCACAGGCTCCCCCCCCCAAACCCGGGGAAGCACCCCGCCTCATCCTCCA